>ERZ1034925.529-NODE-529-length-16198-cov-4.792604_pt1 | contig 16198 bp, 11 predicted proteins | sample MGYA00520687_ERZ1034925 | MGnify/ENA primary metagenome ERZ1034925 (study PRJEB33766, sample SAMN09781758) | gut metagenome | biome: gut microbiome | host: Homo sapiens | place: Madagascar | study: EMG produced TPA metagenomics assembly of the PRJNA485056 data set... | reverse complement strand
ATAAATAATAATGTTATAAATAAAATCATTTAAAGAAATCATGATCATAGGAAGAAGAACATCTTCCACATAATAGATTCGATGAAAAAAACCATTACCATAACCTAAAGTCATATAGATAAATGCATATGGTCCTAAAACACTTCCGAAAAAGATGTCTATTAATAACCCTGAAAAGAAACCTACCAATAAGCCTTCACGGCGTCCGCGCATCAATCCAAATGACATAGTTACAATCAATAATAGATTAGGAACCACACCTGCAAGTTCAATATAATGAAATACAGTACATTGTAATAAAAAGCATATGACGATTATGATTCCAATTGTAATACATCTTTTCATAATTATTCCTCGTTATCCGCTTCTGTTGTGTTCTCAGTTGAGGCTTCTGATGTTGTCTGATCATCTTCCGATGACTGTGATGTTCTCTCGGATGATGTATCTGCCTCTGTGCCAGACTCTGTATCCGTTTCTGATGTTGTTGAATCATCAGCGGATGTTCCTGTTTCTGTATTGTCTGCCGTACTATTCCGAATACTGTCATATATATTCTTGTTCTTAGAATCTGTCTTGTAATTGGCTTTTTGATCTAATATGACAAGTACTTCCTGAAGATTTTTGAAATCTACAGCCGGAAGACATTTGGCGGACTGTGTTAAATTGTTTGCATCCATCTTGATATCCGATATATATCCGATCAACAAACCCGGTAAGAACTTGTTACTTACATGAGATGTAACTAATTCAGCCCCTTCTTCTATTGTTACATCTTTGCTGACATATCCAACATTAATATATCCATCCTTGATGGAAGAAAGATCACCGGATACAGTACATAAAGATTCGGTTCCGGAGATCGTGGCACTGACACTGCTGTTGTCATCAATGATCGAACGCACTTTGGCATAGTTCTTCCCTACTTCTGTTACAATTCCGGCAAGTCCGCCATCCGCTAATACATTACAACCAACCTGAATTCCATCATCTGTTCCTTTGTTGATCACAAATGTATAAAACCAATTCGTGGAATCCGTAGCAATGACACGTGCACCGATGGTATTATAGTCAACGTATTGTTCTTTCAGATCCAAAAGATCCTGTAAACGTTTTAATTCATAACTTTCTTGTTCACTTTTCTTAATCTCTGAAGAGTATTCGTTAATTTTCGCAGTGAGTTCTTTGTTCTCTTTGATCAATGCATTCTTATCCTTGTGTTCCACCATGCGGTTATATAAGGATCCGCCTACTTCATTAATACCGGATTGCATAGGTGTAACAATCGCGCTTGTGACTGCCTGTAACGGTGCAAAGCGATTCTTAAATACAACTGAAAAGAATAATAAGACAAAGCATATCACTGTCATAAACAGATAGATATATTTCGGTGGTATCTCTTTCTTATCATGAAAATTCAAGAGTAAATCCTCCTTTAAATCAAACGGTAAACAATAATTCCGATAATCAGTCCGATAATACTTGCAATATTGATCGTTATTGTAAGACCAAAGGTGAATACTAATATTCCCAGATCTAATACGACCGGCGATGTCAATCCGAATGTCTTGCCATAGGCAAGCCAGCGCAACGCTCCAACATCAGCAGCTAACGTTCCGAGATAGCCACCTAGTACAATTCCACATAATAAAATGACAAGTAATATCCAATTATTCTTTCTTGTATTACTAACTGCTGCCATATTCAAACTCCTTATCTGTCAATTGTTTCCAGTGTTTCCTGTTGAAAATTATCACATTTGATTATAATAGCATATCTTTTGTAAATCTACAAGATTACACCTATGCATTTTTCAAATCGATCAGTCCCTTTTCTTCTAATCGTGCCAGGGATTTCAGAATTCCGAATTTGGCATGATCATAGGACAAACCACCCTGAAAATAGACAGTATAGGGTTCATGCATTGGTGCATCTGCCGATAATTCAATGGATGCTCCGGATATAAATGCTCCGGCTGCCATGATTACATCGCAATCGTATCCCGGCATTGCCCATGGTGTCGGTGTGACATGGGAATCAACCGGTGCGGCATATTGAATGCCTTCACAAAATGCAATCACCTTATCCGGATCATGGAAGGTAACTGCCTGAATGATATCATGTCTGGATTCGGCTGCATCCGGTGTGCAGGTAAATCCAAGGTGTTCGTATAAATTGGCTGCAAATATAGCACCTTTTAATGCACCGTTAACAACCTGTGGAGCCATGAACAATCCCTGAAAGAAATCATTGTTGACACCAAGTGTTGCACCGACTTCTCCGCCAAGACCGGGTGCTGTTAAGCGATAATAAGCATTCTCCACACATTCTTTTGTTCCGCAGATATATCCGCCAATCGGTGCAAGTCCGCCACCCGGATTCTTGATCAGAGAACCGACAACCATATCAGCACCGACATTGGAAGGCTCTGTTAATTCCACAAATTCACCGTAGCAGTTGTCGACCATGCAGATGATATCCGGATTGATCTCCTTGATAAATGCAATCAATTCGCCAATCTGTGCAACGCTGAAAGTTGGTCTGGTAAGATACCCTTTGGAACGCTGGATCGTAACCATCTTCGTCCTGGATGAGATCGTCTGTTTGATCTTGTCATAATCAAAACTTCCGTCTTCTAATAATTCTACCTGCTTGTAGGTTACACCATATTCCGCAAGTGAGCCTTTGGAAGGTCGGATTCCGATAATCTCTTCCATCGTATCATACGGCTTGCCAACAGGAGAAACTAATTCATCTCCCGGACGCAGATTAGCAGATAAAGCAAGGTATAACGCATGCGTGCCACAGGTGATCTGCGGGCGGACCAATGCAGCCTCTGTTCCAAAGATATCGGCATATACTTTTTCTAATGTCTCCCTACCGATATCATTGTATCCATATCCGGTTGTCGGTGCAAAATGTGCTTCGGATAAGCGGTGTTTTTGCATAGCATGTAACACTTTTAACTGATTACACTCTGTGATCCGGTCGATCTCCTCAAAACGTTCCTTGAGTGAATTCTCAATGGTCCGGCTTAATTCATATACTGTTTTTGAAATGCCCATGGATTCATAAGCTTGTTGTAAATTATCAAACATCGTACTCTCTCCTTATGTATATGATGCGATATCTGCATCTGTAATATCCTCTATATGATCTGTCTGTCATGCAGTTGCTGCTGCATATATGCCAACTGCTGCCCGGTATCCGGTAATTGTGTCTTATCCACCCAGATGACGTCTCGTTCTCTGCGGAACCACGTGAGCTGCCGCTTGGCAAAATGACGGGTATCCCGTTTCAGAATATAGACGGCTTCGTCTAAACTACAAGCGCCCTGCAAATACGGAATGATCTCTTTGTAACCAAGTCCCTGCATGGACACCATATCGCTGGTGCATCCGTATGCCAGAGCCTGCCGCACTTCCTCGACAAGACCTTCTTCTAACATCTGATCGATTCGCAATTCGATGCGGTCATATAACTTCTGCCGGTCGTCGTTCAATACAAAATAAGCAAATTGATAAGGGGAACTCCTTTCCCGCTCTTGCGCATTATGCCGGGATATCGGATATCCGGTATCGTGATAAAATTCCAATGCACGGATTACCCGTTTGACATTGTTTTCGTGGATGGTATCATAGGAAACCGGATCGATCGTTTTCAACTGTTCATGCAGTGCGTGTGCACCGTGCAAAGAAGCATACTGCTCTAATTCCTTACGATATGCTGATTCAGTTGTCTCTTCAAAAGCAATATCATATAAGAGTGCCTGAATATAAAAACCGGTTCCGCCGACTACGATTGGAATCTTGCCCTTTGCATAAATCTCTTCTAAGGCAGCTTTGGCCATCTTTTGGAACAGAAATACATTAAAATCTTCGGTAGGATCTAATACGTCAATCAGGTGATGCGGGATTCCCTGCATCTCTTCTTGTTTAATCTTAGCAGTTCCAATGTCCAATAATTTGTACACTTGCATGGAATCTGCAGAAATCATTTCTCCGTTTACTGCTTTTGCAAGCTCAATCGACAAAGCTGTCTTGCCGACAGCGGTTGGACCGGTCAATATGATCAATGGTTTTTTCTGACACATAACGGTGTACTCCTCTTAATCCTGAATTCTTTTAAATTTACGCTCCAATTCTGTCTTTGTCAATGAGATCATGGTCGGGCGGCCATGTGGACAGTTGTATGGATTGTCTAATGTGAGTAGTTCGTCAATCAGGGCATCAGCTTCCTGAAAGGAAATCTCTGTATTTCCTTTGATGGCAGCTTTGCATGCCATTCCTGATAATTTTTCCACAAAAAAGTCTATCTGAAGTCTGCCGGTATCCGTAGAAAGGGCATTGAGCAGTGCATCAAATAAGGATTGCGGATCTACCCCCATGATATCATCCGGCATTGCACGTATGACAATGGAATCATCTCCGAAATCTTCCAAATCAAATCCAGTCTGTTCAAACAGATCCATATGGCTGATGACCAATGCATGCTCGGCACTGTCTAAATGTACAACTTTCGGTGGCAATAATTGCTGGGAAATGACATTTTTTTCGGACATTTGCCGCATCAGACGTTCAAACATTACTTTTTCATGTGCGGCGTGTTGATCCATGATATACATTTTGCTGTCGTATTCTACAATCCAATAAGTCTTGAACACCTGACCGATCAATCGATGAGATTTTCTTGCCTCTTCTGATATAAATTGCTCAAGCGGCATAGACAACTGTTCTGGCTTGGAAAGTGTTTCTGGCTTGGAAGATATTTCCGGTGCCGCAGCTTCCATATGTTCTTCCATCGGACTTACGTTTTCCGGCTGTTTACGATCAATTTCCTGTATAGCTGTCGGTACAGAAGAAGCAGATTTAACTGTAGTTTTCGGTACGGTAACAGGTTGGGATATAGTTACGGATTCCGGTACAGCAACGGGTTGGGATACGGTCACGGATTCCGGTGCAGTAACGGGTTGTGGTATGGTCACGGATTCCGGTACAGTAACGGGTTGTGGTACGGTTACGGATTTCGGTACTGTAGTTACAGCGGTTTTCCGATTGTCTGCTACATCTTTTCGGGCAGTTTCCTGCTGATACCGGATTGCTCTGGCTTTTTTCTCGAACGGTTCCGGGATATTTGCATTCAATTGACGCTGCTGTTCGATAACGATTGCTTTTTCCTCTTTTGCGGAGCGCAAAGATACATCCGGAATCATTTCTTCCTGTAACAACGCCTGACGCACACTGTCTTTTACAAATTGGAAAAGGCGTTCTCCGTCTGCATATTTTGATTCCATTTTGGCAGGATGTACATTGACATCTAATTTGGTACTGTCTAATGTAAAATGCAGTGCCGTAAACGGAAATTTGTGTATCATAACAAAGGACTTATACGCTTCCTCAATTGCTTTTGTGACAACTACGTTACGGATGGAGCGCTCATTGATAAAATAATGCTCAAAACTCCGGTTTCCTTTTGATACAAAAGCCTTTCCGATATATCCTTCCACTTTGAACTCATCTACCTGCCGTTTGATCGGTAACAGGTTTGACGAGACATCTTTTCCGTATATATGATAGATCACATCCTGCAATTTGCCATTACCGGATGTTGTAATCTTATTATTGCCATTTATGATGTACTTGAACGATATATCCGGTCTGGAAAGTGCCAAACGGGTGATCAGATCGGTAATGTAACCGCCCTCTGTCATAGGGGTTTTCAAAAATTTCTTGCGGGCAGGAACATTGTAGAATAGATTTCTTACAATGATCGTTGTTCCGGTCGGCGCGCCAATCTCTTCACTTGCAATCTCCTTGCTTCCGTGGATCTCATAACGAAGTCCGGTTAAAGCATGCGCTGTTTTGGTGATCAGTTCCACCTGTGCGACGGCTGCAATACTAGCTAAAGCTTCCCCGCGAAACCCTAATGAACTGACACTAAGTAGATCTTCAATTGTCATAATCTTACTGGTTGCGTGACGTATAAATGCCGTAGGCACTTCGCCGTTTTCGAGCCCTGCCCCGTTATCGGTAATTCGAATAAATGACAATCCACCGTCTTTGATCTCTACTGTGACTGCCGTTGCTCCGGCATCAATTGCATTTTCCACTAATTCCTTTACAACAGAAGAAGGGCGCTCTACTACTTCGCCCGCAGCGATCTTATTGATCGTTGCCTGGTCTAATACTTTAATCATGTATATACTCCTATCCCAATCCTATCCGGATACAACTATTATGTATGTCCGGATTACTCAATCTGTATTGTTATCACAAACTTATATCTCAATATACATGTATCTATTTTAAACGTTCCTGCAGATCATTCAAATATAACAACGCTTTCATTGGTGTCATGTTGGACAGATCTAACGCTTTGATGTCAGCAACCACACTGGATTCCTCAGCATTGCCAAATAACGATAATTGTCCGTCGGTATCCTTTGAACGTCCTTTGCTCTTTCCCTTGCTATGTACATCTTCTAATATCTTTGGCATGATGTCTGCCGCTGCGGTAACGGTAATATCGTGTTCCGATAATTCGGCAGCAATCTCTTTTGCACGGGCAAGTACCACATTCGGAACACCGGCAAGTTTTGCAACCTGAATACCATAACTCTTATCTGCGCCACCCTTGATGATCTTACGCAGGAATACAATATCGTCTCCGGCTTCTTTTACAGAGATACAGTAATTATTCACACCCTCTAACTTACCCTCTAATTCCGTCAGTTCGTGATAGTGCGTTGCAAATAAGGTCTTGGCACCTAACAGATCCTTGGAACTGATATATTCCACAACCGCCCATGCGATAGATAATCCGTCAAATGTTGAAGTACCACGGCCAATCTCATCCAAGATCAACAGACTGTTTGCAGTTGCGTTGCGTAAGATGTTGGCAACTTCGCTCATTTCGACCATAAATGTACTCTGTCCGGATGCAAGATCATCCGAAGCACCTACACGCGTAAAAATGCGGTCAACAATTCCAATGTCGGCACTTTTTGCCGGAACGAACGAACCGATCTGGGCCATCAACACGATCAAAGCGACCTGACGCATATAGGTGGATTTACCTGCCATGTTTGGTCCGGTAATAATGGACACCCGGTTAAGGTCATTGTCCAAATAGGTATCATTGGTTATGAAGGAATCGTTATCTAATACTTTTTCAACTACCGGATGTCTTCCCTCTATGATGTTGATTCGTCCCTCCTCATTCATGGAAGGTCTGACAAAATGATTCTTCTCCGCAACATATGCAAGGGAGGCAATCGCATCCAGATCCGCGATGATCTTAGCGGTTTTCTGTACCCGTTTTACTTCTAAGCCGAGTTTATCACGAAGTTTACAAAACAAATCATATTCTAAGCCATACAGACGATCCTCTGCTCCTAATATCTTGCCGGCAATATCTTCTAGTTCATCCGTAGAATATCGCTCGGAATTGGCAAGTGTCTGTTTGCGGATAAAATAGTCCGGTACCTGATCCTTGAATGAATTGGTAACATCAAAATAATACCCGAATACCTTGTTGAATTTGATCTTCAGGTTCTTAATCCCGGTTGCTTCCCGTTCCTTGGCTTCCAGATCCAATAACCATTGTTTACCGTCTGATTTGGCATGCTTTAATTCGTCAACGGTCGTATTATAACCGTCTTTGATCATACCGCCCTCTTTGATCAGAATCGGTGGTTCTTCTATGATCGCAGCATCAATTGCAGCGTACAGATCCTCTAATTCATCTAATTCTGATTCGTATTGTGCAAGTAACCCGGTCTGGAATTCTCTTAGAATACTCTTTACATGTGGCAGGATTCCAATGGAATTCTTGAACGCGATCAGATCTCTTGGATTAGCGGATTTCAGGGTGATGCGTGTCATCAAACGTTCTAAATCATAGACGGCACTTAAGTATTCCCGGAGTTCATCCCGTGTGATCATGGAATCGTTAAATGCTTCCACGGCATCTAATCGCTCTTCAATCCGATCTTTGCGGATACATGGCTGCTCCACCATGGCACGCAGTGTTCTTGCACCCATAGCGGTTTTCGTCTTGTCCAATACCCAAAGCAATGAGCCACGTTTGTTCTTGTCACGCATGGTTTCGCACAATTCCAGATTCCGTCTTGAAGCGCTATCCAATACAACATAGTCTTCCACATGATATGTGCTGATATGGTTGATATGGTCTACACAACCCTTCTGGGTATCCTTTAGATAATAAATGAGACATCCGACCGAACATGCGGCATCCGACAGATCTTTGAGTCCCAAACCTTCCAGATTCATCACATGGAACTGTTCTTTGATCAGACGTTCATCCATCTCTGTTTCGTAGTACCAGTCTTCCATCACACTGACCATCATATGTTCTTTGTCGTGTAACTGGTCAAGACGAGCCATATATTCTCCGTCTTCTTCCTCTGTAATTATCTCATTGATCAGAATCTCAACCGGTGCAAATTTGGCAATCTCGTCCATAACTTTTGAAAAGCGATCCACTTCCGTCGTAAAGAAATCACCTGTTGTGATATCAGCAAAAGAGATTCCATAATGTTCCCCACGATATATGCTCATCAGATAATTATTCTTCGTTTCGTTCAGACTGTTGGCACTCATATTCGTGCCCGGTGTTACAATCTGAATAACTTCACGCTTTACAATTCCTTTGGCAGTCTTTGGATCTTCTACCTGCTCGCAGATGGCAACCTTGTAACCTTTTTCCACTAGGCGGTTCATGTAATTCTCGTATGCGTGATAGGGAATTCCACACATCGGTGCACGTTCTTCCATACCACAATCCTTGCCGGTCAGTGTAATCTCCAATTCTCTTGATGCAGTGATCGCATCATCAAAAAACATTTCGTAGAAATCACCTAACCGATAAAACAGGATACAGTCTTTATACTCTTCTTTGGTCTTGCAGTATTGCTGCATCATTGGTGTCATTTATGCATTCTCTCTTTCTCCAAGATAATAAAATCCTTTGGACTCTAATAATTTCACCTGTTGAAATGTTCCAATCAGTTCTTTTCCGCCCGGAAAATGAACCAGTGTATTGTTGGAAAGCCGTCCGGTAAGTAATGTATCATCCTGTTCATCTAAGCCTTCGACCAATACTTCCATTGTCTTTCCTTCATCTCTTCCGCAAACTTCGGACGCAATATCCTGTACCTCTGTTAACAGGCGGTTAAAACGATCTTTGATCTCTGCCTCGGTAGCGGCAAATTCCATATTTGCTGCCGGCGTACCACTTCTTTTCGAATAAATGAATGTAAATGCAGAATCAAAGCGTACACGACGTACGACATCCAAGGTATCCTCGAAGTCTTCCTCTGTCTCTGTTGGAAATCCTACAATAATATCTGTTGTAAGAGAAATGTCCGGAATGGCAGTCTTGATCTTATCGACTAATGCCAGATAATCTTCTTTGGTATAACGACGGTTCATATCGTTGAGTACCTTGGTACTTCCGGACTGTATTGGTAAATGCAGATGCCTACAGATCTTCTTAGACTTTGCCATCACTTCGATCAATTCATCAGACAGATCCTTTGGATGGGAAGTCATGAACCGGATACGCCGTAATCCATCAATCTGTTCAACACGCTCTAACAATTGTGCAAAGGATATCGGTTCTTCTAAATTCTTACCATAAGAATTCACATTCTGTCCTAACAGCATAACCTCTACGACACCATCTGCCACTAATTCCTCTATCTCATGAATGATGTCTTCCGGTTTTCTGGAACGTTCCCGTCCACGGACATACGGAACAATACAATAACTACAGAAATTATTACATCCAAACATAATATTGACGCCGCATTTAAAGTCATATTTGCGATCAGCAGGAAGATCTTCTACGATCTCGTCGGTTCCTTCCCAGATATCGATCACCATACCTTTTGTATCTAGTTTGGCTTCGATCAATTCTGCTAATTTGAATACATTGTGTGTTCCGAAAATGATATCTACATGGCGGTAACTTTGTTTGATCTTCTCAACCACCTGACTCTCCTGCATCATACAGCCGCATAGTGCGATCAGCATATGGGGGTTCTTTTTCTTGAATTTTTTAAGTTGTCCTAATCTTCCGTACACACGCAGGTTGGCGTTCTCCCGTACGGTACAGGTGTTCATGATGAGAAAATCCGCTTCTTCGCATTCTGTGCGGACATATCCGATCGTTTCGAGAATACCTTCTAATTTCTCACTGTCCTTTGCATTCATCTGACATCCGAAACAGACACTGCAATAAGTGAGTGGTCTGCCTAATTCTTCGGATACCTTGGCGAGTCGTACTTTGAGTCGTGCCATGATCTCCTTCTGCTTTGCTGCTTCTAATTCATTTATATTTGGTTCTGTTCTCATCCGTGTCTCCTATGTGATAATGATTATTAAAACACAATATCTTGTGATAGATATCGATACGCATACATATTTACTATACCTAAAAAACAAGAAAATTGCAACAAAAGGAAAAGGGATTTCTGAAATTAATTCAGAAATCCCTTAAAAATCGGATCGTATTACCGAAGGGTGATTTTCTTGGTGACCGCTGCCCCTGTTCCGCGGAATTTATTACTCTTGGCCGTTGCTATTTTTACTTTTAGCTTCTTCTTGGTTCGTTTTCCTCTGTAATAATCGCTATAGGTGCAGGTTTTTCCTTTTAGTTTACAAATGGTTCCATTTACGCTCAGGTATTTTGTCTTCAAACCGGGAGCCTTCTTTTTCAGTACGATTTTCAATTTGTAGCTTGTGGTATAATAGCCCCCGGTATAATACCCACGATGCCATATACCCAAAGTATCATAATAACCGCTATTGTATTCGCGTGGAATATATTTGGTTTTGTATCCGTATGCTTTGATTGATTTCACAGCAGGTTTTTTGTTGGAACCGGTTATAACACTAATCTCTTTGGAAGGTGCACTGTATAATGGTTCTTTTCCTTCCTCTTCTATACAACTGATAAGGCGGAACGTATATTGCTTATCCGGTTTTAATCCACTTACAACGCGTTCCTCTACGTTCACTGGTTTCACATTTTTCACATCTACCCATTTGTTGCCATCTTTCATCTGAATCCGCCCCGAACCTTTCAGATTCATTTTGGTAGTACCCACATTAAACGAATATTCCAGCAGAATCGGAGTTTCCGGTATAGAATGATATTCATACGTGTATTCCTTAAATCCGTAACCGTCTGCATATAAGACAACTCGTAATGTATGATAACCTGCTGATGAATTATTCAGTACACCGCTCCATCCGGTAGATGTTCTATCACCATAAGAACGAAGTTCGCTTCCGGCTGAATATACATAAGTTTCCGGCGATCCGGTAAGTGTTACTGTAAACGGTACATTGCAGGCACCAACAAGTCCCTGTATATTCCAGTCGACGTTTACGGTGCCGAAATCATATGGCACAGCAGACACCTTTAATGTATACTCCTTACCGATATCAGACTCCCCTCCTCCTATAAGTTGCATGTCATAAGTACCGGCAGCAAGCTTAAAAGTCTCCGTGCCGGATGTGTTCAATCGATTACTGGCACGCCCAAGATACTCGCCAATACTATTGCGAAGATAATAACTGCATTTGCCGGTCAGGTTAATCGTTACTGTCGATGCTTCGGTCAGAGTCAGGGAATAATATTGATTATAATATCCTTGTTGATAGACCGGTCCGGTTATTTCCTGGTCAAATACTATAGGTATTGGTTTGTTTTCATCATTGCTGATGTTATAAGTTTTGTATACGGTTGCGGTATACTGCAGTTTGACATTCGTAAAAGTATAGGCTGTTGCAGTAACAAAGAATTTGCAGGTTGCACCGGGAGCAATTATTGCGGAATATCCGGGCTGACAGTCCTGGATCACCCCGTTGTTCGCATAAGTTTGTAATTTGAGTTTTCCGCTGGTTGAGGGGCCGCTCTTATTATAACTTATAAATGTGAGATCTGATATTTTGACATTGCCACTGGTTGTGTTCTTAAATATAATGGTCCAGTTATCATTTTTTGTAATACTCTCTTCATAGGTAATGGTTTTTGTTTCATTTGCACTGATGCTGATCTCACTGTCGGCAGCTTTTGCTGTTATTGGAAATAGAAACAGACCGCATATCAGCAGACACAGAGTAAATGGTTTTAAAAATGGATGCATTCTCATAATCATCTCTCCTCTCTTTATTATGATTGTCTGTTAATTATACCGTAAAAAGAAGAATGACACATGACACGAAAGTGTTATATCGTTACCGTACCTCCCATATTTTCTAGAATATTCTTATGTTGTAACCGCATGTTTTATTCAAACGGAATGACTACACCACTGATTCTCGCCTCAATAGCAAGTTCTGTCCGGCTTTTACAACCGGATTTCTCCATCATATGCCGGATATGCTGCTTAACCGTGTTCTCTGCAATACATAATTCCTGTGCAATCTCCTGATTAGAAGCACCTTTTGTCATTACCCGGAGCACTTCCAGTTCCCGTTCTGTAAAGTCGGTACTATTGGCATGCCCTAATGCAACCACAGGGGGATGATCCGGATAAACGGATTCACCGGCCATTGTACGATCCATCACATGTAAGATTGTTTCTTTTGAACTTTCTTTGTACCAGAAGCTGTCGATTCCGGCCTTTTTGGCACGTTTCAACCAGGATTCCTCCGGCATTGATGTAATTGCAATAATCTTAACGGAAGGATTGTTCTTTTTAATTGCAGCCGCCTCGTTAATCCCGTTGGAAGCATCATTCATTAAAATATCCATTAAGATCAGATCCGATGGATATTGTTGCAGGTATCCGGCAGCGTCAGATGCCGATTCAACAAGGCAGCTTACTTCATATTGTTCACTTTCTGTCAGATATAACTCGAATAATTTTCTGGCTATGAATTGATCATCAACAATCATTACTTTTGTTTTCATCCATCTTCTCCTTGTTCTGTCGTAATAAAATAGTAAGTTGGAAACGTGGTTTCCCTGTAACCAGCATGGTTCCCCCTTCTGCTTCTATGAGCCTTCTCAGATTACGGAGACCACCATGCTCCGTGATATCATTTGTTAACGGAGGTGTTCCGTTATTTTGAAGCTGTATCTGATAATAAGGTATCCCGTGTTGCGTGACTGTTCGGATATCTAAATATAAAACCGTCCCCTTTGCATGTTTTACGGTATTGGTAAGACATTCTTTTGTTGCCGTAATTATAAGACTAAGGATCTCTGTGCAATCCGGCAGTTCTCCGCTAAGTAAGATCTTCACTCCTAAAAGATGCGCTGTTTCATATATGTCTTTCATATCAATCGTATGATGATGTTCGACGTCTTTTTCTAATATGTGAAAGGTTTCCTTCCAGATTGCGAGTAATTCCTGTCGATTGCGTTGCACCGGCGGGGTTGCAAGATAGGTACGAAATGCCAGTAATGTTTTGCCCAGATTATTATGTACACGTATCTTGGCAGCGAGGATTTCCTGTTCTCTTGTTACGGCAGTCACATTCTGATTAAAATCCTGTAACCGCTGGTTGATATCTGCAAGCACAGCATTACGTCGATTCAATTCAAGGTGTAGATTGTAAAGGCTGGTCACATCCGTTGCGATGATCTCTGTAATTGGTTGTTGGGCGACATATATATGCTGCTGCTGGATATCCCAGATGCGATCCATTGCCTCCACCACAAAGATATTTTCTTTGTCTGGCCGCTTATCTTCTTTTCTGTCCGGGTGTTGCGATACAATATCCCAGAATTGATTTCCGTTCACAATTCCATTTCCGGTGAATGCTTCATTTAGTCTTTGCATTGTCTCATTGACCAGAATTGGTGTACCGTTTTCGTATGTAAAGAGAGTTCCCTCCGGTAACGCATCCATACACTCTTTCACGCAATCGTAGGATAACTGATGTTGCCGGGTGCGTCGTATAATTCGCTTAAAGATAATGTCAGTTCCTAATAGTATGACGATGAATAATACCTGTAACGGGACAGGTGTATTCATAAATATCCATGCCATCCACCCTTCCTTCACCGGATCCGATATGTGTTCTATGACAACGCATGCCCCCTCGAAATATATCAGGCTGATACCGAATACGCAAACGGAAAAAAGAATATACTTCACCGGCATATGAAACCATATGGTCTGCAGCATCCGGTGCAGTGTGACAAAAGCCAAAAACATGATTACAATACAGAGCAGGCATTGCTCCATATCAGAAAGCATCTCATAATACATCCGTTATCCCCTCCTCCCCGGGAAGTACCAGACGTAAATACAAGGTCTGTTCTTCCATGCATACGGTAAGCGTTCCTTTGTATTGTTCGATGGTATTTTTCCAGCGGCTGAAATCCGTTACGGATGGAACGCGATCCATTTCAATATACATCTGCATATCTTTATGGAATGACAGCGTGAGAAACATTGCATGGCATGTATGGATCGCTTCTTCGATCACATATTCCAAAACAGCGTATGCCGTTAATATTTTTTCTCCGGCTAATTGCATTGTCCCATCTGTTTCATAATAAATCTGTATTCCATAAAGTGTAAGATAAGAGACGGTTTCCTGTATGGCAAGCGATAGTTCGATACTATCCAATATGGTCTGTTCTTCTATCAGCAGAAGCATGTTGGAGTATCTCTTAATGTATGCATTGATAATCGCTGCGTACTGCATCTGATGAATAAAGGCGTCTTCTTCATCCGGAACGGTATCTAATAAATAATTTACCAATAATAATTCTGTGTGCAGACGATTCATGATCGTATCATACAGCACAGTCTTCTGCCGGATCTGCTCTCTTTGCTGCGCCAGACGGTTTTCCCCTTCCAGCATGGCATTTTCTTCTTCTAATATATTGCCTAATTCCGTCAACTTTTTGTTAATTTCCTGAATTTGTGATATATCTTTCATCCAATAACCATATCCGCCATGAACCGGGTAGCTTCGCAAGAGTATATTTCCGTTCTGAAGCAGTACCTCGTCATTCACTGCGTGACGCACTTCGGCTGCCGTAAAATGCCTGGTACTTCCTGCCGTGTACAGCATTTCTCCATCCTCTGACAATATTCCTCCATTTAAGGAGCATGCATTCCATAATTCCATATAATGATCATTTACAGGGAATAAATGAGCCTGGATCAAACCTTCCATAAATGCAGGAAAGATAATAATGATCATTTCTGCCATTTTGTACATGGATACAAAATAACAATCCGGGCGAAAACGATATAACAGCATATAACCAATCCCGATGCCAAGCGGAAGCAACGGTTTCCAGATCTGCTTCCGGTTGTCCAAGGAAGAACACCTGTGCAGGGTGATTCCCAGAATAACAATTGACAATACCGCAATCCAGGCGATGATCAGATAATATAGAATTCCATAGGTATACCCATCCGCGTCCTGCCAATCGGATACCGGAACCGGAAATCGAAAGGCTGCCTGATGCAGATCGTTCGTGATTACTGCAGCAGACAATAGTGCGGCTATCACATATAACCCGTTAATGTTTTGTGTTCTACCGGTGTTCTTTCCGATCTGCAATACGGCTGACAGTAAAAAAAGTATGATATAAATAAATGGAATATAATAAAGATACCACGCATATCTTGTCCAAACAGAAGAAGGTAAAAATGCGAATTTTACGGTTCGAAGCAATATGAGAAAACATAACATATGCCCGATCCGGATCAAATACTTCTGCTCCTGTGGCTTGATCAGGCGGCGTTTCATTTGATAAATCCAGATAAAAATAGCAGTAATATATAATATGCATGTGATACCGGTTAATGAGATACCGGAATAAGAATAGCACACCAGTCTTAATATTCCGGATAATAACACGATCATTACACATACACCATTCCAAAAAACAGTATCCTTGTTATTGAACATGTAACCCCCTCTGTAGTCGGAAAATTCCTCTTTTGGGGTCAGAGCCCCATAAAATATTTAACCTCATTTAAATAGAAAGCCTGTGCTTCTTGTACAATATCTAATAATCTTTCGTAATTTTCCTGATGCGCTTCCCTAATAGCATAAATATATTTTGTATGATCTTTATCTACAATAATAGGCGGCACTAAGTCATTAATCAACGCTTCCCTAAATAGAATTAGTCTGCCAACTCTACCATTACCATCCTGAAATGGATGTATTGCTTCATATCTGGCATGAAATTC
>ERZ1034925.525-NODE-525-length-16286-cov-41.028772_pt1 | contig 16286 bp, 29 predicted proteins | sample MGYA00520687_ERZ1034925 | MGnify/ENA primary metagenome ERZ1034925 (study PRJEB33766, sample SAMN09781758) | gut metagenome | biome: gut microbiome | host: Homo sapiens | place: Madagascar | study: EMG produced TPA metagenomics assembly of the PRJNA485056 data... | reverse complement strand
GAACCCTACGTTTTCGCTGGCGTATGCCTGACGAGCGTAGACAGCCGCGAATACTACAACTTTGGTTACAAGGACATGGATGAATCCATGGGGCCGTGTGAACGTGAGTGCCCGGTCTCCATCCTGAAACTGCTCTCCCCGTGCGATTACGAATGGGCGTTGGCATGGCGGGAGGATTGCCGAGACAATGCGGCGAAAAAAGCAGCTGCCAAGAAAGACCCGAACAGCCTGCAAAACCTGCCGCTGGGTGTAAAAATCACCACGCAGAAACGAGGAATCCCACTAGAACTGGAAAAAGCCATCATCCGTGGTCGCAAGCGTCCGGTCTGGGTAGACTGGTCTACAAGGACCTACTATCGTACTGAACAAGTACAGCGCGTTGGGTTTACCATAGCTTAAAATTTCCGTTAGACTCTGGAAAGCATAGAAAAACCATGTTAGAATAAGAACAAAAACAGGAAGGAATCATTATGAACATTATCTCTGCATGGGGTAATCCCACAAATCCGGCTTATAATCCGTATGCTGACAACAATGGTGGTGGCTACTGGCAGTATGTTGGGGGTATTGTGGCCGACATAGGTGGTCAGCTCGTCACCGTTGAAGTCGACGATATGTCCTGCGGTGATTTTGGAAGCCGCGTCTACGTCGATGTTCTCGCCGATGGGTTTACCTGGTACGTATGCTTCGGAACGATGGACGATGCGTCCATTTATGCGGCAGAGGAAATCGATGCGATTTACACGTCTATTTCCGGTGTCCTTGGTGTCGACGCTGACACCCTCATCCGCGAGGCGATAGATGCCGCTAATCTTTGCGCGAGGAGTATTGATACCGATGTTTTACAAACCCGGTGAGTACCGGATAAACCAAGAAAACGAATTTATTTCCGCCTCGACTGGATTGCCGCTGAAACCCGGCGATCTGGTGGCGCTGGAGGCTTTCTGTGACGCGAATGATATTTCGCCGATAAAATCCTATGGGAGGAAAATCGTTGCACAGAACCGCGAGGTAGTCGTTGTGGACGGCGTGAAGAAACTGTACAAGTCTGCCGTCGTGCGGATTTGAATCATCTTCGCGGCCTCACGAAATTGATTGCAAGCAGGTCGCAAGTTAGACGCAAGTTAGACGCAAGTTAGACGCAAGTTAGACGCAAGCTGTAAGAAAGTCACCATTTCCGCGAGGTCACGAAAATGGTTGAAAACCAAGAAAACCAGAGCCGCCCACGTTCGGACGGTTCTGGTTTTTTTGTATGGGGTTGCGGGACAAATGCGGATCTTGCGTAGAAGTATAGGTACAGGCATCTCGTCAGAATTTACAAATTTCGATGCAGGTGCTTGAAAAACTGGAATGGTATGGTAGGATAAGCCTAGAGGAATTTTAGGAGGGATTAGTGGTGGCTCTAATTAAATGTCCAGAATGTGGGCGAGAAGTAAGTGACAAGGCGCTTTCGTGCCCTAATTGTGGATATCCAATTACGCAAGATCTGCTCGAATGGGCTATGGATTTTGAAACTACTCCATCTATTCAAGCCAGCGAACCGAAAAAGGAACAGCCGTCAAAAAGGGAGCACCCATTGGTTGAAAATGTTCCTTCGAGCGACAAAAAGGACTGTGATGCAGCCGCTAAGAAGAAAGATCGAAAAGCTATAGCGATTTGTTCTGCTATCTTAGTTGCATTATTAACGTATGGTATCTGGGTTGGGTCTTTAAGGGAAAAGCCACGTTCTTCATCTAGTTTTGGTTCAAATTCAACATCGTCACGTGCAACCACGAGTTATGCAAGTTCAAGCAATAGCAGTTCATCTAATAAATATAGCAGTTCGTGGAAATCCAGTGGTTCGTCCAGTTCGTCAAAATCCAGCAGTTCGTCGGCATCCAGTGGTTCATCGAAGTCCAGCAGCTCGTCTGACAGAATCAAGGCAGGTGTGTACACTCTTGCTGAGAAGTGCGTGAAAAACCACCTGAAATCTCCTTCCAGCGCAAAGTTTTGCAGTATGGCCGACTGTGAGTTCCAGAAGGGTGAGGATGGCGTTTACATGATGGCCGGAACCGTAGAATCCGAGAATAGCTATGGTGCAACGCTGCAAGAAACTTGGGGAATCATGGCGCAGGTGGATGGAGATAAAGTGTCGCTGGTCATGGTTCAGATTGGCGATCAGACTTACTTCGACTAACATAGAGGGGAGCAAATCAAATGAAAAACATCAGGTCTTTTGTTATGGGATTTCTCTGTGCAGTACTTATTATCGCGCTTGCCGCAGGCGTTTTGGCAGTAGCAGTACGTGGCACAATTACCACCGCTGGTCCGAGTGTAAAAGTTGATGGGACTTATGTCGTCTTCAGCCCTGGAACGTTCAGACTTGACAATGGCTGCGATGCACCTTCTAGTTTATCTTATAGAGATGAAAAAGGAGGCGGAACAACGTATATTCCTCTTCGGAAGATTAGTGAAGTTCTTGGTGTGAAAGTGGAATGGGATCAGGCCACTCAAACAGTTATACTAACAACCGGAGATGGGGAAAAGGGTTCAAACCAGCAAGGAACGATTACGGATTCCTCAAACAAGACTGCGGATGGATTGGAGCAGTTTTTGAGCGAAAAAGCGGGGACGATATCAACCCCATGGGGAGATTTCACTGCGACCATATCTGTCACAAAGAACTTGGTGAATTATAATCCCTATGATTATCAGATCCGCGTTGGTTGCAATTTCCCTTTCTACAGTTTGAAATACTCCGTTGAATATACCGACGAAGAAAAAGAACAGGTCATAAATTCTCTTCGTGAATACCAATATAATTTATACACATTGGCAGAGCAATATTTTCCGGATGCCAAAATTACCGGAGGGTTTTACTCGGGATATTACAAATATGAGAATATAAAAGAAGGTTACACTTCGACGCGAGTATTTTCGTGGTGTAATTATACCGATGGGGTTGCCTTGAATTATGATGAAGCAAGCATCACATACTTTCATTGGAACACCACATACGATGACTACGTATTTGATTGAAAGAGAGCCGCCCATCTGGGCGGCTTTTCCTTTGCGCAAGTTCAAATAAAAATGTGCCGTGCGGGACAAACCGCACATTTGAGGTAGATAACAAGATAGCAAAATTCTTAAATCGTGTATTGACTTTTGCCAGACATAATGTTATTATATTTATGCCAGACAAAAAGGAGTGATGAAATGTCGGTGGCAAAGAAAGGCCGTCCAACTGACAACCCGCGCCCTCACAAAATCAGCATCCGTATCAACGACGAAAGTGCAAGAATCATCGAAGATTACTGCCAGCAGGAAAGCGTCAATAAAACGGAAGCTATTGAGCGTGGAATAAAGAAGTTGAAAGACGACCTCAAGGAATAAAAATTCCCCGCGCTGCTCTATCTTGGCGGACGGACAGCACGAGGAATCCCCACGACCTCACGGTCGAAGTGTAAATATTCTACTACGCTTCCCGTGAATCGTCAACCAGAATTCACGGGGATTTTTATACCCTTTTTCAGGCATAGACGAATAGTTCGGCATTCGCTGAATAACGCGGAGTTTTCAGGACAAATTCCATCGTTTTGGTATGACCTAATTCATTTGGAGGCCGAATTATACTGAAATTAGAGGGGTATTCCCAACACAAACACGATTAAAGGAGAAAAATATGAGCTATTTAGAAACGATCAACAACACCAATATCGCAATCAAAGAGTATCAGGGGCAGCGCGTCATCACATTCAAGGACGTAGACACCGTGCATGGAAGACCGGACGGAACCGCACGGAAGCGTTTCAACGACAACCGGGAGCAATTCGTCGAGGGTGAAGATTACTTCAAAATTTGCGCGTCCGAATTTCGGACGCACTGGGACGGACTTCCGGCAAAGGCAACGGAGGATATCACGCTCATTACTGAATCCGGCTACCTCATGCTTGCAAAGTCCTTTACCGACGATCTTGCGTGGAAGGTACAGCGGCAGCTTGTGAAAGGTTATTTCCGGGCGAAAGAAGCCGTGCAGCTCTCCCCTGCCGAACAGCTACTGGCGCAGGCACAGCTCATGGTCGAGCAGGAACGCCGCCTCAAAGCTCTGGAAGTCAGCAACGCCGAAAACGTGAAGACGATGGAGACGGTCAAAGACGCAATCGACATCATGGTAGCGCCGCCCGTAACGGCTGGCAACTGGCAGAGCCAGATGAACCGGAACGTCCGCGCATTCTGTATGCAGACGGGCCTCGACTTCCACAAGACGTTCCAGGAGCTCTATACGGAACTGGAAGTATCCGCCGGGGTCAAGCTTGGCGTCCGCGTCAAGTTCGCACGGCAGCGTCTGCGAGTCAACGGCGCAACACAGACCGATATTGCAGCTGTCTCAAAACTCAGCATTGTCGCGCAGGACAAGAAGCTGCGCGAGATTTTCAACAACCTGTACAACCGTATGGTTGCCAGATATACGATCAATACGACCAGAACACAGAATCTTTAAAGGATGGAAACGTTATGCAAGAAGAAATCAAAAGATGCCCATTTTGTGGCGGAAGCGCAATTCTCGAAAAAAGTCTCTGCTACGACGTGTCCGGAGACGCAGAGGACTTCGAAACAGTTTTCGTTCAGTGTGTCCGCTGCGGGGCACGAACTCGGGGAACCGAAGCGTGTTTCCCGAAGAATGCGGACTACGATTGGCGCGATTGCGTCGGAGTTGGATACGAAATCGAAGCTTGGAATGCGAGGGTCTGAAAATGGCTGCGCGTAGAATGTTTGCCAAAAGCGTTGTGCAGTCAGCGCGTTTCCTGCAAATGCCGGTCTCATCTCGGCTTCTGTACTATGACCTCGGAATGGCTGCGGACGATGATGGTGTAGTTGAAGCGTTTACTGTCATGCGAATGACAACTGCGTCCACCGATGATTTGAGGATTCTTGTGTCCAAAAGCTTCATCGAAATCCTGAACGATGAACTTGTCGTGCTTATCAAGGATTGGGCAACCAACAATCAGATCAGGTCTGATCGCTACCATGAAAGTATCTACAAAGACCTGATTAAGCGGAGCACAACCACATGTCTACCGTCTGACACCGACTTGGATACGCGTGGCTTACCATCCAACGCCAATCTGGATACCAGTTGTTTACCACATGACAACCATCAGGGAGCAAATTGCTTACCCACAGGTAGCCAGCATGGAATCCAAATGGAACCCCAGTCTAGTCTAGGTAAGGCTAGTTTAGGTAAGGAAAGTCAAAGTCAGGTGAAGTTAGGAAAGGAAAGGGGTGCAGGGGGAAACCATTGGGAAGAACCGCGTCCCTCGCGTGTTGCACCGATGTTGCGAGCGAACGCCGTTGTTACGTCGGAAGAACCGCCGAAGTCGAAGGACGGGTTGGTTTTCGGAAGCGATGAGTATGTCCGGATATTCAACGAGGAATCCGACCGGTTTGCTTTGCCGGGAGAGAAGCCGCGCTACTTCGCCGACCTGACAGGCCCCATGCTGGTCAACCTCGAACGCTGCGAGCAATCCAGGCTGCAGAGTGGCCGTCCAAAGGAACGGTCTTCCCTTGTGAGAGATGAACTAATCGCACATGGTTTTTGGTGAGAAGGAGGTTTTGCGCCATGAACAACGATGAAATTCAGAAGGAGTTGTCCCGTTTAACAAAGCGCTATGCAGATGTCGGGGCCACAGAAGAAAAAGTCCTTGAACTGTTCGAGGCAATGAAGATCCGTTTCGCCGGTCGCGGCGACGAGGCTGCCGTGCTTGGCGTCCGTATGTCGCTGGGCGAGTATTTCCACCGGGAGGAAATTTTCTCCCTCGATGATATCTGCTGCATGGTTGCACGGCCGAAAGAGGAAGTCATTGCGCACATGATTGCAATGGGACCAGAGGTCATGCGTAAGCACATTGTCACCGTAGAGCCGTCGCCCTATTTGGTCGAATACATCAAGCGAAAGCGCGAACGTGAAAACAGCCAGGACGGCCAGCAATGATGTTTTCAAGAAAACGCAGAATCCGTGGGACAAATCCGGATTTTGTGTAGAAACACAAATAGAGGCCACACCGCCAAGTGGTCTTGAAAAAATTCTCCTTCCCTGCTAATTTACTATTGACTTTTCTGTTGCTACGATATATATTTATTGTAGCAACTAGAAAGGTAGGTGAAAACTTGGTTGCAAAAAGAGGCCGTCCCAAATCCGAGAACTCTATGGACTATATGCTTCGGGTGCGAATGGACAAGGACACGCTTGAAAAGCTGGACAAATGCTGTGAGGCGTCTTCCCTTTCACGCTCCGAGGTTGTCCGAAAAGGAATTGAGGAACAATACGGCAAGATAAAAAAATAACGATGCACTGCTGATCTTGGCGGAACGTCAGTACATCGTTATCGAGCCAAAGCCACAGGGGCTTCGTCTAATTTATTATAAGACGAACCCCTGCGGAAGTCAACAACTTTTGCAGGGGGATTTCTTTACCCATTTTGAAGAAATCTTGGACGAAAAAGGAGAAAAATCGCATGAAATTTGAAGTGCAGACAATCAACATTGATGGGATTGAATGCTATGAGAAAGACGGAATCGTCTATCTCAAGTTGGAGGCCGTGGCGCGCGGTCTCGGGTTCACAAAAACGGATGTGAAATTTTCGGAAACTAGTTTCCGAAAAGAATACGTCCGTGTAGATTGGCCGCGTGTCGAGAAATACCTCGCGGAAATTGGTTTCCCCAACAAGTGGGGCAAAGATGATTTCATCCCTGAGAACCTCTTCTATCGGCTAGCAATGAAAGCCAAGAACGAAACGGCAGAGCGATTTCAGGCTAAAATCGCGGATGAAGTTGTCCCCTCTATCCGCAAGCACGGCGCATACATGACGAGCGCCACAATCGACCGCATGATTGCGTCCCCAGAGTTCGGAATCAAACTGCTGACAGAGCTGAAAGCCGAGCAGGACAAGCGTAAGGCGTTGGAAGAAAAGGTCAAGGCCGACGCGCCTGCCGTGTTCTTCGCCGAAGCCGTCACAGGCGCGGACACGAACATTCTCATCCGCGACATGGCGAAGCTGCTTGCGCAAAACGGCGCAGACATTGGTGGAAACCGTCTGTTTGAGGTTTTGCGCCGGGATGGATATCTCATCAAATCGGGCAGCGATTATAACATGCCGACACAAAAGGCCATGGAACTCGGCCTGTTCTTTGTCAAGGAAACTCCACGCATTGCCAAGGAAGGAGCCGTCATCGACAGAACTACCAAGGTAACACCGAAAGGCCAGAAATATTTCATCAACAGATATGCGCCGAAGAAAGCGCTATTGGAAAATTGAAAAACGAAAAGGAGAAGCAAAAATGAATATCAAAGAAATCTATGAGCACACCCAGAATGTCGACGGCTGGATTCTCGGCATTGATGGCAGCGCAAGCCCGGTAGATCTGAACAATCCGGCAATCATGGCCGGTGTCGGGAAATTCCATGTAAAGACGATCTATCCGGAATTCGACGATGGCAAAATCATCGTCGAGCTGGACGTTGCGACCACAGTCGAGACCGATTAAAAAATATTTTTTCGGCTTCCTCGCGGCACTTCGGCTGCGACAACTCCAAATATTCCTCGACAAGTTCCGGATTCTCCTTCTCTTTTGGAAATATCTGAACTTCTTCGACAGTTCTTATATGACCTAAATCATTTGGAGGCATGAGTATGCTGAAAATAGAGGCAGGTAACAAACGAAGCCAAACAAACAAGCAAACAAACACAGGAGGAAAATGCAATGACAAAAACCGAATGCGCAGTCTACGATCTGCTCAAGGAAATCGGCGTACCGACTCACAAAAAAGGCTACGCCTACATTCAGGAGGCAGTCACCAACAAGTACGATGGCAAGTACGAAGACTTCTCCATCACCGGGCCGAAAGGCATCTATTGCGACGTCGCAAAGAAATTCAGGACTGAGGCCAGCCGGGTGGAACGTGACATTAGATCGGCTATCGATTACGCGTTCAACTACGGAGATCCCAAAGTGCTGTACGGCATCTTCGGAAACTCCATCGCTCCTGGAAAGGGTAAGCCCACAAACGCCATGTTTATCTTCCAGTGCGCAAAGGAACTTGAGCGGAGAAAGTCGGCTTGAAAAAATTCCTGCAGGTTGTGGGACAAATGCAAAAACTCGGTAGAACAAAAAGTGCAAGGCAAATGCCTAAGCAAAATCAGAAAAGGAGATCCGCCACAATGAAGAAAGAGAAAAGCACCGCTCTGGTCTATGTCCCGGAGCTTACCCCGGAAGACGTTTTTAGCCACCTTGTGTGTCACCACGCAGACGTTGTACGCGCCAGAAACGCGCAGCGGGCCTACAAGCGCCAGGTTGAACGAAAGCACCGCTGTATTGCCTCTATCGTGATCGTCGTATCCTCGCTCGCTACGGCCGCCACGCTGCTCATCACGAGTGGTTCCATTCACTTCCTGTGATTGGAGGCCGCGCGTGTACAAGTTGTATGACAGTTATCCGGACTTCCCTGACCTCGTCGGCATGTTTGAAAGCGTCGACGAGGCGCGGGAAGCCGCACGGAAGCGAGACGAAGCAACGGGCGGGAAATTCTTCCCGAGACTCGTCAAGGATGGGAAGGTCATTCAAAATTGGGGGTACTAAAACGTGACATACGCAACGCTTGTAACTATCGCTTCTCTGCTTGAGAAGGAGAAGAACATCCGAGAAAAGGAATGCGAGATCCTGCGCGAGAAACTGAATTCTGCGCGTGACAAAGCGGAAGATTCGCCAGAAGATGAAGAACTCTCTCATGTAGCAGAGTTCGCCCGAGCATTGTATGAAAAGGCCAGAAAGAGGCTTCTCAACCATGAACGCGCTTATGAGGACTTCCTTGAGCACGATTTCCGGTAGGAAATTTCTCCGCACATGGGACAAAACCAGAATCCCGGTAGAAACATAGGTGTAAGACAAAACACCATACAGGAGGCCAAAAACAATGAAGAAAGTCAAGGAATTATGGAACGAGTTCGGCGATGTGCCGATGAACCCGGAAACAGAGTGTATCGAGGAAGCATGGCACGGATTCCCTGCTGGGACAAACCGGGAGGAAATCTGGCACTGGTTCGAGGAAACATTCGACGTTCGCGTCGCTGATCTGATGTACGGAGGTATCTGAAATGGGACAGCGTTCACAGATCTATGTCCGCGCGTCCGGGAAACTCATCGTCGCAAACTACTATCAATGTAACTATGCCGAGCGAATGATTTCGCGTGCTAGATACGGCATTGAGTGCATCGATTCGGTCAAGGACTACAGCAACTGGATTTTTCTCCGCGACGTGAACGTCGAACATTTGCGCCGCATCCTGGACGTAAACTTCGACATCAAGGACCACCAGAATTCGATCAAGATCATCGAAGAATGGAAGGACGTTTTTCCAGACAAGCCTTTCAATGATGTTGTGTTTGACTGGCAGGACAACAACGACGGCCAGCTGTTCATCGACTTCACGAAAGACGGAAAGATCTCTTATGCGTTCCGGAAGACGGAAGACATGGCGTGCGAAACTCCGATGTCCGCTGCTGAGTACATGGAATGGGATCGTCGGAACTGGCTGGATTGCGAGTCCATGACGAAGGCTGAGAAAGCCACCTGCCGCCGCAACATTGCAGCTATCGATAAGATGGCAAGACTTATGACCGCAGAGGAATTGAAAGAGTTCGTCCATCATGACTACGGGTACAAATCCGTTCAGGAGGCAGACTGACATGACCTTTAGAGATTTCTGTACAGGCTTCCGCGATTACTGGCCAAACTTCGTTGCAAAGCACTGGAACTTCTCACAGTGCAGAAACGGATACAGTGCCGGGTACACGCCGAAATATCCAGAAAAGACAGCAGCGGATTTCGACGTATTTTATAACACTTGCGACGGCTCATGGACACTCTACGCTGAAACAGCGTGCGTCCCGATTATAAGAAGGTTTGAATCCTTCGACAAACTTGCGAGGCAGGCTTGTGAACCCGCAAAATGCCCGTAAGTTCCCGCAAGATACCCGCAAAAAACGTAGATTTTCCGGGACAAATCCGGAATCCAGGTAGAACAGTAAATGTAAGCAATCACACAACAACAATTATTTAATGGAGGTAAAAACAATGGCAAAGACAACTAAGGAAGCACAGGAAACCAAGGAAATCAGACGGTACATCAAGCTCACGTTCATCGAGCCGGTGCTTGGAACGTGGCCCAGCAACGAGAATGTTGCGCGTGACTTTATCGCATCCAAGGCCCCGGATGCGAGCACGATTGAGGATGAGGTCGCAGCGGTAGGCGTCGATGCTGTCGCAGACAAGGCCATGACGATCTTCCCGCGTGTCGATGGTAAGCCCGTGTTCTATGACTATCAGATCAAGGGATTTTTCAAGGACACCTGCAGTGCCCTGGCTCGTGCGAAGTACACAAAGTCCAGCACACTGAAAGCGTATAAGAAGGTCATCGACGGTATGATCTTCCCCTTCCCCCGCACGATTCCCATTGATGTCCATGGCGAAATTGGAGAGTGTCAGCGTCCGCTTCGTGCGCAGACCGCACAGGGCGAGCGTGTGAGCCTCGCAAACTCCGAGGAAATCCCGGCCAAAAGCACGATCAAGTTCGGCGTGACACTCGCAGATCCTGCGCACGAGGCGTTGCTGAAAGAATGGCTGGACAACGGATTCTTCCGTGGCCTCGGTCAGTGGCGGAATTCTGGCAAGGGTCGCTTCGTCTACAAGATGCTCGATGAGGAAGGCAACAACCTCGGCGGAACGGAAGATAGGTTTGATTACATGATGCAGGAGGCGAACTTCTTCCCGGAGGAAAAGGAGGGCTAATAGGCCCGCCGAACGGGGCAATGGCTCAGGGTAGCTATGCTCGGACCAGAACGGCGAAGGCTTGGGTGCGCCTTGCTCCGCCCTGCGTGGCATTGCAAAGGAACGGCAGAGAGTTGAAAAGCACAGCAGCGGAGAGGTGGAGCGCCGCACGGCCAAGAACTGCATAGGATAGGCTGAGTTCTGTTTTGGAACCAGAAGAACAGCGAAGGCTTCGCGGGGCGATGCGTATCTCAGCAACGCAAAGGAAAAGCGGAGACTGGCGTGGTGCTGCAACGGAGCCGCTGGGAGATGTTTTGCATAGTGAAGGCGAAGTATTGAGAAGCAGTGACACGCGATGGCTGGGCATCGAAATGAGTCGCCTTGATGTGCCCGGAAAAGCAGCGGCGAGGCCCGGCACCGCATGGCACGGCAATGGAATGGCAAAGTAAAGAGCCGACGCGCACAGGAATGCAAGGGCGAGGGGCGGAGCGGCATCGCATTGTTTGGCAATGGCATTGAGATGAATCGAAGCGCGATGGCGCTGCATGGAAATACCTTGCAAAGGCTCTGAGTGGATTAGCTTTGGGACGTGAAGCAGTGGAGTTGCATAGGACTGCCACGGTTAGCAATGGTTCTGCACCGATTTGAAGCGCAACGGCGTCGCATAGCATGGAAACGCATGGCGAAGCAAAGGCAAGGCGGAGAGTAGCTACCTACTGCTGAGGAATGCAAAGGATTAGTTGAGAAGCGAGTAGCCACGCAACGGCTAAGCCTTGTGAAGTACCGCAATGCAACGGCACAGTGTATAGCGTGTCCGCGCTCTGCAATGGCAAAGCAATGCAAGGCGAAGCAAAGAATAGCAACGGCATAGTACAGTATCGAATGGTCGGGTTATGCAAAGGAAAGGCGAGGCGACGTGTTGATTGGCGATGCATTGGAATGGCATGGAAGTGCGTGGCGTGGCACAGCAGGGGCATGGAACCGCGAGGCGATGCACGGGTTCGCAATGGGAAAGCAGTGCAAATCGAAGCGCGGAGCGGCAACGAAAATGTGAATAGACGCGACGCGACGCGTGGGATAAGCATTGCATTGGAACGCTGTGAAACGAAAAGGTGAGGCGTAGCCTGGCAAGATGATGAGCCGCGCCGATATGCAAAGGCAAGGATGGGCAATGCCAAGAAATGCAAAGGAATGGCATTGGAATGTTAAGTGATGCAACGATATGCAAAGAAAGTCGAATCTGTGTTAGAAAATTATTTGTACCCGGCATACGTAGAACAGCTCGAAAAAATCAACCAAAAATTTCTCGGTGTCAAATAAAGTTCGAAAGTCTCATGCGTTTTCGTAGTTCTAAGAACATTTTAGTTGAAAATGATATGACCTAAATCATTTGGAGGCCCGAGTAAAATAAAAAGTGTAAGGGGGATTTCAAGTGGCGTTCCCAAATGGATATGAGAAGTTCCGCGAAGCGATGATTGCTTACGAAAACAACCTGCGAGCAATCGGGCGCGCAGAAACAACCATCGAAAACGAAGAGCGGATTTTCAAATACTTCTCCGGCTTCATGCTGGAAAATGGACGGTGGGACAAGCGCGAAGAGAGTTTCATAGACATTCAGGCGTGGCGAGACCAGCTGCGGCGTGACGGAAAAAAGCCGTCAACAATCAAGCAATATCTGAAAGTTCTGAGCAGCTTCTACAAGTTCGCCTCTTCCGCGCAGCTCGGAGACAAGCGCTGGTACGATCAGAATCCCGTTGGTTCCCTACTTTTGCCGGACACCAAAAAGCGGGACAAGCGCCCGTATGACGAACTTCTCACAGACGAGCAAGTTCTTCTCCTGTGGCGGAACAATCCTCCGCAAAAGCTCAGACGGCCAGAATATTGGGAGCGGAATTATGCCATCGTCGTTCTGCTGCTGACTACAGAGATCCGCAACAGGGAGCTTCTGGCGCTCACACCGAGTGACCTGGATTGGGAAAACTCAGAGCTGATCGTCGAGCATGGCAAGGGTGATAAATACAGGTCCGTGGACTTCCCTCTCCTCGCGCAAACCGCCATGCGGATCTATCTGAACAGTGGAATCCGACCAGAGACTGCAGGAGACCATGACCCGCTCTTTGGGACAGAGGCAACCAGAGACTTTCAGGGAGCCAACAAAGGCGCGGAGTGGCACGCAGGGACGCGACAGTGGCTCTCGAACGTGGTTCGGCGTCATGTGAAATCCGTAACCGGTGTAGATGACATCCGCTCCCACGACCTGCGGCACGTCGGCGCGCGGCTCGACCTGAATAGCGGAATGAGCATTGAGGAACTGCAGTCCAAGCTCGGGCATGAGTCAGTTTCAACAACACAGATCTATTCCGGCAAACTCACCAGCCGCAAGAAGCGGCGCATGACAAAGGTAGTGTTGGAAGAAAAAGACCGTCAGGCGCAAAGAAATATTGAACGTTTGGAGGTTAACGGAGATGATTTTTTCGGACAGCTCCGGTTGAAGCAATTCCAGCAGCCGGAGACAGCGTAGGCAAAACCAAGAAAACCAAGGAAACGAACAGTCAGAAGGCCAGCGGAAAAAACCAAGAAAACTAGGGCTCTCCGGGTTCCATTCAAACCCGGCACACGGTGGGAGCAGGTGCGCGGGATGGCTCACAACCCTACCGTATCGGTTCAAATCCGATTTCCACCACCAGCCGCAGTTTTTTCTTTTGTTTTCCTGCGGCACGGCATATGGCCTCCTTTCTGATAAAGAAAAGCGTCACCCACGTAAGCGCAGGCGCTCGCCGGAATATTTCGGAGATTCCGGTGCTCTGATCCGGGAAGATCAGCTGTGGGTTTCGGTCAAGAGCGCGCCCGAAGCCGTGTAAAACGGGGTGCAATACCCAGCATTGGTGTAGCGGTAGCACATCAGTCTTCCAAACTGAGAGCGCGAGTTCGAGTCTCGTATGCTGGTCCATGCGGTAGAGTGTAGCGCAAAGAAATTTCACAAGGAGTAGCGAGGATAGGCCGTCCACCGGATCTGCAACCGGTGTGTTCGATAAACTACACCCGCTGAAGGTAGCTATGGACTGTATTATTTCTTCGGTCATGCGCGGCCGAGCACTCTATCGCAACCACATGGGTATTGCGGCGGACCCAGGGAAAGTTTTGAAGTTCCAAAGGCTTGGTGAAATGATATATCCGGCCATCCGCTCAATCTGTAAGTAGTGCGAGTACGACAGATTGCAAATCTAATTAGCTGGCTCCGGCTTAATGTGTGTAAAAAGAAACGGATGCGACCGATGCACCGGCGCAGGGCTGAAAAGTTCCGTGGTCAATCCCTCTTGGCTTCCAGACGGCTCGCTGTGAGGCGTGAAAGATGGAAGAAAAACTGGTGTGGCGACGCAGACCAACGGCGCAATGCCGCGTCTAGGCGTTGAGTAATGGCGGTTGTGGGGCCAAGAGTGATTGGCTGTGACAAAATGGAGGAAACTTATGAGCGGAGAAATAATTCCTGTTGTTCTTCTTGGAAGTCTCTTCTTTGTACTTCCACTTGTCCTTTATGTGGAATGCGAAATCAATTGTGGTGTTTTCGGTGACGAGCACGACGGCCATGCACACCTGACTTTTGAAGAATTCTACGCTTACTATCTCATTTCCCCAAACAAATGGGATATCGATCTGGATTCGCTGTATTACAACAGAGGGGAAGATTTCATCCGGAAAAAGGTCACGTTTCTTCGTGTCAGAGACGTCATTCGATACAGAAGGTTTGCAAAAAAACGCCGCGATCAACGTCTTTGCGAATTCTCTGACATTTCAAAACTTGCCATCATAAAGGGCATGAGTGAAGATGCTGGGAAGCTGCAAAAGTCTGCGTTGAAAGATATCGAACGAGCAACCAAAAGGTACATAGAAATCGTTCGTAGATGTGTAGAGGCAGACAAAAGATGAGTGATAATGGCACAGCGTACTGCATCAGGTGCGGTAAGAAGACAGAGTATTCGATAAAGCTTCAGCGCGTGAGGGTGAACGTTTGTGGTGTGCGTTTCAGCTACATAGAGAAGGCCCCCTGCTGCACGAACTGTGGAGAAAGCGTCTACATCTCGGAAGTCGAAGATCAGAATGTTGATGCCAGAACGCTCGAATTCAACAAAGCGAGGGAAAAACTCAGACACAAGATAGATTCAAACGGAGGTAAATCATGAGTCTTGATATTCGTTACTTAACCAACGGCACAAAAAACGTCTACGTTGTCGTAGACAGTGCATCGCGCCCGGTTTCTGTCAACTACTACGAAACACGGGATGAGATTCCAGTTCAGATTCGGCACTATGCGCCGGAAGGAAAGCCGATGTTTGTCGGTCCTGACGGAGCGCGGCTTCTTTTCGCAATGAAGGTGCTGTATCCAGAGCTGATGTGCGAATACTGCAGAAAGCCCGGATATTCAGGTGCTGTTTGCATATTTGAATCGTGCGTTGAGCCGTGGAAAACGTGCAAGTACAGGTACACGGAGTCAGGAACATGAACGATATCAGGTCGGTTGATTTCAGCGACGCGCAGATCAAATCGTTCCTGTTTGAAGTGTATGGTGCAGGCTTCGAAACTGGCTATTCCCATCAAGCGGACATCTGCACTGGATTCAAATCATGGTATCGTGATATGATTCAGAAAGACAATCTGCCTGTCTATGCGGCGCTTGACAGCACCGACAAGGACGTGCGGAACGCAATGGATAGTGTCCTCTGCATCAATCAGATTTTGTATTCGGGCCACTATGAATCAATCCGGCCGCAGCTTGAATTTGCGGTCAAAGTATTAAAAGATTTCATCGCCGAAAGGTGTTGAGATACCATATGGAAGCGTAGCTCAGTAGTGGTAGAGCAGCAACGTAATTGCGTGTCGCTGGTTCAAGTCCAGTCGCTTCCATTAGCACACGCGCCTCTGCTTAGGCATTGCAAGCGGCTCTGTGTGATCGTGGAAAGTCAAAAAGTCCTGACTTTGTAAGACCATCCTCAAGAGTTGGTCACGGCGGACGGTCTAGTTTGTGGGTTGTAATGCCAGTTGCCGAATAGTTGAAGGCTGACCACTTGAAACTATGAGGAAGCGACTCAAATCCTCATTGAGTGCGCATTAGATGAGGGGTTTGCCGGCTGACAGAAAACCGGACAAAGAGCGATATTCGGCAAAGGCTCATAGCGTGGTGATGGCCTATTCCGCGCAATATAGGGTGGCGGTCATCCTTGGAGGTGCAGCGGGGTTTGAGTCCCCAAACGGTCAGGTTCGACTCCTGATCGTGCATGGTGCAAAACCTCCAGCCAATATGGAGCCGTAGCGCAGTTGGTAGCGCGCCTGATTTGGGATCAGGAGGCCACCAGTTCGAGTCTGGTCGGTTCCACCAGTTGCCGGGTCGCGCCCGGCTGATGTGGGCGGTTCCCGTCTCACCCCACAAAGAATGACAATGCCCGCTGAAAACTGCGCTTGTCTTGATGCGTCAAGACCGGTTTGA
>ERZ1034925.518-NODE-518-length-16425-cov-8.914539_pt1 | contig 16425 bp, 12 predicted proteins | sample MGYA00520687_ERZ1034925 | MGnify/ENA primary metagenome ERZ1034925 (study PRJEB33766, sample SAMN09781758) | gut metagenome | biome: gut microbiome | host: Homo sapiens | place: Madagascar | study: EMG produced TPA metagenomics assembly of the PRJNA485056 data set... | reverse complement strand
AATTAAATCTTTCTTAAAAGAATTTTAATTAGAACTCGATAATTGGCAAATAGATTTAAGACTAAATCTAAAGATCCCTTAATAGGCCTTAGCAGTCGATTTTGTCACATATATTTAAATATCAATTAATTATTTCAAAGTTGCACACAAAGTTACTGCATATATTCAATTCATAGTTTTAATTTCAGAGGGTAAAATGACAAAGAACAAGACCCTGTTAGTTACTAACGCACTACCATATGCAAATGGTCCTATTCATTTAGGTCATATGTTAGAGCACATCCAATCAGATATTTTTGTTCGCTTTAACAGAGCAATTGGTAACAAAGTATTCTATGTTTGTGGTGATGACTGCCACGGTACACCTGTAATGATTAAAGCAGGTCAGATGGGTATTACCCCTGAGCAGATGATTGAAATCACCTCAAAGGACCATGCTGAGGATCTAAAAGGATTCTTAGTTAATTACGATAACTACTACAGAACACATTCAAAAGAGAATCATGAGATCTCTTCATATATGTATGAAAAGGCTAAAGAGAATGGTTATATTAAGACAGAAACCATCTCTCAGCTTTACGATCCTGAAAAGAATATGTTCTTGCCAGACAGATTTGTAAAAGGCACCTGTCCTAAGTGTGGCGCTAAGGATCAGTATGGTGATAACTGCGAAGTTTGTGGTGCTACTTACTCTCCTACAGAATTAAAAGATGCTTACTCAGTAGTATCAGGAGCAAAGCCTGTATTAAAAGAGTCTTTACACTATTTCTTTGATCTTCCAAAGGCCAAAGACTTTTTACATGATTACATTAAGAATTCAGGTGTAATTCAGACCGAGATGGCTAATAAGCTCGAAGAGTGGTTCACACAGGGCTTAAAGCCATGGGATATTTCTCGTGATTCTCCTTACTTTGGATTTAAGATCCCTGGTACTGAGGATAAATACTTCTATGTTTGGATGGATGCTCCTATGGGCTATCTGGCTTCATTGAAGAATCTTTGTGAAAAGACTGGTGACAATTACGATGATTTCGTAAAAGAAGGTTCAGAAATTGAGATGGATCACTTCATCGGTAAAGATATTCTTTACTTCCACTCTCTGTTCTGGCCTGCTACTTTAAAAGCAGCTCAAATGCGTCTACCTTCACATATCTACGTTCATGGATATGTAACTGTAAATGGCGCTAAGATGTCTAAGTCAAAGGGAACCTTTATTAAAGCTAAGACCTTCTTGAAATTCTTAAAACCTGAAACATTACGCTACTACTTTGCTTCAAAGATGAACTCATCTGCAGTTGATATAGATCTTTCATTAGATGATTTTATGGCCAAGGTAAACTCAGATATCGTAGGTAAGGTTGTAAATCTTGCATCACGTACCGCAGGCTTTATTGCTAAGCGTTTTGACGGTAAGTTATCTTCAGCTCCATATAATGCTGAGATCTTAAAGAAAGCAGCATCAATCCGTGAAGATGTAATCAAAGGTTATGAGAGTCGCAACTATGCTGAAGTTATCAGAACCATCATGGCTTTAGCTGATGAAGCTAATCGCTACATCGATGCTGAGGCTCCATGGGTTATTGCAAAGCAGGAAGGTCAGGAAGACAAGTTACAGAAAGTATGCTCAGATGGTATCAACCTCTTTAGAGCTTTAATTACCTACTTACAGCCTGTTCTACCAGAAGTTGCTGCCCATGCTGAAGAGTTCTTAAATACTAAACTTGATTTCTTTACTCTTGATAATCCTTTAGTAGATCATCAGATCAACAAGTTTAAGCCTTTATTCAATCGTATTGAGAAGACTCAGATTGATGCAATGATTGAGACTTCAAAAGAGGATTTAAAGCAGGCTCAGGCACAGACTAAAAAGACTGATGAGAAGAAAGCTGACGATAGAATCGAACCTTTAGCTCCTGAAATCACTATTGACGATTTTGCTAAGATCGACCTTCGTGTAGGTACCATTGTTGAAGCTGAAGAAGTTAAAGAAGCAAGAAAGCTTCTAAAACTAAAAGTAGATATCGGCTTTGAAAAAAGGCAGGTATTTGCTGGTATAAAGCAGGCTTACCCTGATGCTAAGTCTTTAATTGGCAGAAAGGTAGTTTTAGTTGCCAACTTAAAGCCTCGTCAGATGAAGTTTGGTTTATCTGAAGGTATGGTTACAGCAGCAGGTCCTGGTGCTACTGAGGTATTCTTACTTAGCGTAGATTCAGGCGCTCAAAACGGTGACCGTATTCATTAACTTATAATTAAGTTTATAGAGCCGGTCTTAGGACCGGCTTTGTTATTTTTGGTAAGATAAATGTCTATTCTAAAATTTTTACAGTCAGTAGCTTACAAAAAGGAATTACGCAGTCAATTAAGACTTTTTATTCCATTTTTATTAGGTCAGTTGTGTGCTACTGGAATGGGTACTGTTGATACTGTGATGGCAGGTCTTGCTGGTACTACTGAGATCTCAGGTGTTGCTATTGGTTGCTCTTTTTACTGGCCTGCATACCTGTTCTTAGCTGGAATGGCATACGCAGTAACTCCTACTGTATCTCACATTCTGCCTAGCAAAAATTTTAGCCTGATGGAAAAGAGCCTGTTTAATGCATTCTTATTCTGCACTGTAGTGGGCATGCTAGTAGCTGTTCTATTGGCTTTATCTCACCTTATCTTTGCATACGTACCATCAGATGAGAAGATGATTGAGGTAGCTACAGGTTATCTTTACTTTGTATCATTATCATTACCAGCTACTGTAATCTACAACGTTTTAAGATCTTATGCTGAAGGTTTAGGCTACACCAAGCCAACCATGTACTTTGGTATCTTAATGTTAGTTTTAGATATTCCTCTAAACTACATTTTTATCTTTGGCAAATTTGGCATGCCTCAAATGGGTGGTGTCGGCTGTGGAGCTACTAGCTGTTTTATCAATATCTTATGTGCAATCTTACTGTATGTGTATATCAAAAAAGGTATGTTCTTTAAGAGCTTTAAGCCAAAAGAGCATTTATCATCGCGTTTTGATTACAAATTACTAAAGCAGTTTGCCAAGTTATCATTACCAATCGGTATCTCAAGAACTATTGAGGTAGCCTGCTTCTCTGTGGCAGCGGTGATCTTAAGTCCATTTGGTCCTACAGTGGTTGCAGCTCACTCAATTACCCTCAATGTATCAGGACTTATCTTTATGATACCTATGTGTTTAGGTATGACTATTACCATAAGATCTGCTTTTTGCATGGGAACAAAGAACTGGGCTAAAGCATATATATCAATAAAGACTGCCCTTACATTAAATCTATCATTATTTATGATCTATGCTACTTTTGTTTTTATCTTCAGGAGAGAAATTGCCTCTTTATATACAAATGATCCATTAGTTCTTGCCTTAGCATCAAATCTTATGATCCTAAATTGCATCTATATGCTGCCTGATTCTTTACAGTGCTTCTTTTTAGGTGTTCTACAGGGATTTAAAGACTCTAAGGTGATCTTTATAGGAACAATAGTTTCCTATTGGGTAGTTGGTATTCCTGTTGGATTTGCCTTAGCTTGGGGCTTGTTTACAGATAAGCTAGAAGCTTATGGAATTTGGATAGGCTTTATCTTTGCTCTTATTAGTGCATGTCTTATTTATTCAACAAGGGTAAGACATCTATTTAAGCATAAGAAGTTTCCAAAGCTTTTGGCTCAAAGTTATATGTAGTCGACATTACAAAAAGCTCTTCAAAAGATAATTTAGAATCAAAATATATGATTGAAACCAATTATGCTATACAATCAAAAGTATAACATCTGGGGTTAATAGGTATGAAAGATATCAGTTCTACAGGATCATTTAAAAATTTTTATCGAAATAATTGCATTTATGTAGATAAAACTAAATTTATCAGTGAATTAGTAAAACTAGAAAGAGTTTTTATCTCAAGACCTCGTCGTTTTGGCAAGTCTCTAACCTTAGATACAATCGCTACATTGTTTGAAAATGGAGTAGAACCATATTTTAAAGAAACCTATATATATGATAAGTGGACTGAGCCTACCTACCCTGTTTTAAGATTAAATTTTTTGAAATTTGATAAGAAATCAGTAGAAGTATTCAAAAATAAACTTAATTCCAAAATCACAGAATTTGCTAAACGCATTGACGTCAAAAATTACATTGAAAAGTCAGAACCTGAGGACTCTATAGATTATCTTTTAGAGCTATTATCTTTAGAAGATCGTCAAATCGTGATCTTGATTGATGAATACGATTGTCAGATGACTGCTAACATCAACAATGAAACTCTTTATAAAGAATTTCAAGAAAAAATCAAAAGTTTTTATGCAAATATCAAAGATCAAGATTCTATAAGGTTCTTAGGCATTACAGGCGTCACCAGATTAAAGGATGTTTCAATTTTTTCTGTAGGATCTAACATCAAGGACATAACCAATTACAATGCCTATTCTCAGATGATTGGCTTTACACGTGATGAGATTAAGAAGTACTACATAGATTATCTAAAATTAGCCGTAGCCTATGAAAGTCACTGTGATGTTGAAAGTGTCACTGATACTCAAATTGAAGCAATGCTAGATAAGTTAGCTCAAAACTACGACGGCTACTGTTTCGATGAATTCTATAAAAAAAAGGTCTTCTGTACATGGTCTGTAAATAATTTCTTTCAGAGCATTGTAGATAATCACTTTGTGTACTTTGGTGAGTATTGGTATGACAATGGCGGTTTACCATCTATATTAGCTAACTACTTACTAACTCATAAGCTAAATGCGTTTGATTACCTTGATAAGGACAATCTTATCAACGTTCCAACTAATGATTTTATCAATCCAACCTCATTAACGACTATTAATCAGAACGTATTGATGTGTCAGACAGGATACCTAACCTTACGTTCTGAGGTAAAAGTTCTAAAATCACGAATCTATTTGGGAATACCAAATGGTGAGATCCATAAAGCTATTACTCATTTATTAGCTCTAAAGGTCTTTAACAATGACATCAATGTTGACAATGAAAAGGGAGAAAATCTTTTTGAAATTGGTTCATTTGAAGATATCATTACTCTCTTAAACTCAATCATGCATTCAGTTCCATATGACAACTATCCAATAGTATCGGAAGCTGCTGTGCAGAATTCTATAAGACTGTATTTAGCAGGTGCTGGTATGGAAGCCAAAAGTGAAGTCCATGAAGCAAAAGGTCGAGCCGATTTAATTTTAGAAACTGACAATAGAAGAATAGTGTTTGAATTAAAGTTTGCTCAAAATGATGAAGAAGCCAAGATCAAGCTAAAAGAAGCCGTAGAACAGATTAAATCAAGAGATTATGGCAATATCCTTCCTGTAAAAAAAGAGCTTATTAGAATCGCAGCCGTCTTTAATGCTGATACGAAGGTAAGAGCTTTTAAAGAGTTTGAAAATGTAATGTAGATATTTCATACGAAATAATACATAAAAAATCACCATGATCGTGTTACCAACCATGGTGATTTACTTTTTTGAGAGCTACTTAAATAGCTTCTTCATTTTCCTCAGATGTACGAATTCTGATTACTCTCTCAACATCTGATACGAAGATCTTACCATCACCAATCTTGCCAGTATGAGCTGCATTGATGATTGCCTGAATACACTTATCAGCCTCATCGTCTGCAACAACTACTTCAAGTTTGCACTTAGGTAGAAAATCAACTACATACTCAGCACCGCGATATAACTCAGTGTGACCTTTCTGTCTGCCGAAGCCTTTTACATCTGATACTGTCATACCTGAAATACCGATGGTAGCTAAAGCTTCACGGACATCATCTAATTTAAATGGTTTGATAATTGCAACAATACGTTTCATAGTAATTTATCCTTTGATTATAAGTTGTAACCACGCTCGCCGTGTGATGCCAAATCAAGACCTTCGGCTTCCTCATCAGCGGTAACTCTTAGACCAACTAGTAGACCTGCAATCTTGAAAGCAATTACTGATACTACAAGTGACCATACGATTGCTACAACTAGTGACATGGTTTGACCATAAACCTGACCTGCAATTGAATCCCAACCATCTTTGAATCCTGTTCCACCTAAAGATGGAGCACAGAATACGCCTGTTAAGATACCACCAACGATAGCACCAATGCCGTGAACACCAAATACATCTAATGAATCATCAACCTTAGTGAACTTCTTGAACCCATGAACGCCCCATAAGCAAGCCAAACCAGAAGCAATACCAATCACAATTGCACCCATAGGGCCTACGAAGGCGCATGCTGGAGTAATTGCAACTAGACCTGCTAGAACACCTGATGCTGTACCTAATGTTGATGGTTTCTTGAAGATGATCCACTCTGCTACCATCCATGTCATTGCAGCAGTTGCTGGACAAAGAACAGTGTTGATAAATGCTAGAGATGAAATACCATCAGCTACTAACTCAGAACCTGCGTTAAAACCTAACCAACCGATCCACAGTAAGCAAGCACCAATGTAGGTAATACCTAAGTTATGTGGAGCCATTGCAACTCTGCCTAAGTCATGACGGCGACCTAAGATGAATGCACCTGTTAAACCGCATACAGCAGCGTTAACATGAACAACAGTGCCACCAGCAAAGTCATATGACTTGAAGACAGAATCGATGAAACCGCCACCCCATACTTGATGAGCTAAAGGTGCATAAGATAGAACGATCCAAATACCAACTGCAATTAAGATTGCAGAGAATTTAACACGTTCAACTGTTGCACCAACAATCAAGCAAGCTGAGATTGCGCAGAAAGCACCTTGGAAGATAACCCATGTATACTCAGCTAATGTTCCTGATAATGAATTAAAATCAATACCAGCTAAGAACATGGTACCAAAGCCACCGAAGAAGTCGCCTAAGACACCTTCAACAGGACCGAAAGCAAAGCTGTAACCTATAATAACCCATAAGATAATGGCCATACAGAAAACGGCTAAGCACTGCTCCATGGTAGATAGAACGTTCTTAGAACGTGTTAAACCACCATAGAATAGACCAATACCAGGAATAGACATTAACAGCACTAACATTGCAGACATTAAGATAAAGCCGTTGTCAGCTCTATCTAAAGCAGCAGTTTCATCAGCAAAAACACTAGGAGTAAAGGCTAGTGCAGATGCTAATAATGCACTTTTTGTAACTCTCATAAAAAATTCTCCTTGAACTCAAGCCATCATTGACTTTGTTACAAGATACGATTTCAAATTTTGAGTATCAACAAAGAAAAGCTATTTGCCCAAGAATAAAGCGTAATTTTGGTGCATGCACATAATTAGAACGCAAAATCACAAAAAAAATGCATCAAAATAAAGCAATAAAATTATTGTATGGAAAAGAAAAGATCTGAGAAAATTCAGATCTTTCATATAAAGAGAGGATAGTGAGAATTACTGAACAAATTTATATTGGGTAAAAGCTCTTACTTTAGGATCTGCATTGAAGACAGCAGCTATTCTTAACAGCTCATCCTTTCTAGGCACAATATTGCCATAGTCTCGTGTTTTAATCTGCTCTATAGCTTCACTAAGCTTTGCCTTAGCTTCTGTCTCATCTTTTGCATACTTAAATTCAATGGCGATTCTGCGTTTATTGGTCTCAATCATTAAATCAGCTCTACCTTTAGCCTGATGAATTTCTGAGAATACGTTCTGTTTTGCACCTAGCAGATAGGCTTTAACATAATTCTGTACAGCTGATTCTGAATTTAATGGATAGGCATCATAGGTTACTGTGTTGACCATAGTGTTAAGTAAACTGATGATATCCTCAACAGAACCTACATTTAGGATATTCTCACCATTTGCATTTGAAACACTGATATTACCTTTGAAGAATTTTGTAGCTAAAAGCTTGTTTAACGCCTTATAAAGTTCACCATTGGGAATACCCAAGAACACATCTGATGATTCTGTAAGTGAAGATCGCAGAGTTAAATAGCCTGTCTGGCACATCAGTACATTCTGATTGATAGTGGTCAATGATGTTGGATTTTTAAAATCCTCATCAGATACTTTTAATAACTTATCCTTGTCTAAGTATTCAAAAATATTGAGTTCATGTGTTTTTAAATAGTTAACAAGGATTGATGGTAAGCCACCATTGTCGTACCAGTACTCTCCAAACTGAACTTTTTTCTTTTCTATCATTGTTTGGAAAAATTTATTTACAGACCATGTACTGAAGACCTTCTTTTCATAGTCTTCATCAAAACAATAGCCATCGTAGTTTTGAGCAAGTCTATCTAACAAAGATTCAATCTGAGTGTCGGTTACATCATCAACACTGCAGTTATTCCCATAGGATGATGCCAGTTTTAAATAATCGATGTAGTACTTTTTTATCTCATCACGTGTAAAGCCTATCATCTGAGAATAGGCACTAGCATTAGTAATATCATTGATGTCGGAGCCTACAGAAAAGATTGATACGTCTTTTAATCTGGTAACTCCTGTTATTCCTAAAAACTTAATGGCAAACTTATCTTTGATGTTGGCATAAATGCTTTTGATTTTTTCCTGGAATTGCTTATATAGACTCTCATTATTGATGTTTGCTGTCATCTGACAGTCATATTCATCAATTAAGATGACTATCTGTCTTCCTTCTAATCTTAATTGCTCCAAAAGATGGTCAATGGAGTCTTCAGCTTCTTCCTTCTCTTTATAGGTGGTTACTTGATTAAGTTCTGCAAATTCGGTAATTTTTGAATTAAGTTTGTTATTAAATTTCTCTAATGAGTTTTTATCAAAATTTAAAAAGTTCAGTCTTAATACAGGATAGGTAGGTTCAGTCCACTTGTCATAAATCCAGGTACCTTTAAAGTAAGGCTCTACACCTGTTTCAAATAAAGTTGCTATGGTATCTAAGGTAAGAGATTTACCAAAACGACGTGGACGGGAGATAAAAACTCGCTTTAATTTTACAAGTTGTGGAATATATACAGTTTTATCAACATAGATAAAATTCTCTAAAGTAAAGTCCACAAATGAGCCTGTTGAGCTGATATCTTTCATATGTGTTTATCTCCATTCATCTTATTAGATTATAGCTAAAAAGCTCTTGTTTTGCCCTAATTTGGGATAATTATTGACAAATTAGAGAGGATTCAAAAAAGAATTTTCCTATATTTAACACAAAGAGTTCTCAATGCCATCTTAAGTTTGCCGTTCTTTTATTCAAGACTGCTGTCAGAGCTTAGTGTTATCTGCTGCAAACGAAGATTATTAACGATCTCTTTTGTGAGTCTCAAGATAAACCATTTGTGGCGCTAAAATATAAAGGAATTGATATCAATTCACCATTGACATATCAGTAATCTACCAAAGAAGCTAATTCATTGTTTACGACACTTTGAAAAAATTTGTTTTAGTACGGAATAAATTTCTTTAAAAATTCCTAAAGTTCAGATCTATACTTACCGTTAACTAAGATAACTTAGTGGAGTATCTTATGTCTTTAGTTAACACAAACTATAGCTTTGTTGAAGGATCTGAAGTTCAATCATTTCAGAACCACAATATTGCTGTATCTGCTGTTGGCAACAGACAGGATGACAAAAAGAAACAGAATACTCTGCTGGATGACTGCGTTACCCTCTCTCAAGGAGCACAGTCTTATAATAAAGATTCTTACTCACACAATCGTAGCAAAGCTTTAAAAGCTTACTTATCTAATTCATTTGCTCAATCTTATCAAAGTCAAAATCAATCTCTGTCAGATACTGTATCCTCAATAAGAGAAGCTCTAGGTGAAAAAGATCCTCTTGTAAATGACGATACGCAGGAGGATAACAGTGATGAGAACACTTTTGCTTTAACAGGATCAGATAAAAATTCAGATCCTGTTGATGATACTGACAATCATGACAAGAGCATTGTAAAGAAGTCATCAGCTGACAAAGCAAAAGAGAAAGATCAAAAGGAAGCTGCTCAAAATCACAATGGCAAAAAGCAAAACGGTGAGTATTTAACTGATGAAGAGCAATCCGAGGTTGAGCAACTAAAAGCACGTGATACCGAGGTAAGAACTCATGAGCAGGCACATCAATCGGCAGGAGGTTCGTACGCAGGATCCCCACAGTATGAATATAAGACAGGACCAGATGGAAATAAGTACATAACTGACGGTCATGTGAATATTGATATTGGTAAAGAATCAACACCTGAAAAAACCATCGAAAAGATGCGTACTGTGATCAGTGCTGCTCATGCACCAGCACAACCATCAGGTCAGGATCTGAAAGTTGCAGCTGAAGCTCAGCAAAAGATGTCTGAAGCTCAGCAGGAGCTCTCTGAAGAAAACACCAAAGAGAACAATCAAAAGCTAAATAAGCATGAGTCATCTGCTACATCTGACAAAAACAGTACAAATTCAAACAGTTCAAATAATGCCACTTCACTGGACACTAAAACTATCTCTGAGAGTGCCTAAATTTCTTCCATAAACACACAATTTCACCATTAAAGAGCATATTCAGTTTAACTCCAATTTAGTTGTATAATTACAGTGCATAATTTCTACTATTTTTGGAGTACTTATGGATCCAGTATCAGTTGGAGTTTTATCCATTCTCCCTCCTGTAATTGCCGTTGTATTAGCGTTAATTACTAAGGAAGTATTTTCATCACTAATCGTGGGTATCTTATCAGGAACCCTGATTTACACTTTAAAAACTGATGGTAATATCATTCTAGGACCAGTTGAAAGTGCCTTATCAGTTATGGGCAATAAGTTCGATCTGAACATTGTGCTCTTCTGTTCACTTTTAGGCGCTCTAGTTTATGTTATCTATATGGCCGGAGCTTCTAAAGCTTATGGAAATTGGGCTACTGCTAAAATCAAAGGCAGACGTTCAGCACTTCTATCTACATCAGCTTTAGGCGCTTTTATCTTTATCGACGATTACTTTAACTGCTTAACCGTAGGTACTGTGATGAGACCTATTACCGACAAGTATAAGATCTCAAGAGAAAAGTTAGCCTATATTATCGATTCTACCGCAGCTCCAATCTGCATTATCGCACCTGTTTCATCGTGGGCAGCTGCAGTTGGTTCAAACTTAAAAGCTACCAATACTTTTGATTCCGATATTGCAGCTTTCTGTGCAACCATTCCATGGAACTTCTATGCACTGCTCTGCATTCTGTTAGTCGTTTTAGTTTGTTGCTTTAATGTTGATTTTGGACCAATGTACAAAGCTGAAAAAGAAGCTTATGACTCCACAAAAGCTGCTAAAGCAGATGTAAAAGATACTGATGAGAGCATCGAAGTAAAGGGCAACGGTACTGTTTTAGACATGGTAATACCAATCATTTCTTTAATTATCTTTGCTGTGCTTGCAATGCTGTATTTAGGCGGTTACTGGGGTGAGGATGAAAAATATCACACACTAGGTGCTGCTTTTGGTAACACTGATTCATCACAGTCTTTAGTGTTAAGCTCATTTGGAGCATTAGTTGTTGCTTTCTTAATGATGGTTCCAAGAAAACTCCTATCATTAAAAGAGTATATGGATGGTGTACTGCGCGGTGTTCAGGCTATGATCCCTGCTAACATGATCTTAACCTTTGCCTGGACCATTTCAGGTGTTACCCGTGATCTTTTACAGGCACCAGAATTCATCTCATCTATCGTTCAGAACGATATCGGCTTCGTAGGTGTAGTGCTACCTGCTGTGATCTTTGTGATTGCTGGTTTCTTATCATTCTCAACCGGTACTGCTTGGGGTACTTTTGGTATCTTAATTCCTATTGTGGTGATCGTAGCTCAGGCTGTTGATCCAAATTCAATGGAATTAACCATCATTGCCCTATCAGCAACTTTAGCAGGTTCTGTATTTGGAGATCACTGTTCACCTATTTCAGATACAACTGTTTTATCATCAGCAGGTTCTGGCTGTGTTCACATCGAGCACGTTTACACTCAGTTGCCTTACTCTTTAACCGTAGCTGTAAGTGCCTTAATTGGTTATGCAATTGCAGGTGTAACCAGAAGCTTACCATTAAGTTTGGGTGCCGCTGTAATTGTCATGGTATTATTAATTACATTTATGCACAAACGACAGTTAAAGTTAGCAAAAGCACAAACTGCAGATTAATCTCTTTTCCATGCTCTAGTTATCAGACACTAGAGACAATTAAGGCTCTACATTTTGGTGTAGAGCCTTTTTACTGTGTGTTTCAGTTTAAAAAGACTTTTTATTACTAGTCTTTCTTGGTACGTTCATCGATAATACGCTTTGACTTGTGCTCTGAACGTGTATTCAGGCCTCCATCCTTATGAACTACTACAGTGTATGGTTTAACACCGATACGAGCCTTTAAGGACTTGCTTACAATCTCTGCTACTTCCTCGTCTGAGTTCTTGTTGTCAAACTTCTTCTCAACTTCAACTGAGTACTTGCAGGTAAAGTCTTTCTCAAAGATTCTGATTAAGTATTCACCGGTGATACCTGAAATTGAACGAATACCAGCTTCAACGTCACTTGGGAATACGTTAACTGCAGATACGATGAACATATCATCCTTTCTACCTAAAACGTGGATACGACCATGGGTACGACCGCACTTGCACTTTGTGTTATCAATCCAGCCGATATCACCTGTACGGAAGCGGATCAATGGACGAGCATGTTTTCTTAAGGTAGTAAATACGAACTCACCCTTTTCACCTGGAGGTAAAACCTTACCGGTATTAGGATCAACAGTCTCAACTAGGATATGGTTCTCAGCGATGTGAAGACCATCTTTGTATTCACACATTGCAGCACAAGCACCAAAGATATCAGACAGACCGTAAAAATCATAAACTTGAGCGCCCCATAAGTCTTCGATTGCCTTACGAGTTGCATCGATAGAACCTCCTAGCTCACCTGCTACGATAATGGTCTTGATGTTTAAATCCTTCTTAGGATCAATACCGCTCTTTAGAGCCTTCTCACCTAACTGCCATGCGTATGATGGTGATGTCCAGATTACGGTTGGCTGATAGGTCTTTAGAACCCATAATAAACGCTCTGATGGTAAGGTACCGCCCCAGATACATAGAGCTCCGGTTCTCTGAGCACCGATTACGTCAGGACCACCTACATACAGTGAGAAGTTTAAAGCATGAACGTAACGATCATTTGGTCTTACACCAACCTGCCAGAACCAACGAGCCTCAGTATCCTGGAACTCATCGAAATCCTTCTGAGTAAATGGGCTGATGGTAGGAACACCAGTTGAACCTGATGAGGTTGAAATAAATACAACATCATCTTCAGGTACTGCACATAACTCACCTAAGAATGAACCTACTCCCTGAGTATCACGTTGGGTCTTTTTATTGATGAATGGGAACTTCTCGATATCTTTTAATGTTTTTATATCTGATGGCTTTACGCCTGCCTCATCAAAAGATCTCTTGTAATAAGGAGAATTATCGTACGCAAACTTTACGATCTCCTGAAGATCTTTTAACTGATTTGCTTCTAAGACTTCACGAGGAGCTGTTTCTAATGCCTCATTCCAGAATTTTGATTTATTGATAGCCATGAAAACCTCTAATTAAAATGCTTGTTAATAAAATTCCATTTAGCGTCACGACCTGCGATGATGGCTTGAATATCGCTCTCATCTAAGTGCCTAAAACGGCCCTGACGTTTGATGTAGGTTGCTACATCAGTAAACTCTTTTGGTTTGCGGTTGATATGGAACTCACCATTTTCAAATTCAGCTAAGTACCATAAACCGCAATCTACAACCTCTTTTGCAACTTCGATACAATCCTCTGTTTTAATCCCCCAGCCGGTTGGACATGGAGCGATGACATGGATGTATTTGGTTCCTCTAATGGAGGCAGCCTTTTCAACTTTTTTCATAAAGTCTGGAAGGTAACCTACACTTGCAGTAGCTGCATAAGAGATCCCGTGAGCTGCAACAATTTCAAACATGTTTTTCTTGTTTGAAAGATTTCCATGCAGATTTTTTCCTGCAGGAGTAGTGGTTGTTCTAGCTCCAAATGGTGTCAGCGAACTTTTCTGAATACCTGTATTCATGTAAGCTTCGTTGTCATAGCAGATGTATAAAACATCATCATTTCTGTCTATGGCACCTGAAAGCGCTTGAATACCGATATCAGCGGTACCACCGTCACCGGCAAAACCTACTACATTAAAATCAGTTTTGCCTAAAGCCTTTAAACCAGCATGAATACCTGTCATCATGGATGCAGTACCGGCAAAGGTTGAAATAATTGCATTATTTGCAAAGCACAGCTGTGGGAAGTTAAAACCTACAGCTGACATACAGCCTGCAGGAATTACCGCAACAGATCTTTTGCCTAAAACTTTTAGAGCAATACGAACAGCAAGTGATCCGCCACAGCCTGCGCAAGCTTTGTGACCGTAGAAGAATTCATCATCTGTTAGTGTTTTTACGTTAACTGCCATGACTATTCCTCCTTCAGACCTACAAATACAATTTCGTGATTTAGCGACTGAAGTCTTGTAAAGATGTCTTCAATCTGATGTTTTTCGATATTTCTGCCACCTAATCCTGCTATATAATTTGATGAAACCACATCAAGTTTTGCTTTGTGTAGAGCTGAATTAACATTGGTATACACAGTGCCTTCATTACCAAAGGAAATATCTTTTTCTAAAACACCAATGGCTTTGACGTTTTTAAGAGCTTCTACAATTTCCTCATTAGGGAATGGTCTTAGATAGCGAATTCTTAACAAACCTACCTTTTGGCCTTTGTCTCTTAAGTCATCGACAACTTCTTTTACCAAACCTGAGATAGTACCTAAGGTTACAATCACAAAATCAGCGTCTTCTGTCTTATAAGTCTCAATTAAGCCAGAGTACTTACGGTTAAAGATCTTAAAGAACTTATCCTCACACTCTTTAATAACCTTGCGGGCATTTAAAATTCCCAAATGCTCTTTGTACTTAAACTCAGTATTTGTATCAGGACCTGCTGAGAAACCTAAGTTTTTAGGATCATCAAACGAGATCTTATTATCAGTCTCATATGGAGGTAAAAACTCATCTGCCTGCTTTGCATCAGGTACATCTACAACCTCATAGGTATGAGTTAGAGTAAAGCCATCTAAATTAGCCATAAATGGAGTTGCTACATCTTTATGCTCAGCAACGTAAAAACTCATTAAAGCTAAATCTAAAGCCTCTTGTGCATCCTCTGCATAAGCCTGGATCCAGCCATGATCTAGTAAAGATAATGAATCTCTCTGATCACCATAGATATTCCAAGGTAACGCTGTTGATCGGTTAGCATTCATCATTACGATTGGAAAGCGTCCGCCGGATGCGTAAGTCAAACACTCAGCCATATATAAAAGACCTTGTGATGATGTTGCCGTAAAGGTTCTGGCTCCAACAGCTGATGCGCCGATGGCAGCAGATAGCGCTGAATGCTCTGACTCCACATGAATAAACTCAGACTTTAGCTCACCGGACTCGACTAACTCAGATAACTTTTCTACAACAGTGGTCTGAGGTGTAATTGGGTATGCTGAAATCACATGAGGCTTTGCAAGACATACACCTAACGCAAATGCTTCATTGCCTGATAAAAATTTCTTTGTCATTATTTTTCAGACTCCATAGTAATTGCGCCGTGTTTACAGATCTTCTGGCAGATGCCACATCCTTTACAAAAGTCATAATCGATTTTTACTTTGTCACCGTGTTTTGAAATTACGCCATCTGGGCAATACAGGTAGCAAAGGAAACAGCCATTGCACTTTTCTTTGTCGCATACTGGCTTTTCATTTCTCCAGCCTGAGTTTTTTGTAACTAAGCCTGGCTTATAGCTTGGAGCAAATGGAATATTTGAAGTTGTAAACTTAATGTTCTCTTTTAATTCAACTTTCATGACTGCCTCCTAAGACTTAACAGCATCAAACGCTGCTTTAACTACTTCAATATTTCTTTGTTGAAGTTTTGGAGGCATGTTCTGCTCGATAGCAAACTTAAGATCATCTACTGTAACCTCATCAAAGACAGCAGCAATCGCGCCTAAAATTACAGTATTGGTAATGGGTAAGTGCAGAATTTTCTCTGCAATAGACACACCGTCGATAGTGATAATTTTTGAATTTGTGAATATTTTCTTGGTACAAAGAATGATTTTGCCATTCTCTTTTAATTCTGAAAATGCATCATCATTGAATAAGGTATCATCAAGATATACAGCAAAGTCAGCTTTCTCAATCTCAGCTCTGTTACCAACCTTTTTTGTATCAAGTTTGGTGAAAGCTCTAATTGGTGCGCCTCTGCGCTCAGGACCGAAAGATGGAAATGCTAAAGCATAATTGCCGTCTTTCTTTAAAGAGTAGGCTGCGCCTAAAAGACGAGCAGCTGTAAATGCGCCTTGACCGCCTCGACCATGCCA
>ERZ1034925.512-NODE-512-length-16536-cov-6.070384_pt1 | contig 16536 bp, 19 predicted proteins | sample MGYA00520687_ERZ1034925 | MGnify/ENA primary metagenome ERZ1034925 (study PRJEB33766, sample SAMN09781758) | gut metagenome | biome: gut microbiome | host: Homo sapiens | place: Madagascar | study: EMG produced TPA metagenomics assembly of the PRJNA485056 data set... | reverse complement strand
TTTGACGCTCTTTTCGAGCAAGTTCAGCTTCTTTCGGAGGAATTGGGTTCTTTACAGTTAGGGTGATAAATGTTTTTGTTGGTTTTAAGCGTATCCAAATATCACGATTATCATTCGGAAGAAGTTCACAGGCATTGATAGCATTATCCATCAAATTTCCGATAATTGAACATACATCAATGCTTTTCATGTATTTGTCTGGAATTGAAATATCGAGATGAACAGTAATATCTTTTTTTATGCATTCGCTGATTTTGGTTGATAGCACTGCATCAAGTATTGCGTTTCCGCTCTGGATTGCAAAAGTTGAAGTTTGTATACTTCCAACTAAGTTGGTGAGATATGCTTCTGCATCTTTAGGATGACCTTCTTGCAAGAAGCCGATACTTGTGTAAATATGGTTTTTTATGTCATGTTTCCATTTACGTGTTTCTTCGTTTGTTTCCATTAACCGCTTGTATTGTTCTTCTTTTAGTCCTTCAATTGTTTTTGTACTTTGCTCTTTTGCAAGGGCTTGTGTTGCTTTAGCGGTAACATTAAGCAAATAAAAAGTGACTATATTGACAACTATAATAAGTGTAGTTGAAAGAATGTATACTACACCGTCCATTTTGCTTTGAATAAGTTGAGTGATATGTAGAAGTCCAATTATTACACTGATTACTGGAATAACAATAAGCCACATTGTTTCTGCTACATTTTTGGTTTTCATAATCTTTGCAAATACAAAACTGCTTATAGCGAAACAACAACGTGCTAAAATAGCTAGTCCGACATATAGAGGAGAAATTTCGTCATATACAAAGCTGTAAATATCAATGTTTGGATTCAAAATAGTTAAACAGCCAAGGACCGTAAGTTCTGTGACAAGTTGGAGTACACTACAAACTAATGGGGGAACAAGGACTTTATAAATTGGGTGTTGATAAAAGCAAATTGTTAAAACTAAGACTTCTATAAATTTATATGAAATGATTCCACTCATTCCCGGAACATAGTTATTGAAAAAGTATAAGTAGCAGCTTAACAAAATACTTAAAAAAATATATCGCGATGTGGATACCTTTCTCTTGTCTAGCAAATAATTTTGAACAGAGAAAGTAATGCCTACATCGGCTAAATCTACAACAAAATCACATAAATTCAAAAAAATACTTTGCATAAATAAAAATCATCCTTTTATGAAGTTGATAAAGAAGATATGAGAATCTGTTTTAAGTCGTCAATATACGATTTCCCAGCCTTTATTTTTTCGTCTGTTATGAGTATAATTTCTTGTCCATTTTTTCCGGTTAATCCCTTAATCTTGTTAATGTTTACAAGGATTCCTTTCTGGCAGCGACAAAATGTTTTTGGTGGCAAGAGCTTCATAGCGTCATTAAGCGACATATTGTATCGTTGCTTTTTATTGTAAGTATGTACTTCAATTCCATGCATTGATGCTTCAATATAGATAATATCTGAACTGTAATATTTATCGAGTTGGTTTGTGCCACGTTTTAAAAGTACATATTCCTTATTTTCATTAGCTATTGAACGTGTCCAAAGATAATTGAGGAGAGAGTAAATCTTTTCTTTTGGTATTGGCTTTTCAATGAATGTGCAAGCATATACATCAAATCCGGATGTTAAAAACTCTGTATGCGATGATATAAAGGCAATGTCAATTCTACTATTATATTTACGCAAATATTTTGCAAAACTTAGACCATCAATACCGGGTGTTTCTATATCCAAAATTGCAGCGTCTATATTAAGAAATTGTTGTAAAGAACGTTCGTCCCCTTCAATACTTTCTTTGGCTATAATAGAAACTTCGTGTTTTGCTTCATTTTGCCATGCTTTGATTAAAGTAAGAAGTGCTGTTTTATCATAAAGGTTATCTTCTAAGACAAGAATGTTCATTTTATATTTTCCCCTTTTTAATGATGGCTTGGTAGTATAGTTATTTGTAAATAAAGGAGGAGTGAATATGAATTGTTTTTTTGACTTCATTTCTGGTATCACGAAATTTATTGCGTTACATAGTGATAATATCAATAGCTGGCCGTTGATTTATAATCCGTATTCTTGTTTTCTTTAACAAATAAGAACGAGCAGTCAAGCCTATACAGGTGACTGCTCGTTCTTATTTTTTGTGAAGTGATTATCCTTTCACGATTGAAATTTTAGCGTTTCCATCTTTTCGAGCTGTGCAAATGTATTTTGCAGAAAGCAAGCGGGTGTTGGAAGTGCTTGCACTCGTACTAACATCAGACATATACTCTGGGGTAGTGAAGTTTACGGTCGTCATGGCTGAATATCCATTGTCTGCCAGATATTGGTTTGTTTCCGTAAGCCAATCGTAGGCATCAGAAACGTCCTCGCATCCAACAGTAATGGTTGTGTTAAATACAAGTGTTCCGTTTTTGAGCAGTTCATCAGGTGAAATTGTTGAAACGTCTGTTCCATCTTTTAATGTCATATCGATGCTGATATTAACATTTCCTTCACCGTATTTTTCGGTAAATTTTTCAGTGATTACCTTTTCAAACAGGTGTTTTGCTTCTGTAAGAGCGTAGTCATCTGTACAGCTTCCGTCAGTTGAAACGGTTACAGTAATATTTTCACCGTCAGTTGTCGTAAACTGGATGTTTACATTACTGTTAGTGGCTTTATATGTGGTGGCTCCGTATTCTACATCGGGATACTTTTCTTTGATGTATGCTTTAGCGGTTTCCCAGTTGTTCAAGATAGTTTTTTGAGTATCATCCAATTCTTTTCCAGCCATAGCAGGATGTCCTGCTGTACTCAAAATTGCAATTTCCTCAGTGCTCAAATTTACACTTGCGGTTTCTTTGGTGGCCGATTCCGCCGTAGTGGTTTGTGTTGTTTGTGAATTGGTAGAAACTGATTTGGCAGGTTTATTTCCACATCCGACAAGTAATAATGATGCGGTTAAGCATCCAACACATGCATATACGAGGAATTTATTTCTCATATATTTGACGCAATTGCGTCACTCACATCCTTTCAATTTTATTCAATTTCTTCAATTTCGTCGTCGATAGTTGGTTCAGTTGAAATTTTGCACGGCTTATCAAGAGGGCTATGATGACCCGTAATAGGGTCTATACCTGTATCAAAATCGCCATCAGAATTTTTGATAGCATTTTTGAGAGCGGTTGCTTCCATAATAAGAATATTGATTCGTGCAAGTACAGTATCGGTTTCGTCGCTGTTTGCTTGTGAATCAAGACGAGCAATTTGAGCAACATTGTCTGGGTTGTTCATTGCTTTAACAAGGTCAATCATTCCATTTACCTTGCTCAAATACTCCATTCTCGTTGTGATTCTTGGGTCAGCTTTATAAGAAGTGACTTCCCCTGCTTTATCAGGAGTTGCTTCATATGGGTCTGTATCTTCTGTTGCTGCCGGAATTGGCTTTTTGACAGCTTTCTTTTCAGCTTTTTTACGTTTCTTTTCTTCTTTATGCTCTGTAACTGCAGTATCGATAACATTCTGCTTATCGTCGTCAGTTGCAGCATTGTCATAGTCTTCAAACAATGCATCCTGAGCATCTTCACTCATTTGAGCAATTACCGCTGCATCACCTTTTTCAATGTTTCCTGAATCTAGTTCTGCCGTAAACTGCTCATTTAGTCCCGTCCCGATAGTTCGGTTGGTCCGAATGGTATTTCCACTACCTGAATAAAGTTCAGTTGTGGCTTTTAGAGCTTCCTTTTCTGTCAGTCCGTATTCTTCTTTGATGTTATCCATGTAGCGGTTTGTTGCTTTGCGAAGCTGTTCTTCGTTTCCACCAGCACTGCGAGCATGAAGGTTGGAAGAATCCATAATGATTTCTTCTTTACGAGGAGTAAGGTTTGGAATTACAAGAACAGCAATGTTTTTGTATCTATCCCATGCCCCATTTTCATTAAGAAGACGAATCGCACGAAGGCGACGTTCGCCTGCAAGCAACTTGTACCGACCATTTTCCTTCGGTGTTACGACAAGGTTGTGAAGAAGGCCATTTCTCTTGATATCATCAGCAAGCTCTTCAATATGGCTTGCTTCATAATCATTTTCCTCGTTGTAATCAATAAGGTCAATGTCAACAGTTTTGTATTCAGCGCCTTGATATAGGCAATCTGAAATAATTGTATTTTGTGGCATACTGTTTCACCTCTTGGTTATCGGGCTTGTACTACTCGACAGTGTTCTAATCCGTGATATGGATGTTCGGTATGACCATGACCTTCTCCAACAACCTCAGAAGTATAAACTCCGTGGTTTTTGCGACTACTTTCAATCAGTTTTGAAAGCAGTTCTTTAACTTTCCGAGGGTTCTTGATGTGTTTAAGGTCGATGTCAGGGGTCATTGCGTCTGTGGAACAAATATGTAGTGTGCCTGTCTTGTTCCAACGCTCAAACAAGCTCTGCGTCATTGCAATGTCACGGATACGATAAAGTTGGATTTCATCTTCTCGGATATTAAGCATACCAGTGCGAATGAGTAATCTCGATGCGGTGATTTCGTATTTTGTGAATGAGATAGGAAGAGCAAAAATGGTACAGCGCTTTTTGTCAGTCCAAAGTGTTGATTCACTTTCGACTTCTGAACCAAATTCGCCATTTTTTAGTTCAGACATAAAATAACTCCTTTCAAATAAATGCAAATAGTATTTTGTTTAGCACAGCTACAACAAACTGATTTACAACGGGTATGCTGTAGCCATACAAAAGGTAAAATACAATGAATGTAAAAAGAGCGATAATGGTAAATTGTAAGAGCTTATAAAGAGGAAGGCATAGTCTCCAAAATTTTCCACGAATCATCCATAATCCGCATTTGCTTCCTTTTTTACGGTTGCAGCGATGGCATGATGGTACGAGGTTTGCAATTGAATTTACGCCATCATATGGAACGCAAAGCCGATAAAGAAAATTATGCTGAACTGCATGAATAGGAACAATATGGTCAACTTCCATATGGTTCTTATCAATACGCTTTCCACAATAAACACAACGATAGTAACCGTGCTTTTGAGGCCAGCAACGGATAAATTCGGAACGGTAATTATCAGAACGAAGATATTTGGAATTCATGGAATTGATTATCCTTTGAAATTGAGTAATGCACGTCTTCTCACATTCTTTATCACTATACTAATTTTGCTATTAAACAAAAAAAGAGGTATCTCTATGCAAGCACAGAGATACCTCTCATTTATTCATCAGACGAGTCTACTGCGGCAAAGCAGCCCATCCGACTTTCATTTGAATCCCATTTGTAATGGGGACACTCCTTACAAGGAATGTCTTTTTGGCAAAAGTATGCCATTTAATTTGCGATGCCATCGTCATCACAGCACAAGACAGGTTTATCATCTGTCGTGTACTGGTAGACTGTAACGCTCTTACCAGTGGCATGGGCAGTTTCCATGTTCTTGCCAGAAACAAGCGGGTTATTGCCATTATACTGATAAGTGTCCACGCTTCGTCCGGTAGAATGCGCAGAATTTGCATTTTTGCCAGAAACAGTGGGCTTGTTGGCATCATACTGATAAACTGCTACGCTTTTGCCAGTGGAATGAGAAGAGACAGGCTCATTCTCATAAACCTGCTTGAGCCCTTCTGCATACATGTAACTGACAAGCTGATTGGGATTGCTCGTATCAATGTCATCTGCCGGAGTTGCAGCAAGCTCACGCAAGCGCGACTCCGTAATGTCCACAACAAAGTCCTTCGTATTGCTACCAGACTTTGCGTTGGCAGTAACTGTATCAGGGTCAAAAACCGCAGTTGCCACAAGGCGGGTGACGAACTCGCTGCAGACGGTGTCAGCCACTTTTGCAGTTGCGGTGAATGCCATGATAATAGCCATGACGACGACGACGAACATAGAGATTGCTTTTTTCATTTTCCATTTTCCTTTCTTTAACGCGACGGTGTCGCGAGGTTACAAATTCAGCTGTTAAGCTGGGTTACGGTTCAAGGCCCATCTCTTTGATGTCCTTATCTGCAATTTCGTAGAATCGCAAAATAAGGCTATCAAGTCTTTCTTTTCGCTGCTCGGTATGGATGACTGCACCAGTGCGGTTAGTGACTTCGTAATAGTACGAATCACCGGGCTGCTCATAAAAGGTGGCCTTATATCCACGATAAATATCGTGGCAGGTTTCTTTCATTCCCATAAAAATCCCTGTATCGTAGGGAATACGTGCTACTCTTGAAATTATCTCCATAGCAACTTGCCTGTATCTTTCCGCCTTAATTAAAAGGAGGTAATATAGGCGATGGCCTCTTCTGCTTCGTCGCGCTCATCCGCGCTGTAAGACAGCTCGGAAACAAGCACTTTGAAGCGACCTTCCAGCTCAGCAATCGTGCTGGCGCTGAACTTGATAGACTTTTTCAAGCCGACGATGCAGCCTTCAAAGCTATCGTACTTCGTCGGAGCACTGCCGTAGCGACGGTAGTACTTGACGAGGCAGGTCATGCCGCCGTACTGGAAGCAGCCAATGGTGTATTCACCCCAGTTTCTCAGGCTGTTGTCCGAGATGACGCGGGTGACCTCAGCCTTATCAATAAGGCCGTATTCCATGGCTTCGGCGATTTCCTCGCTTCTTGCATCTTCGTCTGCACGCTCATCGGCGAGCAGCTCATCGACGAACTGGTGGAAAGCTTCCTCCACGTCACCGTAGATGCTGGTATCGCAGACGAATTCATCGTCCACGATGTTGTCTGCGTCATCGCTGATGCTGCCAACCAGAACGGTCGGGTCCAGCAGGTCTTCCTTGTACATCAGGACAAAGCCCTTGTACTCGGCGGTGGAAACGGTTGCGTCATTGAAGTTCTTCATAGTTTAGCCCCTCCTTTAGGGCAATCATGGTGCTCTTGGTAAATTCGTTACCTCCACACCGTACTCACGCACTTTGCGAGAGCTTTTAAAAATTGTAGCATCAGTGATGCCACGCAAAAATGATTCACCGTTTCCGGTGATTGCGTTCGTTGCAAAAGAGCAAGCGTCAAAGGCTGATAGTTACGTGCGTAATTGCACCTCCTTTTTAAATATTTAGCCAATAACACCTGTTCGATTACTTCGAACAAGCCCTCCTCTTGTGGAGAGGAAGTGTAAAAGAAAAAAAGCAGTCAAATGGCTAAGACAATCTACAAAATACAAAAAAACAGCTATCGCTTCATGTCATCGGACATGTACGTGCGATAGCTGCGGTAAAATGCAGTTTTTCTAAATCATTCAAATGTTTTTTCTCTGATACGTTATCACTATACTAATTTTTATGTGCAAAGTGTTTTTTTGATTTGAAATTTGCAAACAAGTCTCTCTGCGTAGGTAGTTTAAAAACCAAATTTTTAAATTCAAATGAAAAAAATGTTATCCCTATATTTACCCTATATTTTTTTCAAAAATGAAATGTTATCCCTATGTTTGCCCTATTATAGATTATTCCCTGCTGCTGTGGTATTACAGCCTGATGAAACATTGCCTTCTTGGATTAGACATTTTGTCTTATCGAATGCAATTCATTATGGAATAAAAAAGAGCGCCGCCTCCACAGACTCGTGGAAGCGGCGTTGCTTATTTAAGATATAATTGTAATTTTTCGGTTATTTTCGGTTAAAATTCATATCAAGAACGTACGTTATATTACAAATGTAACGTTCTATCGTTAATTTCGGACGTCCTTCCCTGATTCCAGAACTGTGTCCCGATGTATCCGCACGTACGACGTGCAACATTCATCTTATGCTGGTCACGGTTGTGGCACTTAGGGCATTCCCAAACAAGTTTTCCGTTATCCTTCACAATTTGGATTTCACCGTCGTAGCCACAGACTTGGCAGTAGTCGCTCTTAGTGTTTAGTTCTGCGTACATGATGTGGTCGTAGATAAACTGCATGACGGCAATGACTGCTTCGAGGTTATCCTGCATATTAGGAACTTCGATGTAGCTGATTGCGCCTCCCGGAGACAGTTTCTGGAATTCGCTTTCGAATGCCAGTTTGCTGAATGCATCAATCTTTTCTCGCACATTGACGTGGTAGGAGTTGGTGATGTACTCGTGGTCTGTAACATCCTTGATAATACCGAAACGCTTCTGCAAGCACTTGGCGAACTTGTAGGTCGTGGATTCCAGCGGCGTGCCATACAGGGAGTAGTCGATGTTCTCGGCTTCCTTCCACTCATTGCACTTATCGTTCATATGCTGCATAACCTTCAAGGCAAAAGGCTTCACAGCAGGGTCAGTGTGGCTCTTGCCGTACATTGCCATGCAGCACTCGTACAGACCTGCGTAACCAAGGCTAATAGTAGAATAGCCGTTGTAAAGCAGTTTGTCAATGGTCTCGCCTTTTTTCAGACGAGCCAAAGCACCATACTGCCACAGGATAGGCGCAACATCGGAGAGAGTCCCCTTCAGACGCTTGTGACGGCACTGCAGCGCACGGTGGCAAAGCTCCAAGCGCTCATCGAAGATGCGCCAGAATGCTTCTTCATCTTTGTCGGCAGACAGTGCCACATCAACGAGATTGATGGTGACAACACCCTGATTGAAGCGACCATAATACTTCGGCTTGCCATCGTAGTTCTTTGCATTGGCAACATTATCCCAGCCATTGCCGGAACGGTCCGGAGTCAAGAAGCTGCGGCATCCCATGCAGGTATACACATCGCCATCGCCTTTCTCTTCACCCTTAGACAGCTTGTACTCTTTCATCTTTTTCTCGCTGATATAGTCGGGAACCATACGGCGAGCGGTACATTTTGCTGCCATCTTTGTGAGATAGAAGAACGGCTGACCTTCTTTGATGTTGTCATCTTCCAACACATAAATCAGTTTTGGAAATGCAGGGGTGATATAGACACCGACCTCATTCTTAACACCTTCATAGCGTTGGCGGAGCATTTCTTCGATGCACATAGCAAGGTCATGTTTCAGCACTTCGTCATTCCCTGCTTCGTTCAGATACATAAACACCGTGATAAACGGAGCCTGTCCGTTGGTGGTCATAAGGGTGATGACCTGATACTGAATCGTCTGGATGCCGGACCGAACCTCTTTACGCAAACGACTGTCAACAATTTCATTGCGCTGGTATTCCGTCAGATTCAAGCATAATTCGGCATTTTCCTTATCTACTTCTTTGCCAATTGCTTTACGGCTGACATCGACAAATTTTGCAAGATGTGTCAAGCTAATGCTTTGACCACCATACTGGCAAGATGCAACCTGTGCGATAATCTGTGTGGCGATATTGCATGCGGTAGAAAAGCGATGAGGGCGCTCAATCAGAGTGCCGGAAATCACTGTACCGTTCTGCAGCATATCGTCAAGGTTGAGCAGGTCGCAGTTGTGGCTATGTTGGGCATAGTAGTCAGCATCATGAAAATGGATGATGCCTGCGTTGTGAGCTTCCACGATGTCCTTTGGAAGTAGCATACGCATAGTAAGGTCTTTACTTACCTCGCCTGCCATATAATCTCTTTGAACAGAAACGACTTGAGGATTTTTGTTGGAGTTTTCCTGCTTGACTTCTTCGTTTCTGTATTCAATGAGGGCTAGAATCTTGTCGTCCGTTGTGTTGTGCTGACGCATAGCATCGTGGGTGTAGCGATACTTAATATAGGAGCGAGCAACCTCATGGTGACCGCTGTCCATCAATACATCTTCCACGATGTCTTGTACTTCCTGCACGGTGGGCGTGTGACCGAGGTTTTCACATGCAGCTACAGCTTGCGCAGTATAAGCAGGGATATAATTTTCCGGAAACTGCTTCTCTTTTGAAACACTACTATTGGCTTTTCCGATGGCAATACTGATTTTTTTAGCGTTGAACTCTTGCTCTTCGCCAGACCTTTTAATTATAAGCATAGTTATCTTTCCTTTCATTTGTTGAAATAAAAAATGTACATACATACAGAGAAAATCATCAAGAAATTTCTCTGGTGGATTTCTTGATTTCTAAATATGATTTTCTTCTGTATACTGTAACTATACTTGCTTTGTAAATATATCAAAAAAGGAGCCATGTGATTGCTGCATATGCAACCACATGGCTCCTTTTACCCACTCATTTACGCACCGATTTTTGCGATGGTGCAACTGTTCCAAAACGAATCATCCATAGGGATAAGTTCTAAAGCATAGCTTGTGTCAGGCTCAGAACTTTCGGTCATGATGAAGCCGTTATCAATACGTTTGATAGCGACTTCTTCTGTTGTATCTCTATGCAAGATGTTTCGGAAGAAATCCATAGGGGCCTCTGCTCCTGCTTTAAGCAAATACTTGCCGAGGTTTGCTTTCTCGTCTTTTTTGACTCTGGTGATTTTGTACACCTTTTTGTCAAGCATAGTTTATCCCATCCTTTCAAATGGTAGGGTATTTTATAGCCCGATAGCTTTCAAATATGGAATAGCCTTTTCCATCCTCTCACAAATCCATGTCTCGTTTTTTTTGGATTTGTTTTTGCTGATATATTTTTGCATTTCTGCCGACGTTTGAGGCCCAAATCCGATAGCAGCCAAAATCAATTTGGCACCTTCACATTTTATTGCTCTCAGAGTATCAACTTCGATGCAACGCGCACCCGAAAAAGGCTGAAAACCCGATAATCTGCAAAAAGGTAGGTATCCTTCCGGAGCATGGTCGCCGATATTCCAAATTTCATATCCAAGAGGAGGTTCAGTTACGACTGTGTAGATATAATCGTTATGTTTGAGAGTTTCGTTCATTTGTTTGTTTTAATCCTTTCCATCAGATTCTTTTTCCCCAGTTTCCTTGTATCGCATATCCCACTGAGCAATCTGCTCGTCTCCTGCAATGCCACGGAGACTCAGCAAGCAACTGTTTTGCGGATGACACCAGATAGTGCTGGGTGCTTCGTTTTCAAGAAAGGCACCGCAAAATGGGCAAGGCTTCTTGGGGCTGATTTTGTTTGGTCGCAGCATATTTACAACTCCTCATATTCAATGTCATATTCCTCGAATGCGTCGAGAGCATCATCGTAGAGAGAATCGTCCACCATGATGCGGTTGCCATCATCCAAATCGTAGTCGATGTCGTAAAGGTTAAGAGCATCGCATGCCTCATCTAAGGTTGGCGTATAAAAACGAACCATTTTTGTCACCTCATTGTTATTGAAGATTTTTCGTGGTTTTACTACTTTTAATTCACGCTACACAAACAATATGCCAGAATTTTTTGCAACAAATTTGCATTTTCCGGCGGCTATTGAGTTTGCGTTAGTATCCTCTCCTTATTTTTTCTTGGTTTCAATGGGATTCGGATTCTTGTATTCGGTCCAGAGGAAAAGGCACTCCACGGGTGTCAGGATATCCGTGTCCTTGGCTTCCAACAGCGTGTTGGCACCATCATCACAAGAGAACGGATACGGGTATGTTGCAACCATGTCATCCTTATTGACTGTCAGATAGTGCTTATTCAGGACATAGTAGGAACCCATAGACCGTGTCTTAACCTCGTGCCCGGAACACCATACGCGAATACTGCAATAACGTTTTCCAGTTACCTTGTCATCGACTTCCACCAATGCGGCCAGAATCATCTCATCAGGCTGCGTGCGGTAGAATTCGTGCATCTCCTCCTTCGTTCTGATAACGGTGGGCTTAATGTCATACCGTCTGATATCCTCGCGCAGAAGCTGTTCATCGGCGCTGTGCAGGAATTCCATGATGGGATAAAAATTGCCCTCGCGGCGGTTGTGCTGCTCCCATTCTTCGGACTCATCGTCTTCTTCATTGCCAGAGCCCTCATCGTAGTCCTCGTCCATCGGGATGGCATCCGTCACCTCATAGTGGCCGTTTCGCATAGAATAGCCGATGTTGTTGGCAATATCAGTGCTCACGTTTACATCGCCGTTATTTAACGCCTGACTTACCTTTTCGATAGCATCATCTGGGCTCTCAGCGTCGATGCAAACAGTGGTGGATACGGTAACCACGACATTATAAGTGTCCATATTTTTTCTCCTTAGATATCTTTACTATGTTCTTTGTATTCGGTCCAGAAGAACAGCCGCTGCGCTGCGGTCAACACTTCTTCTTCGCTATTCTTCCTGTTCAGAGCTTCAACGGTTTTGTCGCAGTCAAACGGATATGGAACCTCATAGGAGGCATCGCCCTTCTTGACCAAGACATAATGCTGCTTATTGCTCAGATAAGTATCGCCGTTGAGGCACTTTTCTTCTTGGCCTGCACAGAAAACATAGATGCGGCTATATACCGTATCCGTTTTTCTATCCATGACCTTGATATAAGCGGCCTGATACGGCTCATTGGGAACGGTTCGATAAAGATTTTCCACCTCTTCCGCAGTAGCGAGTTCCATCACCTTGACATCGAACCGCTTAAGGTCGTCAACAAGAAGCTGTTCACCATACGCATGGATAAACTCCATGATAGGATAGAAGTCACCCTCTTTTCGGCCAAATTTCTCCCCTGCATGTGCGTAATAGCGGCAAGGATAGAAAATATGGTTGTCGATAGACTTTTCATACTTTTTGAGTTCCTGCTGTGTAAACGCAAATCCCATAGTTGCGTAGTTGCTGCTCATAGGAACGACCTCTACATTGTAGGATGCGATATCGGTCACTTCCTTGTATGCATCTACATAGTCGGCTTCATCAACGACAGACAACAACAATTCCGGAATATCCTTCTTATCCATTTCCCGCAGCTTTTCGTACGGGATGTACGGCAAGTCTGGGTTTTCCTCGTTGTATTCCCGAATTGAATCGTCATCGTCAAGGCCGAGCTGTACTTCTACAAGTTCGCTGACCGACGAATAGCTGCAGCCATCTTCGTCATAGAATTTGCTGTACTCGATATCTTGCCCTTCGATGACAGCGTCATCCAACTTCATGGTATCCTCTTTTGGAAGCTGCTGTTCCAAAGCATAGATTGGCAGCCTTGTACTGAGGTTATCGATACTGCCGGGAAACTGAAGAGCTGCGAGCTGCTTTAGATAATGCTGTTGCTTAGTTGTAGCTGTAATCATTTTAAATTCCTCCAAAAAAATATCTGTACGCAAAGAAAATCTAAAAAATAACCTCCTTGTGTGTTTTCTTTATAATAAATTTGATTTTCTTTTATACTCTTTCACTATACCTGCTTTGCAAATAAAAAAAGCCGAGTGCGTATACCGTAAATGATATACGCGCTCGGCAAATATAAAGATTAGTCGAAATAGCCTCTGTTGGCGAATTCCTGCAGCATCATATGATAGACGTGCATGTTTGGACAGTATCCGTGACCAAAGTAACGGTTATCATCCATGCCCATAGCTTTTGTAATGGCGGCTGCAACAGCAGGACTACGTGAATAGCCTGCATCGCAATGAACAATGACTTGAGTTACTTTGTCGCGGCAGCTTTCAAAAGCGTCAACAATGAGTTTTGCATCTTCCGGCATCATCGGTACTTCACCGTTGATTGTCTCATTGCTGTCAATGTCATCAAACTGGGTGTAGACAACTCTTATAATGTTGCAGTTGCTTTTGCGGTGACGCTCCAAAACATTCGGGACAGGAGTATCCATGCTTGAAATAGAGATTATCAACGTTGGCGCATTGATGTTTTCTACATCGTAATCTGGTCCATGCCCTGCTGCGGCAGCAAAGCATTGGGCTCGATACATTACTTTGATGGTTGGGTTATTGTACATTACTACCTCCAATTCCATCTGGAGATTCCCAAAGGACCTTTTTACCAGAAATAATTTTTACAATGCAGCTAAACGGAATATCATCCGAATATCGGAAAGCCTCGTTTTGCCGGAAGCTTTGCGGCAAATTTTCGGAAAGAAAGTCCTTAATTTCGGCTGATTTTTTATAAGGCAAGATTGCGAATGTAGATACATATTTGCGATGAATTGTATCTCTCGTAATCAATCTCGTTGCATCGACTTTTGTTTCCTTTTCTTGTCCGTTCGCACTAATAATAATACGGACAGTTGCACGACCTTTAAGGGCAAGAAGAATATCTTTGTATGTATGTTCAGGGGAGTTTTTATCGCTTTTGAAGTGAGCAATTTTAGAGGAAACACATTTGCTGATAACAATGCTTTTGCGAACGCGTTCATCAAAATTCGGATTATTTTTCCTCTCTCTCTCAGCAATTTCTTTTGCCCATTTACTGGGAGATGCTAAGAATTTGACGAAATCATTCATGGTAAAGGATACTTTGTTTTTGATATAACTTGTCAACCTATCTTCGTTATCGGAATCATATTCATCCTTTTTTCCAAAGATATACACACTGATGGCAGTTTCGTTTATTTCTGCTTCGACATCCTTATCCGATGTAAACCGCTTGATATCATCATCGGTAATTTCTGTTGTAGAAGCAAGATAACGAACAAGTTCATCTATAAGATTTGGGTTGTTTTTCTGAGCAATCTCATAATTATCCCATAGGTTATATTTGGATAGTAAAGAGTAAGACGGAAGAACCCAGCGTTCTCCATCAACAACATAGCAACACAATTCGAAATTGGAAGCTTTTTCAAACAAAACCGAATTGTTTTCATCCACATAGAGGGATTGCAAATACAATTCGGTAACGGTGTGCTCTTCTTTTGCAATAGGAACTTTTAAAAATCTACAAAATTGAGTTGCGTTATACCCTGAGTCAGTAACAATGCCTTCAAGGAGCATATCATCACTTTTCAGGAATTTTTTCAGTTCATCTAAAGAAATGGTTTTCATTCTCTTTCCCTCGATATATCAAACAATTTGATTTTTTTCTTAAAAGTTGTGCGCAGGCAGCATTGGGGCACTGCGCGGTTGTTGTTCTCAGAGAACTATTGCTCTCTGTCGGTTACGATTTAGGAACTGTATTCAAGAAGTTCTCCGTTTATCATTTCCCATTGCATGTATCCTCCGGCACACATTACGTCGAATCGAACATAATTGTAATCTGTGGATACCCATTGCGGAGAACGGATAAAAGTATCTTTTACGCGGAGACGACGATAACGGTTCACTTCGTAAGTGCTGACATTCTGAACGAGAACTATTTTTTCTGCATCAAAGCCAAACTCCTCTGCTATTCTCTTTCGAGTACCATCGGAAGTATCAAATGGATGATGGCAAGCGTATTGTTTGCAACAACGTTCCAATTCAAGGTAGTCATCTTGCGAATAATTTGTTCCTGTTCCAGTGCTTGGCTTCCAATCGAGTGATGCATCAAGCTGGTCCTTTAAGTTTGCATTTTCCTTTCTGAGAATTTCATTTGTTTGATTTAATTCTTTGACTTTCGTTTTGAGATTTTCAATGTGTGAAAGCCTTGCTTCATGAAGTTTTTCTAATCCACCTTCCTTGACCCAGCGCTTACAAAATGTTTGCTTGTCGTCATCACAGGCCATATAGGAGGATTCAATTTCAGAATATTCTTGCGGAGTTACTTTTAAGCCAATTAGATTTTCAAATTCGTACTGCATCATAAGGATTATTTACTTCCTTCCCATAAGATGTATTTATATTCGCGTAAATTTCCGCCTATCATTTCCCATTCCGTATACGAAAAATCGCACATTATTTTCTCACCTTTTTTTACAAATTGTTGATTTGGGTTAATATTGCTTTTGCTTCTTCAACAGGTTTTTTGTTGTAGTGCTTCCATTCATCCATGAAATTAGTGAGCCCAGTTACAATTTCTGCACGGGTATTTTTGTTCATTAAACGAAGTGCCATGTTTGAAATGGTATCATCTTTTAGTACTTCGCTTTTTGAGCCGTACAACAAAGTGAGTTTATCGATTTCGTATGCGATAACAAAGCATTCATTATAAAGACAACGTGCTTCGGCTGCTCCTGTTTCAATTTCTCCATCAAAAACATTGCCAACAACTGTAATGCAGGTGCAATCTTTTAGCATAACCTCTTTGTTGTTTAATTTCGGTTCGCAAATGGAAACAACAAATGCTGCTTGGTTTTCTGCATATTCGACGATTCCCTTAAAGAAAACATTTACATTGTTTTTGAGATGAAATAGAATTATATCTTTTTCATAAATGTTTTTTTCGGAATCATCGTTAATACCTGTATACTGACAAACAGTATCAGCGTAAACGATATGCTTTTCAACCTTTGGTACTTGTTGATAGATAATGGCTTTGTCGCCGTTTCCGTTTTGCGGAAATATGCCACCAGTTACCCAAATTCCGGGAAGTGGTGTGTCAGTCATTGTGACTCTTTCACCGGGTCGTCTCGTTTGTCCTCGGAAGAGTATGGTTCTCTTGTTTATGGCATCGTTTTGCATAATTATTTCCTTTCTTAATTTTGTCCCATCTGATTTTGATGGTGCTTTGTGGAGTGATTTTCACCTCTTTTCAAATATTTCTTGTACAAAGAAAGGCAGTTGCCATCGTTCAAAAAAGAATGATGATAACTGCCATCTAAGCAGGATTGCTTAACTATTATTTGATTTTACCTTTGTACCTTGTTACTATACTTGCTTTGCAAATAGATAATAAAAGAGCCGCCTACCTCGAATTGAGATAGACGGCGTTGGTTTATACC
>ERZ1034925.509-NODE-509-length-16657-cov-6.732080_pt1 | contig 16657 bp, 12 predicted proteins | sample MGYA00520687_ERZ1034925 | MGnify/ENA primary metagenome ERZ1034925 (study PRJEB33766, sample SAMN09781758) | gut metagenome | biome: gut microbiome | host: Homo sapiens | place: Madagascar | study: EMG produced TPA metagenomics assembly of the PRJNA485056 data set... | reverse complement strand
GTGGTCAATTCGTGGTCTGACTACCGTTGACCACCGCGTTTTTGCAAGCGCAAATCACGCTGTATCGAACAAAAACGAGCCTAAAACCTGCCCTGTCGCAGTTGTCGGAGCCGAACGCTCTATCCAGCTGAGCTACGATCGCTTATATATGAAAAACGCCGTTACAGCGTATTTCAATCTTGTAAAGTAGTCAATTTCCAATAGTGGTCAATTCGTGGTCTGACTACCGTTGACCACCGCGTTTTTGCAAGCGCAAATCACGCTGTATCGAACAAAAACGAGCCTAAAACCTGCCCTGTCGCAGTTGTCGGAGCCGAACGCTCTATCCAGCTGAGCTACGATCGCTTATATATGAAAAACGCCGTTACAGCGTATTTCAATCTTGTAAAGTAGTCAATTTCCAATAGTGGTCAATTCGTAGTCTGACTACCGTTGACCACCGCGTTTTTGCAAGAGCAAATCACGCTGTATCGCGCAAAACAGAGTCCAAAACCTGCTCTGTCGCAGTTGTCGGAGAACTACGGCACGGCGCATGATTTGATGATATACTGCACTTTTTTGTTGGTTATGCACAGCTCAGCCACACCTGTCGAAGCCGATATAAAACAATGTGTCAACGATAAAAACTGACCACCGGCAGCAAAAATCACTGCCGGTGGTCAGTTGGTGGTCAATCTATTGTCAAAATACAGAAAAACTTCAATCAACCTGCATTTGAAAAGAAAGACCGTACCGTAGAAATGTCCCGGCCCTCTTTGCGGGCTTTTTGCTGTTCAAATGCAACCCGGGTGGCTTCTTCAATAAATGCCCTCACTTCGGGAGTGGCTGCAGACCAGACCACATTGAACTGGCGGCAGGTTTTATAAAATACACGGTAAAATTCGTCCCGCTCCTGACTGCGGTTAAAATACTCCGGAGCTTGTGTGTTCATGTTATGCCACCTCATTTCAAATACGTTATGAATACATTCATGGCAGCCTCGCCGGAAAGTTCAAAGCGAGGTGCGCCTCCAAAAGACGGCAACGGTGAGGCACCAAAGTCGCGTACATAATGCGCAGCTAATTCCGGGACCTTTGCCTCAAAGGTGACCGTACCGCCGCAATTGTGGTCGATGGACAGCTTAATACCATAAGCAATCAGTACACGACCTATACCCTGATATTTCTTCGCCTGTCCAACAAAGATCGGATTGCTTTCCGGCTGGCTTTCAATGTAGGTGATATGCACCATTACATCATTTTTAAGAATTTCGTAAGCTGCCAGCGCAACCAGTTCGCCATCTTGCGTTTTCAAAGCATACTTTTTAAATCGGTTATCCTGAATGTAATCTGACATCCAGTCGGTCTGCCAAGCAGTTGGGCATTCGGTACGCTGTGCATCAGCTTTTGTCATAGGTGTTATAGAAACAAGCACCGAATTGTTTGTCTCCGTATGGATAATAAAAGGTACAAATTTGGCCATATCAGTCACCCTACAGGAATCCATCTGTTTGTAATATTATACCATCAGATGCGATAAATAGCAAACAGGAAAATTTTGCCCCACATTATTAAGGCAACCCGCATAATGCAAAATATCGCCAAAAGTGATATAATATAAGATTCAAATGGATGGACATTGAAGTAGACCTACTTCTTTCGGAATAGAATCGTGAGGACAAAACGTTTTTCGTCAGACAAATATTTTGCAGTCAAAGTGCCTCCGTATTTTTCGACAATATACTGAATGTTCTTAATTCCCAGATCGTTCTCGCCGGAAACAGGAATATTGTCTTTTATGGAAATGGGGACACTGCAATAGTTATCCTGCGTTATAAGGATAAAATCTGCTTTTTCTGCAGCTTTAAGTGTCAAAATTCGATTTTCCTGTGGTTCTTTGTACAGACACTGAATGGCATTGTCCAAAATGAAACCAAAAAGAGAATAGAGGTCCGCACTGTTTATGAAGTCCAGCAGGGCACCGTTTACGATACACGATACATGAATTTTATACTGATTGCACAGCAGACTTTTTTCTGCCAGCAGGGTGTCCAGCGTTTTATTTCCAGTATGTGTTGCTGAATCGTAAATCATAATTGCATTTTCGAGCTGACGGAGATCCTGCACCTGCTCGGGGGTGCTGTTTTCCCGCAAGGCGGCAATCTGCATTTTCATGTCGTGGCATTTCTGGTTGATGATGCGGATATTTTCTTTGGATTGTCTGTACTGTTGCTCCTTTGTCTGGTACATGTGCTCCATGATGGCGCGCTCCTGCTGAATCAGGGAACGGTCAAAGATGCCAAATTGAACTGTGAGCAGCAACACATCACAGACGAACTGATATACATAGGAAGCAAGGCTCTGATACGAGAACGCATAGGTCCAGAAGTTGAGAACGCTGACAATCAGGGCTACGGAGATGGTAAAAAACAGCAGGAGCTTGTTGTCGACGTCGACAGCATGGGAAGAAATCCTTCGTCCCAGGATATGCCACGCAAGAAAAAAGACAACTGCATAAATGGCAATGTCTATAAGCTCGTGTTCGGTATCGGACAAATCCGGCGGAAGCAGGAAAGCGACGGCACACTCCACCATGTAAGCTATGTTCTGGATGACATGTGCGGCAACTGCATAGAAAAGGATTCTACGGTACGGTTCATGGTAGCAGAACCAGAGAAGAAAAGAGGAGAGCAGAACCATTAAGGAAAAGCTGTAGGACAGCCACCCCACATGGAAGAAGGGGAGAAGATAAAAGTAAGTTCCGGTTTTATGGAAATACAATACCGGAATCGTGATAACGGGAACCCATACCAGCATACGAAGCCAGAAATTCTGCCTGTGACGCAGATTCCAACATAACAGATGCTCACACAGGACAATCAGGGTGATGAAGTTGGTCAATATCAGGTGGGAGTAATGCATGACCGAGGAAAGGAAAGTCACAAACGTCACACCCCCAGATACTGTGCCAGTTCCTGCAGGAACGGCTTCTTTTTTCCGCGACTCAAGGGGAGTGTTTCCCCGTGTACGCGTACCTCGCTGTCTGTGACGCTGGTGACACAGCGCAGATTTACAAGGCACGATGAGCTGCACCGAGCAAAGCCAAAGGACTTCAAGCTGTCCTCCACCTGCTGCAGTGTACCCCAGGTTTCCTGTGTTCCGGCTATGGTGTGATAAAAAATGCGGTGTTGCTCACTTTGTACATACAGAATATCAGAAACGGCTATGCGGACAAGACCACTTTTTAATTTTAACTGAATTTCACTGCCCCGATGCTTCTCTGCAAGCGTCAGGGCCTTTTTCATTTTATAGGAAAATACCTCATAGGGGACAGGCTTCAGCAGAAAATCCATCGCGTCCACCTCATAGCCGCGAATAGCGTACTGTGCCATATTGGTAACGAAGATAAGAACGCTCTCGCTGTTCAGCCGACGCATCTCAGCGGCGGCATCAAGCCCGTTTTCATGCGGCATTTCGATGTCCATGAACACAATGTCGTAGCTTGTCCGGGTGTCATTCAGAAACGCAAGGGCGTTCCGAAATAGGTTTACCGCGAATATAATGCCATTCTCTGCTGCATACCGGTCAAGGTGCTGCTGCAGAGTCTGTGAGCAGGGTAATTCATCTTCCACGATGGCCACTGAAATCATAACGTGTTCACTCCTAAGTGTGTTTGCCTATTTCTATCTTATCATGGATGACTTTTTTTGTAAAGAATGTTGGATTTTTACGAAAATTTTACCAAACGTGTAATATTTATGACCGATTATGGAATGTTGATTGCGGAAAAAGCGGAATCGCTTATATGATAAGTACAGGCACTAAGCAAGCTATGCAGGAAAGGAGGGTAGACACCGAAGAACCGAACCCTATAAAAAGAAAAGGAGAATTGCACGATGAATCTGCGAACCAAAAAGCGTATCATCATCTTTGCACCGTTGGTACTCTATGCGATTGCACTGGTTGCACTTATTGTCAGCCATATGACGCAGACCGCAGCCTTAAACGCTGCAGAAAGCACTGCAGCAGCAGAGATTGATACAAGCGCTTATGAGTTTGTCTTTGCCGGTACGGTCGAAACCTCTACCGGGCGTACCTTTACGCTGGACATGACCGGCAACAAGGATGAGAGCCAGACCCTGAACCTCACCGTAAAAGAAATGCCGGCTCTGAACCTGACCGGCCACTGGACCTTTGAGGAAAACAAGGGCTACAAGGTATTCCTTGACGATGACAAAGGAACCTTTGCCTACAGCCGTTACAATCCTGATACACAGGAGTTTACCCTTACGTTTGACTATGATATGGGTAACTTTGGTCAGCCGCGTGCGGTGCTGACCTACCCGGACGCGGAGTTTGCCTCTGTCTATGATGGTGTGGGCCTCGGCCGCAAGCCGCCGATTTTTGCAGTAGAAGGCTACACAACCTACTCCCATTATTCTTACGGCACGGTGCTCTGCGCCGAGGATGGCACGGTTTCCGCTAAGTTTACGAACACCGGCGCGGGCTGGTACTTCAACCGCAGCGGCAACTGGACCTATGATGAGGCCAATGACCAGTACGATATCGTCTTTAACGACAGCACGATTTCTCTGACGGACGGCAACTTTGAAATTCATCCCGATCCCGATGGCGATTACATCGCTTGGACCAAATACACAAAGGATGCGCCTGAAGCCGTATATGGCGGTAAGGTTACCGTCAGTGAGCTGCAGGAGACATATCATTGCTTTACCAATCCTTACGTGTACCATGCGGCATATGACCCGGAGACCGACAGCTACTATCTGGAAGTTGAATGCCAGTACAACTGGGGCCTTGGCCACGGTGACATCGTTACCTTCTCCGGCTATGCGTCTCTGGCAGATATGGAGGGCTGATCTATGAAATTGTTTCGCTTCAAGCGCAAGGAGCTGCTGGGCGTTCTGTACATTGTGGTTGCCTATTTCCTTGCAATCCTTGTTGCACTCAACTACTTCGCATTTATGTACGCCAGTCTGATTGATGGCTTCTTCCATCAGTCCTCTTACAAAGTTGTGGATGATGGAACAGGCACTTCTGATACTGATTATCAGCTGGACTACACTTCAATCTCCGATTTGGAGGTTGATGAGCGTGCCTACGCCGAGCAGGTGCAGAGCGAGGGCGTTATCCTGCTGCAGAACAAGAATCTGCCGCAGGCCCCCTGCAAGACTACGTTCCTGGGCCTGTACAGCCGCGATGATATGCTTTCTGCCGGCGTGTCTGTCTCTGACAATGCCCCCACAATGCAGAAGCAGTTCGAGGATGCGGGCTTTACCGTCAACACCACAATGATTGACTACTACAAGAGCATCTCGGAGGAAGCCAACCCGGCTGATTTCTCTGCTGCGGCCAAGAGCTCTGTAGTCTCCTACAATGACCTTGGCATTGTGGTTTTGTTCAGCGGCGGCGCCGAATCCCGCGATATCACTGTCGATGACCTGCGCTTCACGGATACCGAAAAAGCGCTGATTCAGTACGCCAGCGAGAACTTCAAGAACGTGGTTGTTCTGCTGAACACCTCCAACACGGTGGAGTGCGGCTACCTTGAAGGCTTTGACAACGTCTCTGTCATGTACATTAACTTTGCCGGTGACGCCGGTATCGGCGTTATCCCGAAGCTGATTACCGGCGAACTCACCCCCAGCGGCAAGACCGCCGATACCTTTGCCTATGATGTGGAGTACCCCATCTCGATGCTGAACTATGAGAACAGCGCGGAGGACCAAGCATTGCTTTCCAACGGCGAAGCTGTAGGTAACTATGTCAACTACACCGAGGGTATCTATGTCGGCTACCGCTACTTTGAGACCCGGTATGAGGATGTAGTCCTGGGACAGGGGAATGCAGGCGATTTCGACTATGCCGCCACCGTGCAGTACCCCTTCGGCTACGGCCTGTCCTATACTACTTTTGACTACTCTGATTTCACGATGCAGGAAAACCCGGACAGCTTCACGCTGTCTGTCAAGGTCACCAACACCGGCGATACCTACTCCGGTAAGGAGGCTGTGGGCTTCTATATGCAGTCGCCCTACACCGACTATGATAAGCAGAACCACGTGGAGAAGGCTGCTGTGCAGCTTGTCGATTTTGCAAAGACCAGCGAGCTGGCCCCTGGTGCAAGCGAGACCCTGACCGTGGAGGTCAGCAAGTCCGAGATGCGCGCCTACGATGCCAACAACGCAAAGACCTATATTGTTGATGACGGCAAGTATTACTTCGCCGCCGGTGCCAACTCCCACGATGCCATCAACAACATTCTGGCCGCAAAGGCTGCTGCCGGTGCGGCTGTGGATACTGCCAAGATGACGGATGCCGGTGATGCTTCCCTCGTCAGTACCTACACGCAGGAAACCTTTGACGCTGAGACATATTCCATCGGTGCCAACGGCGAAAAAATCACCAACCAGTTTGACAATGTCAATATGAACTACTACTATGACGGTATTACCTACGTAAGCCGTCAGGACTGGGCCGGCACGATTCCGGCAGAGAAGGCAGGCGCGATTGACGCCGCCCCCGCACTGCTGGCTGATTTCAACCCCACGTTTGAATCCACCGGCGCTGCGGCCCCTGCTATGGGTCAGAACAATGGCCTGTCCGTTGCCAGTCTGAAGGGCGTTGACTATGACAACGAATACTGGAACCAGCTGCTTGACCAGCTGACTGCCGATGAGCTGATGTCCACCGTGGCATACGGCGGCTTCAAGACGCCGATGCTGACCAGCATCAACAAGCCTGCTTCTGTCGATAAGGACGGCCCTGCCGGTCTGGACTCCTCCCAGCTGGGTGGTGCAAGCTGCTATCTGTTCCCCTCCGAGAGTATGCTGGCCTGTACCTGGAACAAGGATCTGGTTGCACAGCTTGGCTACTATGTCTCTCAGGACTGCCTGCTGACCGGTACAACTGGTTGGTATGCTCCCGCCTGCAACATTCACCGTATTGCCATCTGCGGCCGTACCCGCGAGTATTTCTCTGAGGATGCCTACCTGTCCGGCGCAATGGCCTACGCCATCGCTTCTACGGCACAGTCTCATGGTGTCGTGACCTACACCAAGCACTTCGCTCTGAACGAGCAGGAGAACAACCGTTCTTCCGTCTGCACCTTCTCGAATGAACAGGCCATCCGCGAAATCTACCTCAAGCCGTTTGAAATGTCCGTTGGCACTGAAGGCGGCGGTATGGGCATTATGACGAGCATGAACCGCGTTGGCGCGGTCTATTCCAGCTCTGACTATGCGCTCTGCACCGGTGTGCTGCGCAACGAGTGGGGCTTCCACGGTGTTGTCATCACGGACTTTGTCAGCGGTCCCAACGATAAGATTGTTCCGCGTGAGATGGTTCTGGCCGGTACAGATTTGTTCCTCTGCACGCTGAGCGACCAGTCAATGTTCATTGATGGCTACGCAAAGGATGCTGATGTGCTGAACGCCCTGCGCGAGTCTGCCCACCGCATCTGCTACACTTACGTAAATTCCAACGTCATGAACGGTCTGTCCTCCTCCACCCGCGTTATCAATGTGACACCGGGCTGGAAGTACGGCCTGTACGCAGTGGATGCTGTGGTTGTATATCTGCTGTATCTGCTGGCAATGTCGCCCATCCTGTCCGCTGATGACAAGGAGGACAAGAAAAAAGGTAAGAAGGAGCAGCAAGCATGAAACTGAAACGCTTTGATTATGTAAATATTGTTTCCACCATTGCCGCTGTGCTGGGGCTGTGCCTTTCCACTTTCGGAGGGCTGGTACTTTCCAAGCCAACCGATATCGGTGTGAATCTTGCCCTTTCTCCGCTGGTCTATGTTGGCGTTGCTATGATTGTGGCCGGGCTGATTGGCGCGATTGTCGGCAATGTGAACTACGAAAAGCATGGCCTGAACCGGAAATGGGCTGGTATTGCGCTCTATGCCGCTGTGATTGCCGTTGCGATTGTCACCTTTGTGGTGGCCTATACCATCCTGATGCCGGTACTGCATCCGACAAACGGTTAACAGGAAACGATACTGCACGAGAGCAGTAAGACAATTCCTACAGACATTCTCATATTTGCTTTTTTCTCCGAAGGGGGCCGCTGTGCATAAGCACAGCGGCCCTTTTCCTAAGGCAACGCCGGACAAATTACACCTGACGGATTAAGTACTGCCGGTTAAACAAACGAATAATACTTGAATAAAAGGTGTCTCTTGCAAAAATCAGTTTTGATTTTCGCAAGGGGCATTTCTGCATTTATTCAGTTTTGATTTTTCGCCATTGCTTAGGCGGCTCACGTCGACCGTTCATATCCGAGGAGGACGGCCATTGAATCATCCACTCAAAGTATTCGGATTTTGAAATTGCACCTTTCGCCAGTTCTTGTTTTCTGGTGCACCACTCGCAAACAAAATCATTACCAATCGGATTATCTATCCACATAACCGTTGCGGGCATATGTAGCAGCGTTCTGCGTGATTACCTGCATCGTCAACTCCATCAACTGCGTATGGGTGGCGGTGGCAGGCCTGCTGGTGCCGGACTTTATCTATAATATCGGTACCACGGCGCAGCCTTGATTTTGGCTATAGAAGATAACCGTACCGCCATCGTGAGGGATGGACAGCTTAATGCTGTAAGCAATCAGCCCCCGAAAGTTCTGTACTTTCGGGGGCTCTGCGTAAAGTGGCCAGCTTCGTGGAACCCTCCCGCATATGAATAGGAATAGGTGCTCGGGGCGCAAAATCCATTTTTGCGGTCACCGCACGTTGGTGTGAGAGATTGGTACGCTGAATTTGAAGGCCTCCTCTATATGTTCCGTGCATCGATTCATTTTCCGGATTGTCATCGCAGAAGAATGTTGCTATAATAAAAAAGAATCATAAAGCAACGGAAGGGGAAAACGGCAATGAAAACGGTGATACAGTATCTGAGCGAGCGCGTATTTGAGCCGAGCATGGTGCTGCAGAATCTGGTGACAACCGTCTGCGTAATGCTTGTGCTACGCACCCCGGAACAACAAAAGCCGTTGCAAAAGTTGTGCCGGTTTGCAGTGCTGTTGCTGGAGCTGGTGCTGCTGAACGCCCTGTGGGAGGCAGCCTTCTCGTCACCGGGCAGTTACTATCTGACGCACGCCTTGTTGCTGCTCAGCCTGGCATTCTGGCAAAGACGGATAAAAAGTGTGGGCTGTGCCGTTACCATCATCAATTTCTACGCAGTGGAAATTTCCACAATTTCGCTTTCCTCGGTATTCCCAGAGCTTTTGCTGGATTTTACCCACGGCAGTCAGTGGGAGATTGTTCTGCGCAATGCAACGGTGCTGCTTACCCTGCCGATTGCGCTGCTGTTCCGGAAATTCAGCCTGCTGGATTTCCGGCTGGAGGCGCGGGACATCTGCTATTCGGCGCTGACGGGCGGCGCGGCGCTGGTCATGTCGGTGCTGTACTTTTTGCAGCGCAGCAGTTACAATGTGTATGGCAACGCGTTTGCGGGTGTTGCGTTTGTTTCCGTGCTTATCATCAGCATGGTCGCGCAGTATCTGACCTACGCGAACTGCCTTTCCAGAGAACACGAAAAGCAGCTTGTTATCGAGAATTATTCGGCGCAGAACTATCGGCGTATGTTGCGCCTGAATGAGCAGAATCAGGAGGATATGCGCAAGGTCCGCCATGATATCAAAAACCACTTTGCCTGTATCGGAGCCCTGCTGCACGATAGAAAGTACGCAGAGGCCACCAGTTATTTTGACAGCCTGACAGAAACCGTAATGGTTCCGCTGGAGCACATTGACTGCGGCAACCACTGCCTGAATGCCGTATTGAATCTGGAGGCCGCCAAGGTACGCACCTATGGGGTAAAGCTCGACCACCGCGTTTTTGCCGCGCCGGAGCTGCCCATAGAGGACAACGACCTGTGTGCTATCCTGACGAATCTGATTGACAACGCCATCGAGGCATCGGCCCGTTTGCACACGCAGGATGCGGTGGTGGAGGCGGGAATTAACCAGCGGGACGACTGCCTGTACCTGTGTGTAGTGAACCCGGTACCCCCACGGATGAGCGAAAAGGAGTTGCTGTCTTTAAAAACCACAAAAACAGACCGTGATATGCACGGCTATGGGCATAAAATTGTGGATGGATTGGTTGAAAAGTACGATGGTATGCTCAGCAGAAGCATCCACAATGGAAAATACACGGTGGATGTCGTACTGAACCTGCCGCAGAAAAAATAAGGGAGTGAAGCCCAAAATGGAGCATATACGGATTGCACTGTGTGATGACAACCGTCTGGCAGCGGATACGGTCGCGGCCTCGGTACGCAGCTTTTTTGCGGATAAGGGCCTGACCACGGACATCACGGCGTTTCAGAAATCCAAGGAGCTGCTCGACTTCTGTGAGCGCTGTGCCGTGGATCTGGTGCTGTTGGATATAGAAATGCCGGAGCTGGACGGTGTCCGGCTGGGGCAGATTCTGAAAGATAAAGACCTTGCGCCTGAGATTATCTACATTTCCAACCGGGAAGATCAGGTATTCTCTGCGTTGCACGTGCATCCGTTCGGCTTTGTGCGCAAATCCTGCTTTCTGAAGGATTTAGAGGATATTCTGACCTCCTATATTGCCCTGCGGGTGCAGAAGGCGGATACACAGAAAATTCTGGTGACAACGCCTGAGGGACGGCGCAGCATAGAGCTTGATAATATTCTGTACTTTGAAGGGGACGGAACCTACCAGACCATTGTGCTGGCTGATGACAAGCCCGCACTGCGGATTGCAAGCCGCATGAAAACCCTGCAGGAAAGCCTGGAGGAACAAGGCTTTCTGCGGATACACAAGGGGTATCTGGTGAATTTCCGCTACGTTGCCAGTATCCGCACCGGGGAAGTGGTGCTTAAAAACGGCAAAAGCCTGCCCATCAGCCGCGGAAAGACGCAGGAAATGCGTGACAAATATCTGAAGCTCTGCCGTGATAACGGTATGATGCTGTTTTAAAAGCGCAGACCCGCCGGTTTTCGGCGGGCTTTTTTGTGAACGCAGCCATACAGTTTGTGTAAAAAAATATACCGTTCGTGTAGAGTCCCACGCAGAACAAACAGAAAAACTGCCGGTTATATAAAATATATTGTTGGTTTCTTTGTAAAGTGGTAAGCTGCAGATGCTCAAAAGTTCCACATACAGAAGGAGGAAACCAATGAAAAAGGAACTTGAATTCACCGGGGCGGACGCAAAAGCGCCCAATCCCAAAACGGCCAAAACACTGCGGCTGATTACCGTCCTGCTCACACTGCTGGCAGCGGGACTGACGATTGCCCAGCTGTTTCTGCCGGCCCTGAACGTAGGCGAGCCGAACGCCGCCGGCACCTACGTAATGAACACCTACAGCGGCATTGATACGGCCTTTATCTGCTGGCCTGCCTTTATTTTGGGCGGCGAACTCATCGGCCCCAATCCCGTTCTGATTGCGGGCATTGTGCTCAGCATTCTGCTGGGCGTGGTTCTGGGACTGCTGTTAATCAAGGCCGGGTACAAAAAGTCCGGCATTTACAGCAGCGTGCTGGCGGTTGTGTTCCTCTACTTCGGCATCTGCTGGCTCAACCTGGGTACGCTGGTTATGAACACCGCCTACGCCAAGTTTGAGGAACTGGTCTACTACGCCAAGCAGAACAGTATGTACGGGCTGAACACCTTCGCCTACGTCACCGCCGTGGCGGCGATTGCGGCAGACGTTGTTAATGCCGTGTCCGCATGGCAGAGCTTCGCGCTGGCCAAGGCGTACCCCGAAAAGGCCGCAGCCAAGAAGCCCTTTACCTTCAAAAAATCTGTGGCTGTCTGCGCACCGGTTATGTCCGTCAGCATGGCGCTGTGCATTGCCGCCAACGTGCTGATGAACCAGTACGCCGGTGTTATGAACAACTTCTTCGGTCAGGGCGAGGTCAAGTCCACCGGCGGCGATGTTTCCGCCGAATACTATGACGGCCTGCTCAACGCGGACGATTACAGCACCAAGGAGGCCAGCAAGGCCTTTGCCGAAAAAGCCAACGAGCAGATTGTGGGCGAGGGCGTTACCCTGCTGAAGAACGAAAACGGCTCGCTGCCTCTGGCCGCCGGCACCAAGCTGGTGCTGCTGGGCGCGGACATGAACCTGACCGATGCGCTGACCAATGCGGGCTATACGGTTGAGAACCGCACTGTGGCACAGGTCGCCTCCGGCCTGACGGACAACGGCTGGACCGATAACGTCGCCTCTGCCGATGCCGCCATTGTCGCCATCTATCGCTCCTACGGCGAGGGCAACGATGCCAAAACCACCGCGGCGGACGGAAGCCGCACCGAGCTGAGCCTTTCTCAGGCAGAGCTGGAGCTGTTGGATAACGCCTGTGCCAACTACAGCAACGTGGTTGTGCTGCTGGCTACCAGCAACGTAATGGAAACCGGCTGGCTGACCAAGGGCGCCGACTATGTAGACCCCAACTTCGGCACTGAGCACGATTACTCCAACATCAAGGGTGCGCTGTGGATTTCCTCGCGCATCGGCGATAACGGCGCCGCCGCTGTGGCCGACATCCTCAGCGGTGAGCTGAACCCCTCCGGTCGTCTGGTCGATACCTTTATCTCGGACTTCAAGTATGACCCGACCATGCCCAACTACGGTGATTTCACCTACACCAACGGTGATTTGGGCAAGAACGGTTACCTGGGCAACCCCACCACCGCAGCCGAGGGCTACACCAAGACTACCTTCGTGGAATACGAGGAAGGCATCTACACCGGCTACCGCTACTACGAAACGGCTGCCTATGAGGCCGCGCAGGGCAACTACGCCGGATTTGATTACAATGAGGTTGTGACCTATCCGTTTGGCTACGGCCTATCCTACACCGATTTCACGATGGCCTATGACGGCGAACCCGCTTACGACGAGGCCACGAACACCTTTACCTTCAACGTCAAGGTCACCAACACCGGCGACAATGCCGGCAAGCAGGTCGTGCAGGTTTACGCCAACGCTCCTTATGAGAAGGGCATGACGGAAAAGGCACAGGTCGTTCTGGCAGGCTATGCCAAGACGAGTCAGCTCGAGCCCGGCCAGAGCGAAACCGTCACCGTTACCGTGAACCGCGACTACCTGTGCAGCTACGATTACAAGAACGAAAAGTGCTACGTGCTGGACGCGGGAGATTACAACTTCTACCTGTCCGAAAACGCCCACAGCTGGGCAGAGCTTGCCGCAGATGACGCAGACCGTGTCTGGACCTGGACCCTGGACACAAAACAGGTCTACGGCAGCGATAACAAGCGCAGCAGCGACAAAACCGCCGCTGTCAACCAGATGGATGACATCACCAACTGGAAATTCACCGATACTGCCCAGACCGGCACCGGCTACGCAGTCAACTTCAGCCGCAGCGACTTCGCGGGCACCTTCCCCACGGCTCCCACGGGCGACGACTACGTCGCGCAGGACCGCGTGCTGAATGACCGCAAGAAGTTTGATACCGAGGATGTGGACACCTACATTGACGATATCGTCATCACCGACTCTACCATGACCAGCTACACGCTGGCGGATATGCGCGGTCTGGACTACGATGACCCGAAATGGGACGAGTACATTGAGCAGTTCAGCGAGGACAAGCTGATTGAGATGTACGCCAACGGCAACTGGCAGGAGGTAGCCGACACCGACAACGGCGTGCCCCGCACAGTTGACTTGGACGGCCCTGCTGGTCTGACGGCGCAGGCGCTGGGCACGGATGAATGCCAAGTGTACCAGAACAACATCCTGATTGGCGCAACCTGGAACAACGATATGGCGTCCCTGATGGGCACGGCTATTGCCAACGAGATGATGGCCTACGGCTGGACCGGCTGGTACGGCCCCGCCGCAAACATCCACCGCAGCGCTTTCTGCGGCCGTAACTGCGAGTATTACAGCGAGGACCCTGTCCTCTCCGGCTACATGAGTGCAGCCGAGGTCGGCTCCTGCGCCGAGGGCGGTGTAATCTGCTTCATCAAGCACTATGCCGTCAACAGCCAGGAGGTCAACCGCCAGGGCAACATCTGCACCTGGGTCAATGAGCAGGCCCTGCGGGAAGTGTATCTGCGCGTGTGGGAAATCTACGTCGAGAACTGCACGATGACGGTCAACTACTATGCACCCGATGAAAACGGCGATCTGGTCATGACCAGCAAGGAAATGCCCGCGGCCAACGGCATTATGACCTCTTACAACCTGATTGGCGCCACCTGGGCAGCCGCAAACGAGGCAACCACCTACAACATCCTGCGCAATGAGTGGGGCTTTACCGGCACATCCCTGACCGATGCCATCAACAACGCTACCGAGTATATGGACCCCACGGCGGCGCTCTACTCCGGCGCAACTGACCTGTGCCTGTCTCAGGTGCAGTTGGGCGATACCGACAACGATCTGGCCCTGAAGAATCTGCAGAAGGCAGCCAAGAACGTCCTGTACAACAAGGCAAACAGCAACTGCCTGCAGATTAACGCACTGGTGCCCGGCACCACCATTACCTACGGCCGCGCACCGTGGCAGACCGGCCTGATGATTGGCTGGGTCGTCGTGGCAGCTATCTGGGTGCTCTGCATCGGCGTGATGGTCAATGTGTACCGCAAAAATCGGAAAGGACAGGTGAAAGCAGCATGAATAAACAGACTTGGATAAAGGGCCTCAGCCTGTCCTGCGCCCTGCTCATGATGGGCCTTACGGGCTGCGGCGGCGCAATGACGAGTGATACCATTACCGTGGATGCCGAGGGCAACTACGCCTATGCAACAATCGATGATGCCGACTACTACGTTGTGCGTTTCTTCAAGGCGGAGGACGTCAACGAGGACGGCACCATCAAGGAAGGCAGCAAGGCAGCATTGAAGCAGACCCTGCAGGCAGCCTCCGGCACAAGCGGCAACTTCAAAAAGGTCAAGAAGCTCGCCTTCGGCGAGTACATTCCCACCATCTACGGCCTGTATATGGACAAAACTACGACCGACACTGTGGTGGGGGATAAGCTCATCATCGGCGGTACGCTGACCGCCCCGGAAATTGTCGTGCAGAACGACAACGGCAGCATCAAGGTAGCTGTGACGGACAAGAGCTTTGATGATTACTATTTTGCCAAGGAGGTGCTGTATTCCTTCACGGCGGAGGTCTATACCGATGCCGCCTGCTCCGGCACGCCGGTGCAGAGTGTGGAGTTCGGCAGCGATGCAGCCTATATCGATCCCACCAACTCCTCCAAGGCCATCTGGATTCGCAACCAGTATACTGAAATCCCGGTCGAAAACGGTACCTACTACGTGCGCTGCAAGGCCAACGGCAATGCCGATGAGCAGGTGCAGGATTCTGACTGGAGCACCGTGACGGAGGTCACCGTCGATGCCAACACGACGGATGTGAAATACTGCACGATTGACTTTGACCCCGCCGCCGGTACGGCTGTGGCCACGGGTGACAACATTCTGGAATTTGGCAACGGCGCATCCATGTTCACCGACTTTGCCGTAACCGATGACGCCGACACCGTGCTGGACGGTGACTTGTATACCCTGAACGGTGCAGCCAACTGCGACCTGCATCTGGTGGGCAGTGCGGGGGACACCTCCGGCAAGGCCTACACCTGCGGTCCGCGTCTGATGCCGGTGGATAAGCCGGACATCCGCGGCAGCTGGACGACTAACGCCGATGGCACCATCACCATCACCCTGATGGATGATTACCAGTATTACCTCGACGAGGCAGACAAAAAGACCACCTGATAAACAGGAAATCGTTGCTTGCCTCTCTGCTGTGAAAACCCGCAGCGCTGATTGATTCTGACATTCTCATATTTGCTTTTTTCTCCGAGAAGGGCCGCTGTGCGTAGTGCACAGCGGCCCTTCTCTTTTTGATTCGCCGGGGCTCAAGTGGATACGTTTGAACGTTTTATCAATTTTGGAAAATTAAAGTACGCGAACTGTAACGCAAGCATCTGTTCCCCATACTGAGCCAGCCGGGAACGGTTCTTGGCATGCTGCGTCCTGAGCTTGCTGCGGCTGTTGGTGGCAACTGTAAGGTTGTCCTGTGTGCTACCCATGACACCGGTTCTGCCGTGGAGGGTATTCCCATGGAGGAAAATCAGCCCTACATTTCTTCCGGTACATGGAGTCTGCTGGGTGTAAAGACTCCCAAGCCCATTACGGATGCAGAAAGTGAAAAAGCCAACTACTCCAACGAGGGCGGTGTTGGCTACAACCGCTATCAAAAGAATATCATGGGCATGTGGCTTGTAAACGAGCTGCAGCGGGAACGGTGCCCTGATATGAAGTTCCCGGAAATTGTGAAACTGGCAGAGAAAAGCACCTGTGATATTTTGATAGATGCCAATGCACCGGAATTTCTCGCTCCTAAGAGCATGAAAGCTGCTTTTGATAAGGCTATCTACCTTGATGAGCGTGTCACCAACGAGGAAAAGCGCGCCAATGCCGCAGCGATGCGCAAGGCGTTTGATGCGTGGCTGGAGAAAAACGGTCTTACGGCAGACCCCACTGCCTTAACTGAGGTGCCCGATCCGTGCGAGGGGCGCTTTGATACATTAGCCGGGGCGATTGCTCATATCGACCATATTTTGCGCTTTCCTGACCTGCTGCTTATCTGATACACCGCGCCTGAAAAAACTTTTTCAAAATTCAT
>ERZ1034925.508-NODE-508-length-16661-cov-15.426593_pt1 | contig 16661 bp, 26 predicted proteins | sample MGYA00520687_ERZ1034925 | MGnify/ENA primary metagenome ERZ1034925 (study PRJEB33766, sample SAMN09781758) | gut metagenome | biome: gut microbiome | host: Homo sapiens | place: Madagascar | study: EMG produced TPA metagenomics assembly of the PRJNA485056 data... | reverse complement strand
CTGTGGAGCATCATCGGCAACCGGCTACAAAGGAGCATCATCGGCAACCGGCTACAAAGGAGCATCATCGGCAACCGGCTACTACGGAGCATCATCGGCAACCGGCGACTACGGAGCATCATCGGCAACCGGCTACAAAGGAGCATCATCGGCAACCGGCGACTACGGAGCATCATCGGCAACCGGAAACTGTGGAGCATCATCGGCAACCGGCTACAAAGGAGCATCATCGGCAGGAGATTCAGAAAGCGTTGCTGTAGCGTGGGGATATCACGGAAAAGCCAAAGGCGTTCTGGGCTCGTACCTTGTATTAGCTGATTGGGAAGGCGATGAAGATGATTATTGGCATCAGAACTTATGGCAGCTCAAGGGAGCTAAAATGGTTCGCGTTGATGGAGAAATCATCAAACCCGACACTTACTACACGATGAAAAATGGAGAAGTAGTTGAAGCGGAAGAGTAATCAGAAAAGGAGTCTACTATGGAAGAGAAAAAGGTAATGAAAGAACCAGAAGAAAGCAGCGAATGGACAAAGGTAACAAAGCTTCTTGCAAGTGAAATTATCTCTGGGAGCCGCCGGGAGTCCAAAGCGAAATCATTTGCGATCATTTGCTTAGCTACTGCGGTAGTTATCATTTCTATCGGATCAACAGTCGTTAATTACAGAAATGATCGGGAATGGAGGGAACTGATTACTTCCTATAATTATGCTTCGGAAAAAGTCTTGGTAAATCAGAAAGCAGGGGAATAATGAAACAGGCAGTATTAAAGCAGCTTAAAATCGAGAATTTTGGAAACATTAAATCAAAAGAAATTCAGTTTGGAAAGCGGACCACCATCTGCGGAGAAAATGAGTCTGGGAAAACCACAATTGGAGATGCATATTCCTGGACAATGACCAATTCTCTTATGAATGGATCACAGGCCGATAAAATCAGACCGCATGACGCATCTGGAAAGGATATCGATTACATTGATGTCGTAGCGACAGTAATGTTAGATATCGATGGTAGAACAGTAGAAATCCAGAAAACGCAGACTCAGGATTGGGTGAAGAAAACTGGGGAATTCAAGGGAAACAATAATACTTATCTGGTAAACGGAATTCCTAAAAAGAAAGAAAAAGACTTCAAAGAATTCATGGCTGAAATCGTTCCAGAGGATGTGTTCAGAATCTGTACCAGTTCCGCAGCTTTTTTAAAACTTGATACGGCGGCCCGCAGACAGAAGCTTTTTGACATGATTCCGGGGCTGACGGATGATGATGTGGTCGCAAAAAGTGACGAGTTTCTTCCTATTAAAGAAATGTTGAAAGATGGAAGTATTGAAGAACTGATTTCCAGAGAGAACTTCCAGATCAACGGAAGAGGACGAGGAGACCGCGGCTTAAAAGGGCGGCTGGATGATATCCCAACAAGAATTGATGAGGCGAGCAAAGGTATTAAGGATGTTGCAGAGTGCGAACTTGCAATCAAAACTTTAAATCGTCAGATTTCAGAGGTCGATGAAGCCGATAAGCAATTGGATGAAATTGGGAAATCATATGATTTGAAGCTTTCAGAAATCAATGAGTTAGAGAATAAACGGCAGAATCTTGAAACACAGTTATCCGCTGGGCTGATTGAAGAACGAAAGGAAAAACAGCGTGAAATCAGCACATTAGAAGCAAAAAAAGTCGAGCTGGAATCACAGCTTAAAATCGCCGAACTGGATTATAAACATGCGAGCATGGCAATTCAGAGAAATCAGGCGGAATTAGATGCGGCAAGACAGCGGTATAAACTAGTGGCAGAATCTACATATGATGACAGTAAGATTTCTGCTATTAAGACTGAAGAGTTTAATGAAACTACACTGATTTGCCCGACATGCAAGCAGGAACTTCCAAATGATCAGAAAAACAAAATCAGATCCATGTGGGAATCTGGAAAAAAGAAACGTCTGGATGAAGAGATGCGGCAGAAGAGCCAGTTCGAAGAAAACAAGCAGAAAAATTTAGCTGAAATCATCCAGGATGGCAATGTGGCCGCCGCGAATCTGAAATCATCCCAGGAGACAAAAGAAAAGAGTGAGGAGCTCATTGCAACATGCAAGCAGGACTTAATGTCACTGTCAATGGAAATCGCAGAAAAGAAAAATGTGCTTCATGCAATGCCTGCATCAGCAGATATGTCGAACAGTGATGAATATCAGAAAATTTCTGCATTGATTTCTCAGAAAAGGAATGAATTATCCTCAACTGATAATGTTGCAGAACAGAGAAATCTCAATCGCGGAAAACGGAATCAGTTGGTTGCTGATATCGAGAGATACAAAGCTTATATTAAGCAATCAAACGATGCGAGTGATCGGGTGGCAGAACTTAAGCGGCAGAAAACAGAAATCGCGCAGACACTTGCGGATTGCCAGGCACGGCTGAAGCTTCTCAAAAAGTTCAACAAAGCGAAATGTGACATGTTGACGGAAAAAGTAAATCAGCTCTTCCAGTTCACTCAGTGGAAATTGTTTGAATTTAACCAGGATGGAGAATCCTATCGCGAGATTTGCGAACCGACATTTAAAGGAACTATGTATTCTAAGAGGTTGAATGATGGCGCTAAAGGGCTGATTGATATCGACATCCCAGCAACCTTCCAGAAAGCATATGAAGTCAGCTTGCCGATCTGGGTGGATAATGCTGAAAGAATCACGGACAAGACAGCAGAACTTATCAAAGACTTAGATTGTCAGCTTATTTTACTCAAAGCAGATGATTGCCAGCTGACAGTTGATTATGAAGACTAGGAGGCATATTTGATGATTAAAGTTGAAAATAACGGAAATGCTTTCATTAAAGGGAGAAAGTTTGAATTGATGGCAGAGTTTTCAATTCTTATTCATAATTTTGTCGAGAATGGGATTTTCACTCCCAGTGAAATCAAATATATGGTAGATTTGGGGTTAAAAAGTGAAAAGGAAATCGACGATATGATTAAGGAGAAATTTTCAGAATCAATTTTTAAACTCTTTTTTGGAAAGGAAGATGAATAATATGGAAAATGCAACAGCAGTTCAGCAGGCGGAATCCCAGGGAACACAGGATTTTTCAGCACCGGTTAAACACAATACAGATTTCAGCCTCGGAATTTTCGGCTCATCAGACAACTTCCTTATGGCTACACAGATGGCGAAAGCATTTGCAAGCTCCACAATCGTCCCAAAAGAATATCAGGGGAATTTTGCGAATGGATTAGTCGCTATGGATATTGCAAATCGACTTAAAACGAGCCCATTCATGGTTATGCAAAATTTAGACGTTATCCAGGGTCGCCCGGCGTGGAGAGCAACATTCTTAATCGCTATGATCAACAGATCGAAGAAGTACGACATCGAACTTCAGTTCGAGGAAAAAAGAGACAAAAACGGCAAGCCGTACTCATGCACATGCTGGACAACAAAGGACGGAAGAAAAGTTACCGGCATCGAGGTAACTATGGATATGGCTGAAGCAGAAGGGTGGACCAAGAAAAACGGTTCTAAGTGGCTCACCATGCCGCAGGTTATGCTTCGTTACAGAGCAGCATCCTTCTTCTCAAGAATGAACTGCCCGGAGCTCTCCAACGGTCTCTATACAACGGATGAGGTTTATGAGATGGCTGATAGCGAGTACAAGGTTTACAACCTGGAAGATGAGGTAAAACGAGATCTTGCCCAGAACGCCAATAAAGAAGAATTCGTTGCACCGCCGAACGAAACAGCACCGGAGTCTGAAAGTAAAGGTAGTGAGCCGTTAGATCCGGCAGTAGAAAATCAGAAATCTGGTGACACTCCAGACTGGATGAAACCAGAAACAATGTAACAATTAAAGGGTGATCGGTATAAACTGGTCACCCATATAGGAGAAATATGAATAAAGTTGATAAAGCAAAGGCAAGAATTATCGCAAAACATTACGGATGGATTTCGCAGAGTTGGGAAGTTTTCGAAGAAATGTCTGAACTTATGATGGCAATCTGTAAATGGGTTAGAAAAGAGGGAACAAATATTCCTAACGCTGATTACGTCTCAAAAGAACGTTGCGACATCATTGAAGAAATCGCTGATGTGAAAATCATGATCTCACAGATTGAATATCTGATGAATGCAGAGCTCGAAGTTGAAGACGTTGTAAAGAGAAAACTTGACCGACAGCTCCACCGTATGGAAGCACAGAAAAAAGAATCATGACAACATTAAAAGTAATCGATACCGGCAGTAGACGTGGAAACTGCTATGTTCTAAATCATGATGGTGAGCTTTTACTCCTGGACTTTGGGTGCAAGTGGGAAAAAATCTTGGAAGGGATTGGATTCAAACCTTCCAAGATCTCTGGCGCACTGCTTACTCATCAACATATGGATCATGCCAAGTGTTATAAGGAACTTATGAGCGTTGGCATACCGATTTATACGAATGATGAGACGGCGGAACATTTCGATGTTGTGGCCGGAGAGAGGATGATGGGAATTCCAGAAGGTCAATGGTTATCTATTGGAAACTTCAAAGTGATTCCCTTATATGTTCCGCATGATGGTGTACCGAACTATATGTATCTGATAAAAATCCCGGACGGGCAGCTGATGATGTATGCGACAGATTTTATGTACCTGCCCAAAACATTCAAGGGAATGCATATCAGCACATTTCTTATCGAGTGCAACCATCTAAATGCTGACCCGAAAAAAGATGCTGTGAATTATAAGCATTCCATAAAGGGCCATAGTAGCTTAGATGTCGTGAAGAATGTCATTCGAGCAAACCGAACAGAGCTGATGAAGAATGTGATTCTGTGCCACATATCAGAAGCATGGGGAGATCCGGAACTGATGCGGCATGAAATCAAAGAAAGTACCGGTGATACAGTTACAGTTGATGTGGCCGAGCCTGGATTAGAACGAGACATAAGCTTATTTCCGTTTTGAGGAGGGAATTCATAGATGCTTATAAACCTAAAGTGTGATACCTGTAAAGAACCATCGAAATATGTAACAGGGTTTTACGATGGTAAAAAAGGCAAACACGGTGTTCTCTATGATTGCAAAAATGAATTATGCGAAGTTAATCAGCTGATGAGAGCAGCAGAAGCAGAAGACATTCAGAAAAGACTTGAGATCCAGGACATGAACTCACAAAGAGGGATATCAGCAGGATATGTAGCGGCTAAAAGACGGGACGCAGGACTGACTATGTACCAAATGTCACGGATTGGTGTATGTAGTCCTGCTGAGTACAGCTCATATGAGCATGAGAGGAAGCCGTTTGACCCGGAAGTATATCGGAAATGCATTAACTATTTAAAAGAAATTCGCAATACAGAGAGAAAGGAGAAACTATTTTGAATAAAGTAATGTTATGTGGGCGGCTGACGCGAGATCCGGAAGTAAGGTATGCCGGGGAAAAAGCGATGGCAAGCTATACGCTCGCCGTGAATCGCCGTATCAAGAAAGATGATCAACAGAGCGTGGACTATCTCCCCTGCGTGGTATTTGGAAAGTCTGCGGAATGGGCTGAAAAATATCTCAGAAAAGGCATGAAAATTATTGTGTCCGGAAGAGTTCAGACAGGATCTTATATTAATAAGGAGGGAAAGAAAGTTTATACGACCGACATCTTTGTAGAGGAGCAGGAATTTGCCGAGAGTAAGAGTAGTGGTGGAAATACTGGTGGAGATTCCGGTGCCAGAAATTCTCCTCAGATTGGAGACGGATTTATGAATATTCCGGACGGCATCGAAGATGCTGGACTTCCGTTTAACTAGAACGCACAAGGAAATCATATGATAAATAATGAATTAATAGTAGATAATTTCGCCGGTGGAGGCGGAGCATCTACTGGAATCGAAATTGCAACAGGTGTTTCCCCTGATATTGCTATCAATCATGATCCAGAAGCTATCCGCATGCACAAAGCCAATCATCCGAATGCAAAGCATTATTGCGAGGATGTGTGGCAGGTAGATCCGGTGGCGGCATGCAAAGGACATCCTGTTGGGCTGGCATGGTTTTCTCCCGATTGTAAGCACTTCTCAAAAGCTAAGGGTGGAAAGCCGAAAGATAAGAATATTCGTGGACTTGCATGGGTTGCCTGCCGTTGGGCTGGGCTTGTAAGACCACGGGTGATTATGTTGGAGAACGTCGAAGAATTTAAAACTTGGGGTCCGTTAAATCGGGGGCATCATCCAATCAAAGCGAAACAGGGCGTGACATTCCAGAAGTTTGTGCAGCAGCTCACTGATCTCGGGTACGAAGTACAGTTCCGTGAGCTTGTGGCAGCAGATTATGGGGCACCGACAATGAGAAAGCGTTTCTTCATGATCGCGAGATGTGATGGTAAGCAGATTGTATGGCCAGAACCTACACACGGACCGGCAGACAGTGAAGCAGTGAAACAGGGGCTGTTGAAGCCGTATGTTGGAGCATATACGCAGCTGGATTTTTCACTCCCATGTCCGAGCATCTTCGATACATCGGAAGAAATCAAGGAGAAGTATGGAATCCGGGCGGTCAGACCGTTAGCGAAAAAGACCATGGATCGCATCGCCCGTGGTGTAAAGAAGTTCGTTCTGGACAATCCAGAGCCATTTATAGTGCCGATAGGATATGGGGAGAGAAATGGACAGCCACCGAGGGTTAATGATATAGAAAAACCGTTGCCGACTATTGTTGGAAATGGGAAACACTATTTATGTGCTCCACTGCTGATCCAGTATCATTCTGAAACAACAAAAGACGAGGTTCGCGGGCAGGGAATCGAAGCGCCGATTATGACGGTGGATGGATCAAACCGGTACGGTTTGGTGACTTCTTTTATCAGCAAATTTTACAAAAGCGGCACCGGGCAGGATATTCGCGAACCACTGCACACGATCACTGCCGGAGATGGACATTTTGGAGAGGTGCGGGCATTCTTAACAAAGTATTACGGATCCGGCACGGGACAAAGCGTTACGGACCCACTGGATACGGTAACGGCACAGGACCGCTTCGGACTCGTGACGATATATGGCACAGAATATCAGATCGTTGATATCGGGTTGAGAATGCTTGAGCCCAAAGAGCTGTATGGCTGCCAGGGATTCCCGGAGGACTACATCATCGATCACGATTGTGATGGTAAAACGTATCCAAGAAGTGAGCAGGTACGGCGCTGCGGAAATGCGGTCTGCCCGCCTCTTCCGGCAGCGTTGGTAAAAGGAAATCTTCCGGAAATGTGTAAGCATGAACGAGTAAAAAACATGCAGATTCTCGAAGAATCGGAAGGGCAGTTAAAGTTTGCATAGTTAGGTAAGGAGCGTGAGTTAAAAATGAAAGACGGAATTCACTCATGGTATTGGAATAAATAAAGGAGAATAGATATGAATAAAGATGAACATTGTGATAACTGCATGTTCGAATATACATGCAATTGGAGTAACGCAGGGAATGACCTGCACTGCTCAGAATGGAAAACAGATTCTCCGGAGGGCAAGTAATGAGAATTGGAGAGGACAAAGCGCAGCAGGCAAACAAGCATGAGGTGAAGCATCACATGCTGGCGGAGATGGGACACGAACTGGTCCCTCTCCCGGTACCAGTTGGAGATTATATCGAAATCACGTCGGAAATACAGGAAGTTATTGATCGCCGGGGAGACAAGCTGAAAAAGATGGATCTGATCGGATTGATTAAAACATCGGTAGATACAAAGAGAGATTGCGAAGAGCTGTATCAGTGCTTGATGCAGGGACATAAGCGGTTTTCTGACAGCTGTTTCCTTGCACACAATAACGGAATCCGTCTCATCATTCTTGTAGAAAACACCGATGGCGTTACTTCGGTAGAAAATCTTGACCGATGGAAGAACGAAAAACGGTGGAGAAGCTATTTTATTGCGAAGAAACGTGCGGAACGCGCCGGTAAAAAGCCGCCAAAACCTCCGTGCAAGCCATCACAACTTAAACAAATTATGTGGACCATGCACGAGAAATACGGAACAGAATTTATGTTCTGTAAGCCGGAAGAATCAGCAGGGAAAATCATTGAATTATTGGAGAATTAACAAAAGATTACAATGACATCGACTAACATGAAGAATTTCATAGAGCGAAGGCGGAGCCAGGGACTATGTGTTCTATGCGGCAAACCATCAGAGAACGGTGCTTATAGATGTAACGCATGTAGGGAAAAGAGAAACGAAGAAAAGGCAAAAACGAGAAAAATGTATCAAAAATGTGGCGTTTGCCCCGAGTGCAGAATTCATCCGATTATGGGAGACGAAAAAGCTTGCCCGGAATGCAATGCAAAATTTAGCGCACAAGTCAATGCACGTCGAAGCAAGGACCGAGAGCACTATAATGAGCAGCACAGAGAGTATTCAAGAATTTTGTATGCCAAAAGGAAAGAACAAGGAATATGCACAAGATGCGGAAAGCGGAAAGCTCTTTTTGGGGGGGGGCGAAGCACGTGTGGCATATGCGCTGATAAAAACAGGAAAATGAAGGCAGAGACAAGTCATAATATCGGTTTCGAAATGCGTGAGAAATTACACATGTGTCGCTTCTGTAGCAACCCGGTAAAATCTGGATATAAGGTATGCGAAAAACATTATCAAATGTGCGTGGACAAATTGAAACATCCTAAATGTATTGAAGCCAGAGCTGAGTATAAAAAAATGATTAACAGATCAATCAACGCAAGGAGGGAGAAAAAGATTGAACGAATTTGCAATTAACTGGATTAAAGGCGGAGACTATGCCGAAGTCACGGTTCCGAGTGGAACGGCTTTGAAGTCAAAGCTTTTGAAAATGGCGGAACAGAGACCGGACGAGGTGAACCAAGTACATGTTAATAATGACGGATCAATGGTGTGCCATGTACCGATTAATTTCATCAAGATCAGCCCACCGAGAAAGGTGTCGGAAGAGCAGGCGGCGGCAGCTTCTGAACGATTCAAGCAGATGTGGGAAGAAAAACGTGCTGGAGAATCTGATGAGTAGGAATTATACAGTATATGCCGTGGATTTCGATGGGACACTGTGCGAGAGCATATACCCAGGTATCGGTGCTCCGAACATGGGATTGATTTTACACCTTATCAAACGTCGTAGTCAGGGAAATAAAGTGATCCTGTGGACGTGCCGGTGTGGTCAGCAATTAACTGACGCAGTTGAATTCTGCCGTAAGCATGGGCTTGAATTTGACGCTGTAAATGAAAATCTCCCAGAGCTAATGGAAATATGGGGAAATGATCCGAGAAAGGTTGCTGCTGACGTCTACATTGACGATAAAGCAGTGATGAAACCTAAGTACCATGTTCCATACAGATCTACGCAAAGATAAGAAAATGGGGTGATAAATGTATGGGAGAAGTGAAGTGGATAAAACTCACTACGGATATGTTTGAGAACCGCAAAATCAAGCATATCCGGACACTCCCGGAAGGTAATAACATCGTCCTCATCTGGGTGATGTTATTGACAATGGCCGGAAGGTGTAATGCTGGAGGAATGATCTATTTGACGGAGAACATTCCGTATACGCCAAAACTACTTGCCGATGAGCTGAATTTTGATGAAAGCGTCATTGTATTGGCGCTCAGCGTTCTGGAAAAAATGGACATGATCGTGTTAGATGAGGAAAAATTTGAAATTCCAGGATGGGGCGAGTACCAGAGTGCGGAGGGATTAGACAAAATCCGGCAGCAGAACCGGGAACGGGCATCGAGGTATAGAGAAAAGAAAAAGCAGGAGCGGATTGAAGAGAAGCCGAAGGAAATTCGAGCGTTGCCAGAGCCGAACCCTAATGAGTTCTCGAAAAGATCATCGAACCTTACAAACCTAAACATCATTTTGAAGAAATATGATGAGTATATGTTTTTCTATGATAATCCCGATATTTTAGAATGCGCTAAGCGTTGGATGACTTACAAGGATGCAAAGCCGAAAGCGTCGAACCATTATGACACAGAAATAGGAATCAAGATGTTGCTGAACAAGTTCATCAAGAATTGCCAGGAATACGGTATGGATTCGGTCATTTCTGTTGTAGATGATTCTATAGTGAATAACTATGCAGGAATTACATGGGCTCGGCTGGGGAAAATGAAAACCTCTAAAGAATATAACGATTGGAGGAATTCCTGATGACTAGGGATGAAACCATAAATATTCTCATGATGATCCAGGCAGCATATCCAAGATTTTCAGTCCCAGACAAAACGGTGACGATAAATACTTGGCACAATCTTTTGAAAGAATATCCACTCAAACAGGTTGAAGCTGCAACTGTGGCATACATCAAATCTGATAAAAGCGGATTTGCACCAGGAATAGGTCAGGTGATTGAAAAATTGAATCTCATATTCCGGAAGGATGACATGAGTGAACTGGCGGCATGGGGGCTTGTTACCAAAGCAATCCGTCGGTCTACGTATTATTCCGAAGAAGAGTTTGCAAAACTTCCACCCACAGTACAAAAGGCGATAGGATCACCATCTCAGCTTAAAGAATGGGCTCAAATGCAGGTGGATGGTCCGGCGCTGACAGTATTACAATCGAATTTCTTGAAATCTTACCGGACTATATCGGCGAGGGATAGAGAACGTGCTTCTTTAAATCTTCCGATAGAAAAGCCGGAATATAGAATCGGAGCAGGTAGCCAAATGCTCAGTATTTCTGATGAACGTGAAGAGGCGCTGAAACAATCTGTACCAATGCCGAAAAATGTTAGGGAAAAACTTAATAAACTGATCGGAGGGATGACGCTTAATGAATAAAAGAGAAATTGCGGAAATCAAGAAAATAAATAAGTTCAGTTCTGACGGATGTACTATTGATCGCATGTGTGTCTGCTACGTAGATGCAGAGAAGAACATTATCCTCAAGGATAGAGATGCATTCTTTTCTTTGCCGGAGAATGAAATCTTTAAATATTGGGAAATTCTCAGAAAAGGGCTGTCTGGCAAACTGGGGAAAAACTTACTTTCAAGAGAGATCAAGAGAGAGGCTGAAGAACCTGGTGGATCACAAGAACTGCTGATGAAGCTTAGAGATTCTGCGTTGAAAGATGATGAATCTCTCGATAAATTCTATGAAAATGTGATCGCAAATTATGATCATTCAGGTAACTACATGATTCTGCTCGTGTATGGCGCTTATGACATTCCGGGCAAGGCTACGGATAATACCGCACTGTACGATGCTTTCGACGAGGTTTACAGATATGTTCAGTGCTGCATCTGCCCAGTAGATCTCTCGAAGTCGGGGATTTCCTACAATGATAAGAGCCGAGTGTTTGAAGCAAGTCAGCGTAACTGGATGGTAGGTGATCCAGACACCGGATTTCTGTTCCCAGCATTCAATGATCGCAGCACAGATATTCACGGCATTCTGGCATATGCGAAGAAAAAACATAATCCTCAGTTTTGCGAAAATGTTATGGGATGTAGCTGTTTACTCGATGCCGGAAGTCAGAACTCAGCATTTTGGGGGCTGATAGAGAACATTTTTAACACATCGTTAAACTTCGAGGTTGTAAAAAGCATACGGCAGTGTATCAGAGATACTATGGAGAGTGGAGAAGACTCTGGAGAGCCGGTGATTCTAACCAAAGAGAGGGCTGATGTTATTGTTTCTACTTGCGGAGACGATGAACAGATCAAAGCGTTTTCCGATGCTTGGGATTGCCTTGTTGGCGAGGAAACACTTTTAGCGAACAATCTTTTGGAAAAGGATTTAAAAATCAAGTTTCCTGGAGGCGCTGGAACCGTAAAAATTGCGGATGAGGACCAAGATATTACCTCGATTCGGATTATTGAAGGAAGAAAATGCTTTGTTGTGGAACTCGAAGACGGCGTTCAGGTTAATGGAATTACAGTTTCGTAAGTAAGAGTGGAGGACGGTATTCATGAGCACACTTGATTATACAACGATAATTTCAAATCTCGCCGATGAAGTTGGTGAAAATTTTGCTAAGCACTATGATGACGTGGTTTTTAAAGAACTTGAACGGTATGGATATGATAAGGAATGGCTTATTCGACACCCAGGATATGTTACGAAAAAACAGCTCCCCATTGCTGACGTTTACAGCGTTAATGGTCAAGAACTGTTTGCCATTACAAAAACAATCAAGTCCTCATATAGTGACAATGCACAGTATGTAAACTCCACCATGGAAATTGAAGTAACTGACTTGTTAGAGAAAAATAGGGAGCGCAAAGAAATGATCTGTGACATTAAGAAAGAATACAGCGATAAGTTTGACGAACTTCGAAAAGCCCGTGTAGAGACGAGCTATTACAAGTACGGCCCGGCAGCAGAGAACTTCGGTCAGCACTATGTGGATGCCCTCGGCACTATGCAGAAGTGCATCCAGAAGTATAAGGAGACCGGCAACACCGAGTACCTGTGTGACGCAGCGAACTACTGCATGTTTGAATACATGTACCCGGCGATTGCCGGAGCGCACTTCCGGGCAACTGATAGCGGAGAGAGCGCCGGGATCGTGGGGCTGAGCGTGAAGGAGGCGGAGCAGTATGAAAATTGTAAAAATGACTAAGTTGGATGGAGCATCTAAATATGGATCATGCATGGATTGCTTAAAAAGCATCAGATCAGATCAAAACGCACTGAAAATTACATTAGAAAGTGGTGTTTCTGTCATGCTTTGCGAGAAGTGCTGGAAAAAGCTCACGCATATACTTGATGAAATTGATTTCAACGATGTGTTGAAGACACCGAAAAAACAGGAGGATGCAGATGAGTAGAGAGTTGCCAATTTTATTCAATGCTGCGATGGTCCGGGCAATCCTTGCCGGGAATAAAACATGCACACGGCGACTGCCGAGCAATCGTGTTCGTGAAGAGTATTTCGAATATGATGATTGGGCGAATACAGTAGGCGGATCGGGAATCAAAAAGTTAAGCGAGAAAGAATTTTACGAACAATATCCGCCATATCAGGTGGGAGATATCCTGTATGTCCGGGAAACATGGGAACGTTTTGAATGTTGGAATTGTGAGGGAGACGGAAGAGGAAATTGCCCCAAAGAACCAAAGAAAAGCGTTTTGGATAAAACTTGTGGTTGCTACATGTATCGGGCAACAGATGAAATAAGTGGAGACGCGAAGTGGCACCCGTCTATCCACATGCCGAAAGAAGCTGCTCGTATCTGGTTGAAGGTTACGGATGTTCGGGTGGAACGTTTGCAGGAATGTGGAGAAGGATGGTGTATTGATATTGAAAAAGAGGGCATTGTAACCCCACAGGACGCTATCTTATACATAAGTGATGACGCTTTTCATAACGCTTTAAGGATGGAATTTCAAAAAATTTGGGACAGCACCATCAAGAAATCCGACATTGACCGCTATGGATGGGATGCGAATCCGTGGGTTTGGGTGATCAAATTTGAACGGTGCGGAAAACCGGAGGAATAAGGAGGACTGAAAGAATGAAGCGTGAGGATTATATCGTTGATAAGAATGACGCAGATGTGGTAAAAGCATTTGAGACTCAGCGAGACAAAATGGATGAAATACTGACACGAACATATGAGTTGGGGCAGCTCAACGCATTAGAAGCGCTGATCAGTGCAGTAGACGATGGAACATGGGACAATTTGACATATGAAAGGGTTGTTGCGGCGAGAGATGTGCTGGAACGACTGATGTAGTCTGATAGTAATATCCATAATGGGGGGCATAAAAATGACACCAAAGAGATGTGATAACTGCTTATATGAGTACGCCTGTGACTGGAGCAAGGCAGGAGGAGAGCTGAGATGCGAGGACTGGAAGCCGGAGGCAAACTCAAGCATACATGATTGCGTTTAAACTCGCTAAGAAGCAACTTACTGATGCGGAGGGGAAAGTATGCTGAAAGAATTGTATAAAATCATAGAACCCTGGTGGGTGTGTGAATGGACACTAATGGATGAGGAATTTAATGCCTATGATACATCATGTGGAAATCCCTGGTGTCTGGAAGAGGGAACGCCGGAAGATAACAAGATGATTTATTGCCCGGCGTGTGGTCGGAAAATAAAAGTGGTTAATGAAAAAAATTAAGATTTACTTCAATATCAGGACGAGAATGGAGAAAAATGATATGAATGGACTATCAATGTTTGCGAATGTTGGAATAGCAGAAACCTATCTTTCTGAGGTGGGTATTGATATTGTTGTTGCCAATGAGGTACTTGAAGAAAGAGCACGCTTTTATCAGGATGTTTATCCAAAGTGCAATATGATTTGTGGAGATATTCTGAATTCAGCTGTTTTTGAAAGAGTTTATGAAGAATCCGTAAGACGAAATGTTAATTTTATCATTGCGACACCGCCTTGTCAGGGTATGAGTCCAGCGGGTAAAAAAGATCCGAAAGATATTCGTAATGGTCTTATTACCAGTGCTGTAGACATGATTCTTCGAATTCAGCCAGATTTTGTTTTCATTGAGAATGTAATGCAGCAGTTGAAAACAAAGATTGAATATGAAGGAAAAATGATTCTTATTCCAGAGTATTTGAAAAAAAGACTTGGTGGCATTTATTACTTTAATGAAAATCCTGTAATTGATTCGAAGTTTTACGGTGTTCCACAGCAAAGAAAGAGAGCAATTTTCTTATTGGCGAAAAAGACAACAGGTATTAAGTGGGATTTTCCAGAAAAAAACGAAAAATTTGTCACTTTACGTGATGTCATCGGAGATCTACCTTCTTTAGATCCATTAGTTAAGGAACCAGAGCATAGAGATGTATTTCCAGATTATGAGAAGAAAAAAGCTACGGGGTTAGCAGTGTCGAAATGGCATTGTCCGAGAGAACATGTTTGGCGAAATATTGAAGTGATGATGCATACTCCAGAAGGTCAAAGTGCACGAAAAAATAGCGTATATTTTCCTAAGAAGAAAGATGGCACTATGGTTGGTGGCGCATTGAGAACATATATGCGTATGGAATGGGATCGCCCAGCGCCGACAATTACTGCTTATAACCATACTATTTCATCCTTTCAGAATGTTCATCCAGGCCGACCGACTGATCAAAAAGGAATATACTCTGATCCAAGAGTTTTAACAATTTTTGAATTGATGCGTGTAATGACCTTACCAGATGATTGGGCAATTCCAGATTGGGCAACTCCGAAACTAATCAGGCAGGTAATAGGCGAAGGTATCCCACCATTATTGGTAAAGGTGCTCGTAGCTCAATTACATCTGAAAGAGAGGGACGAACTATGTTAAGAGCAGTATCTTTATTCTCAAATGTTGGTATTGCTGAGACATATTTCGCTGATTTAGACATTCATGTTGCTGTTGCAAACGAATTAGTTCCGCAACGTGCCGAGTTCTATCGACACTTGTATCCAAAGACCAATATGATTGTTGGTGACATAACTGATGCAAAAATCTATAGTCAAATTAAGATTTAAGGAGGAGAATCTATATGAAAAAATTATTCGCAAGTGTACCGATGAGAGGAAGAACAGAGGAAGAGATCCGCGAGAGCTTCGCAAAAATGAAGAGAATCGCGGAAGCATATGAGGGTGAGGAGCTGGAACTGATTGATACATGGATTGCGGAGGGCCCGCCGGAAGGAGTGAGGAAAAACACGGTGTGGTATCTGGGGAAGTCACTGGAGCTGTTGAGCACGGCAGATGTATACATCGGTGTGAGCACATATGGATATTTCCCGGGATGCAGCGTCGAAGAGGAAGTTGCTCAGCTGTACAAAATCAAGCAATATCATGTTGATGCAACGGACATCATCCCGAACTGGAATGAGCTTATGCAGAGACTGAGTGCGCTTGAAAGGCCTACGATAGGACTATAGGAGAAAAGTAATATTTCTGAAAATTAAGAAAAAGACAAAAGCGGCGGACAACCCGCCAAGATGATTCCGCCGCTAAAGACATTTGCTTAAGTCCATTATAGCCGACTTGAGCGTCAGAGGTTGAGCGCATAAGGAGAAAAAGATGGATAAAAAGAAAGTAATAGAACGATTTAAAAATCACAAAGCAACATTCACAGATTATGGCAATATCAAAATTCTGGATTTCAAAAAGCCGGGGTCAATTGAGTATAGAATTCGTTTCCTCTTCGAAGAGGACTATTTTAGGCTTCATATTTCTGGAGATCTGGGAGAGTTAATCGCAAGTAACTATAACAATATGATCTACGAAGAATTCTCAGATTTTGTGAATGATATCGGATATTTTAAACAAAAAATTGACTGCATGAGCCGCCCGTTGTACTTCTGGGACGAAAACGAGGCAAGGCAGGAACTTGAAAAGGAATTAGAAGAAGCAGGATATGACATAGAGAAAATAGAATCTGATATTGATGAAATCATGGAAGGATTTGATGATGGTCACGGAATTGCTCCAGACGGGCAAGAAAAACTTGAGAATTTAATATCTGATAGTTGGGAGTTTGCCGGAGAACTGGGGAAAAGAGATACCGGCATAATAGATATATACATGATTGCGTTTAAACTCGCTAAGAAGCAACTTACTGATGCGGAGGGGAAAGTATGCTGAAAGAATTGTATAAAATCATAGAACCCTGGTGGGTGTGTGAATGGACACTAATGGATGAGGAATTTAATGCCTATGATACATCATGTGGAAATCCCTGGTGTCTGGAAGAGGGAACGCCGGAAGATAA
>ERZ1034925.503-NODE-503-length-16733-cov-8.743315_pt1 | contig 16733 bp, 15 predicted proteins | sample MGYA00520687_ERZ1034925 | MGnify/ENA primary metagenome ERZ1034925 (study PRJEB33766, sample SAMN09781758) | gut metagenome | biome: gut microbiome | host: Homo sapiens | place: Madagascar | study: EMG produced TPA metagenomics assembly of the PRJNA485056 data set... | reverse complement strand
GCATTATGACAGGGTTTGAGGCATTTTTAAATTCGTTTTTACATTTCGTTACAATTGAGTAAAAGTGAATAGGTAAATAAGTGCGTTTCGGGGGAAGGTATTCTTGTTTTTGGGAGTGGGGAAAGATTGGATTAATTAGATTCTGAATAAGACGAAAATCTACACTGTTCGCTAGATTTTCTGTCTTTTCAGAATGACGAGAATTGCCGCAATTTACGTAAGACATTTTTCCCGTAACTGTCACTCCGGCCTCCGAGCCGGAGCCTATTAGGTTTATATTAGAAAGTAGGTCGGAGTACCTACCCCGACATCATTAATAAGTTAGATTCTGAATAGCAAGAATATTTATCCCCACGCTAATCGCTTGGGGAAATTGTCTAAGCTTTCAGAATGACGACTCCGTAATAATCTTAGCTGCCTCGCTGCCTAGCCGCTTTTGATACAGACTTTGCATCTTCGCCTCTATACCTCTTTGCATCTTTGCATCTTTGCATCTAAAAGCTTAGCCACTTAATTATGATAATCTTTTCCGCCAACTATTCTCAAATGTCTGTTTGTGCCTTCGCCAATCGACTTGCTCGACATATTGTGTTGTTCTACAAGTTCGTGTTGAAGCTTTCTAATATGTTGGTTTTGTGGCTGTAATTCTACGGATTCAGTACCGGCAAGAATTTTATTAATAGCAGCTTTTGCCTCGTCCAAGGCTCTTTCGGCATCATCATAATATCCGCAAAGTGTTTCTGATGCTTCTGTAATCTGCAATGCCTCTTTCAAAACCTTTTGAATTTGCGCCATTGAATTTGTTTTTACATAGAAAATCTGCAACCTGTAATCGTTTGCCGTACTCAAAACCTTAGCACCACCCTTGATAAAGTTTTTGTGCGCAATGACAATATCCGCCTCATCGAGGTTTCGAGTAATTTCTGCGTTCAAGTTCAAGCGTTCGATTACCTTTTCTACAATCGTTCTTGAAACCGCATAAAGATAAATTTTCTTAAATCCTTTTACTTCATCAACGTATTTTTGTCTTGAGAATGAAAACTTCAAGCTGTCCGTGTTATGCTCGGGCTGAATTTTTTGTTCCAACTTGTTAATTTCTTTGGGAATATCCGTAATCGACGGTTGCTGTTTCGGTTGACTTTGCGGAGGAAGTTCTCCCTCATAAGACTTGTCAACCTTTCTAATCTCAGGTCTTATCGGCCAACCCCTCAAAATATAATCAACCGCTTCTGCCGTATCTTTGTAGACCGCAAGAGTATTTCTGTCTAAAATTTCAATTACCACATCAAAAGTCGGTTGCTTTTCACGCTCCAAAACCGTTTTTTGTGAAGCTCTTCGTTTAGCCTCATCATCACCCAAGGTAACGGATTGAATTCCACCGACCAAATCCGACAATGTCGGGTTTTTGATAAGGTTTTCCAAACTATTACCGTGAGCGGTTGCAATCAACATAACCCCACGTTCTGCAATGGTACGTGCGGCTTGTGCTTCTGCCTCTGTACCAATTTCATCGACAACGATAACTTCAGGGGTGTGATTTTCAACCGCCTCAATCATAATATCCTTCTGAAACTCGGGCTGAGTAACCTGCATACGACGTGCATGCCCGATTGCTGGGTGCGGAGTATCTCCATCGCCCGCAATTTCGTTTGAAGTATCAACAATTACAACACGTTTTCCTAGTTCATCGGCAACAAGACGAGAAATTTCTCTCAATTTTGTCGTTTTGCCAACCCCTGGACGTCCGAGGAACAAAATACTTTTGTTCATCATACAAATATCTTTTATACAAGCAATCGTACCTGTTACAACACGACCAATACGGCAAGTCAAACCAATAACTTTGCCCTGTCTGTTTCGGATTGCACTTATACGGTGAAGAGTTCCGGGGATACCAGAACGGTTATCCGATGTGAATTCTTGAATTCGACTTGTAATATAATTTATATCTTCATCGGTTACAAATTCGTCACCAAGATATTCAATCTTTCCGCCGGCGTGACGGATTTCTGGGGTTCTGCCGATATCCAAGACAATTTCTATTACATCTTCCATTTTTTCATAAGAGATGTGCTTTTTTACCTTTGGGGGTAAAACTTCTGTCAATCGGTCTAAATCGTTTTGAAATTGTAAGTTGCTCATTTTCTTTTCTGCCTTTCTGATATTTTGTATTTATAACAAAATAATTATCGGCTGATTACAATCTCGCACCCGCAGCGAAACTAATATTTATTTTTTTATAAACTCAATTCACCTTTCTACCTATATTATACCACTTTTTTACAAAAATTCATCAATCAAAAGTATTACATCAGTAGCAATTTTACATTTTTTAATAGAGGCAAATTTACACTTGTTCTTTGTGTTTGGAGAAAAATTCGCACAGGAGAAGCAATTTCAGCTTATTAGAAAATTCACAAGTTCTCGAACAGTTCCGTCGCCACCTTTTAGAGAAGTTATATAATTCACATTTTGTTTAATTATTTTCTGCGCTGAACAAGGGCAAGCCGAAAATCCGACATTTTTAATAACTTCAAGATCGTTCAAATCATCTCCAATATAAACAATATTTTTTAAATCTGTATTGTATTTTTTCGCAATCTCTTTTACACAAGTCAATTTATCTTTTACGCCAAAAAAGCACTCAATGCCGAGTTTTTTAGCTCGTTCAATTGCAAATTTTGTACTTTCACCCGTGACAATCGCCGGAATTAAACCATATCTTTGAATGGTTGAAATCCCTGCGCCATCAAGAGTGTTAAACTTTTTCAGAGCCTCACCGTTTTCGCCGTAATACATTCCGCCATCAGTCAAAACGCCATCACAATCCATCAAAAACAGCTTATAGTCTTTCAAATTCGGACGAACTCGTTTTTTCAAAATTTCTTCTGCCTTACCCAAATCTTGCGGCGCATCAATTTCCACAATTGTTTCATAAGGCATAATATATGGCAAAACCTTTTGACACAGCAAACTCTGGTTATTCTGAATATTTTTGACAGAATTTATGTACATCGCACCATTTTCAACAATAACGTGATTTGACTTATCCTGCCTACGTTTTCGAACTTTCAAATCATGATAAATCGGTTCTCCGTCACGAGACCAACAAATTCGAGGGAATTCAACCCCAGAAAAAGACGATTTGCATTCATTCTCCAAAAAATTTTTAATAAACCCATTCACATCACACGCTTGAAGAAGTGGAGATGTCGCCTGCACAACACAGAAAAGCTCATCATCTGCAAGTTTTTTAGCCTCAATATACTCTAAAACAACATCAACTGTCGTCGACGTATCTTGTGCATTGGCAACATTTCGGTCATAAACCTGAACGTCAGAAAAGCCAAAGTCCAAAACCGTTTGCTTAATTTTTTCAGAATCCGTTGCGACAACAATATTTTTATCGGCATAAGCAGAATTTTCCAGTGCGTTCAAAACCCAATAAATTAGCGGTTTCCCACAAAATAAAGTAATATTTTTGTCCTTAATACCCTTTGAGCCGCCTCGTGCCGGAATAAAAAATGTTATCGTCATTTATTGTACCTCTTTCTGCAAGGTTCTTCACATTTTAAAATATCGGGCGATTTCAACGTAAGATCTTTTGAAATCAATTTTATATTCTTTGAAAGTTCCAAAAACTCGTCCGGCATAAGACTAATTACTTGATCTGTTCCTTTGAGTTTTTTATCAAGTGTAAAATGTCTTTCGAGATATTCAGCACCAAGTGCAACCGCAGCAGTATCATACAAAATTCCTTCATGGTGTCCTGAAAAGCCAACCGCCTTAATAGATTTGCCATATTTTTCCTTAAGACGAGAAATTTCCAACAAGCAAATATCACCCGATTTTGCAGGGTATGCGCTTGTGCAAGCATAAAACACGAGATTTTTTCGATTTTTGACAATAGATGAAAAAATAATTTCTTCTTCTTTTTTCATTGTCATTCCAAGAGAAATATGGATTTCGCCATTGAAATTTTTATCAAGATACTTCAAAAGCTCATAATCCGTGTTATTTGCAGATGATATTTTTATCATTTTAGGAGAAAGCGACAAAATTTCATCAACAGAATTTCTGTCAAAAACCGACGTTGAGTAAATAAACCCATTTTCTTCGCAATATTTTTTCAAAATTTTGTGTTGTGCAACATCAAACTCCAAAAACTCTCGATGAGCTCCATAAGTTTCACCAAAAGAGTTTTCAGGATTTGGGTGAGGAGAATTAAATTCTTTTTCAGACAAAATCAATCTTGGAGTACGTTTTTGAAACTTAATTATATCAGGTCTGAATTCTTTCGGAAAGCTTGCGAGAGAGTCAATCATAAGTTTTGCAACTTCAATATCCCCCATGTGGTTGCAACAAAATTCTGCGATTAATTTTACTTTTTGGTTCATTTTTCTCTCCTTGGTTAATTATATTATGCAAAGCAAGAAAAGTCTAGGAGCTTTGGAGAAATATCAGATAAGCTGGATTGCCACGCTATTCGCTCGCAATGACTTGAATTGCGACTACTTTCAAAATAATTTCCGAGACAGAAATCTGTTAACCAATTAAATAGGAGCCTCCGGAGCGTAGTCCGGAGGTGCTACACACCTATGTTTTCAGAATGACGATAATCTTTATTTACTGTAACGAACTTATCGTCTTAACGCCTTATCGACTTCTAAATTCTTAGCTTCTTAGCCGCTTTCTCTCCTTTGTAAACATTTATTACACATTTCTTTATCATTAACGCAATTTTTGAAAACGAAAATACTTTATATATTCAAGGTAGGTTAATTAATTTTTGGAAAGGTTATGTTATGGCAGGAGAAATTGGAACAAATTATTATAATCAAAGTTTGTACAATCAATTCAACAATCCTTATTTAATGCAAAATTCAGCCTCTATGAATGATGATTTTATGGCTCAGTCAGTTTTTGGAAATTCTGCCCAACAAGCAGCATTAGCAAACTATGCAAACGCTTTTCAAGGAAGCAACTTACAAGGACAACCAACTTCTGACACATATCAAGCATCAAGCAATGGCGGTGGCTCTTCAATAGGCTCAACTCTTTTGACCGGAGCTGCAATTGGCGGTGCAACCGGAGCCGGATTTTACTATTGGGGCACAAATCCAATGAAAGATGGAAAAATAAATCCTTCTTTTTTAGAAGCTTTGAATAAACAAAATGTTGAAAACTCTGCAATATTAAAATTTAACGAATTGTACAAAACTCAAGCAACCCCTATTTTCCAAAAAGTTGGAATTGCCGGAGTAGAGCAATATAATGCAGTGCAAAAACTTGCAGGCTTGACAGAACTTAAAGATTTACCACAAGAAATTCGTTCAAAACTTCCAACATCTATTCAAACTCCGGAAGCTGCAAAACAAGCTATTGAACAAATTAAACCTGAACTTGCAAAAATTGATACTGAAAAACTTATTCAAAAAGCAGCAAAAACTGTAAGACCTGATTCTTTAGCTTTTCATCAAACTCAATTGAACAAACTTCAAGGGCTTGAATCTCAGGTAAAAGCTCTAAAACCAGAAGCAACAGTTGAAGAATTGACAACATTCTTTAAAAATAACGCAGCTGCTTACGGCTTAAAAGGAACTCAAGTCGAAGTTGCAACAAAAGCTGAAAAATTAGCAAATACATTTAAAACTCAAGAAAACTTGTTGAATAATATTTCAAGAAGAGCTTCATTTAAGCAAGCTCATATCAACAGAATTAATTTGGCTTTAGAACAACAATTCAAAAACCACTGGGACGAAGGTGCAAAAGCCTTCAAAGAAGGTGCTCCTAAAGAATTAGGGGAAGCTTTGAAAAACTTTAAATGGAAAAAAGCCGGCAAAGCAGGTCTAATTGCCGCAGGTGTTGCAATTGTTGGAAAACTTTTGTTTGGAGGGAAAAGCGAAGCTTAATCCCTAACTAAATTCCTTTTTCTCTTATCCTTACATATTCCCATACACAACCTAAAAAGCCCGAAGAAATCATCTTTGGGCTTTTCCAATTTGCAAAATTTTCAATTAATTTATGCAGAAACAGGCCGTTTTTCGTATTCCCTCGGGATTTCAAAGCCAAAGTTGCAAATTTTATCTTCGTTACTTTTTGCATAAACATCGCCTTTATGCGCATCAATAATCTGTTTTGACAAATACAAACCAAGACCGGTACTTGTTTTTATTGATTTTGCATTTTGTGTTTGTTTGAACTTTTCAAATATATCTTTCATCTGTTCTTTTGTAATATATTTTGACTTACTTTCTACGTCCAACACTATATTTTCACCATTTTCCATCAGAGTTACAGTTATTGTAGAATCTTTGAAACCGTGATTTACAGCATTACCTAAAAGATTAATTAAAACACGTTTTAACTGGACTCTATCCGCAAACACAAAACCTGATTGAAGACTAGAATTTATAACCAACTTTTGACCTTTTTCTTTCAATAAATTAGACATCGCCTTACCTGTTTGGTTCACAAGCTCCAGTATATCAAATCTTTCAGGATTTACCTTAATATACCCTCTATCATACAAATATGTATCTAAAATCGTAAAAATAAGATCATACATATAATTGCAAGATAGTTTAATTTGTTCTAAAATCTCGGACTGCTCGCCGTTTACTTGTCCTAATGTTCCGGCAAGTAGTAAATCCAAAGCTTTAATCTGAGCGATTGTTGGAGTTTTCAAATCGTGAGTCAAAGTAGCTATAAAAGCATTTTTTCTGTCTTCAAGCTCTTTTACATTATCAATAACTCTAAAAATTACAACAATACTTACAATATTATTTCGGTCATCAAGAATTGGAGCTTTCACAATCCTAAAATAATGAGTTTGCCCGTTTGACAAATCTGCATATCTTTCAGCTGTTACGAGGCGTTTCTCTTTAAGAACAATTTCATCTTCTCTTTTACCAGCTTCCGAACACAACATAAAATCATAAGTGCTCATACCGATTAAACTTTCACGGCTAACAGAAAACAAATTAGCAAATTCATCATTTCCAAGAATAACTTTACCATCAACAGTTTTCAGAAAAACCAAAAATGGACAAGCATTTATAATTGTTTCCATCTGAGAATGTTGATCTACAATTTTTCTTTCAAGCTTTTTGGTTTCCTTAACCCCAAGAAAACGCATGCATAAAGAACTACTGACTACAAAACAGACAATCAAAATAGCATCACTAATAGGCAAAACAACAGTTGGAAGCAGGTGCGGTGATACCAACGCAACAAACAATACGACTGTAGTAACAAGTAAAATTATTGTCTTTTCAAAATTCAATATTCCTACTCCATACCTCATGACCCTTTTATTTATACTACATATTGTAATATAAATATATTACCCAACAGTCTAAATTCAAGATAAATAACAAAAATTATTATTAATGAGAACTTAAAAGTTCTCATAGTAGAAAATCGTCTACCAGAAGCACCAAAAAAGCTCCAATGGAATAATCGGTTGTGGAGCTTTGTTGTTTATTATTTAATTTGTGGATTATTGGGCGAGCTATTAGTTGTTACTCAAAACTAATTTCAAAGTAGCAAGATTTTTGATAGCCAACATTGCATGTTTATTGTGTTGACTTTCAGAAATATTAAATATTCTAATAATACGTTGGATTTCTGCCAAATCCTTCCAAGATTCAATCTTGTAAACGTTTTTAATAGGGTCAGAAACAACTGACATCAATGTATTTAATTCCTGTTCTTTCATAAAATCTTATCCTCTTTCCTGTATATTTATATAAAGGATTTTTTAATTCGAGAATTGCCTTTTTAGAGTAAACGTGCTTAATATTTGTTTACAAACAAATAACATAGCGCATATTTAATAAAATATTTCTCTCTCCTAGGGAGAGAGCGTAGCCGTTCGAGCAGAGCGAGTTACGAATACGAGAGACAAAGGGAACCACAGAGCTGTGCGATGTGTGTGACCCTGTCCGCCTTGTGTCGAGGGGGTGAATAAAACCGAAAATAATATAAACATTATTACTCTGTTATATAATTATTCAAAGATATCTGCTATTGTTTACCCCTCTCCCGTATTTCTAATGCTCATTTAATTCGCAAAGAACTACGACCTCCACCCTAGGGGAGGCAAGATTTTATTTCTTCCTATCAACAGCTTTCTTTGCTTGTTTCCACAATTTATCATATTCCACAAAAGAGTATTCTTCTAACGGTTTTTCTGCCAACTCTTCCATTTTTCTAAAACGAGCCATAAATTTATTGTTTGCATCTATCAAAGCTTGTTCTGCATCAATCTTATTCCAACGAGCAAGATTTACAACTGCAAAAAGAATGTCTCCAAACTCTTCTTCCATGTGTGCCCTGTCATGCTCAGCTTTCGCCTCTTTAAATTCTTCAAATTCAGAATTAATGCATTCGTAAAGCGTTTCTTCATCAGGCCACTCAAAACCTTGTTTTACTGCTCTTTTGCTAATTTTTTGTGCACTCATTAAAGCTGATTGAGCTTTTGAAATCCCGTCCATTGCAGATTTTCGTTCTGTTTTTTCTTCTTTTTTTAATTTATCCCAATTGTCGACTATATCCTGCGTTGAACTTACTTTTACATTTCCAAAAACATGTGGGTGACGGTGGATAAGCTTTTCATTCAAAACTTTTGCAACATCGTCAAGATTAAAATCCCCTTCATCATCAGCGATTTGAGCATGCAAAAGAACTTGCAAAAGAACATCCCCCAACTCTTCTTTCAAGTTATCCATATCATCAGAATTTATTGCGTCAACCGCCTCATAAGCCTCTTCAAGCATATTAGGCTTCAAAGTCTTGTGAGTCTGCGCTCTATCCCATTCACAGCCTTCTGGAGATCGCAAAATTCTAACTGTTTCAATTAATTTATTCAAATTTTCATACATAACAACATATCCTCTTTTTTTAATTATTCTACACCTAACGGAGGAGAAATTCAATCAATAATCCTACAAAAGGTTGACCCAATAATTTTTACCTGATGATATCCTTATAATGTCGAGATTATACGAAAGGATATTTAACATGGCAAATTTATCAGTATCATCTATTCGTGAAAGAATTTTTAACACAAGTAAACACGAATCAGTAACACAGAGAAATTCATCAAATCCATTTGCAGCATCTTCTTTCAAAGGCAACGTACTAACTGCAGATGTATTTGAATCATCTTCAAAAAAATCAAATAACAACGTTAATTTCACAGGCAAACTTAAAGCAAGTGCTTTGGTTGGCTCAATTTCAGGAATTGGCGAAAGATTTCAACACGCAATCGATTCAGTTGTAGCATTTGGCAACAGAATTAAAGAAAACGTTGTAAACGGCTGGAACAAATTAAACAGTATTGAAATTTCATTCACTCCTGCAAAAGACAAAGCTGTTTCTATGTACAACTCAGCAAAAGAAATTTTGGGAACATCTGTTACAGACTTGGTTTCCTCAAAAACATCAGCAAGATCAGTTGCTAAGATGGAAGACATGGTAATGGCAAGACAAATGTTTGCAGACAGCGTTTCAGCTTGGGAAGCTGCTGTATAGTTGGAGGTTTGATAAATGGTAGAAAAAAGAATAGTAAAAGACGTTACAAATATTATTGATGGTTTGGGAAGGAATGAAAACCCTGAAACTATCGCTATTTTGGAAGATGTTGGGACAAATTCTAAAGTAGACGCTATCAGAGAAATGACATCTCGCGCTTTGGTTAAGAAAAATATGCACGATTCTTTGAAAGTAGTTATTACAAACAAAGGAAAAGGCATCAACGATATGTCAACAGTTGTAGCAATGAGCACAATCAACGAATTGTTGTCATTGAATGACAAATCAGAAGCTATGAAAATTTTGGAAGAAACTGTTGATCAACATTCTGACGAAGAAGTTAGAGACAACGCTCGTTCAGTAAAAGCTTTGATGGCACTTTCATAGATTGAAAGTAAATATATAAATTTGCCAGATTTTATATATTGAACATACCCCCTTAAAAAGACTCCGAATGGAGTCTTTTTTATATAAATTCTGCCTTCCTAAGTGCTACGCACGTAGCCCTCAACAACAATATTATTAAAGACTCCGGATCGGAGTCCGGAGTAACAGTTTCATTTTAAATGCTTTTCAAAAATAGTTACTACTTTCGTCATTCTGAAAGCTTAGAAAAATAATGCGAGTGACGAGCATTAATTTTTCTTGCTATTCAGAATCTATTATTATTTATTATAATCTCCTGCGCAGACAGCGTGAACTTTTTATGGAAAAAGTTCCTTAGAAAAAAACAAAAAGACATCTTTTTCAAGATGTCTTTTGCTACTTATTTCGACTTCGAAATTATTTTTTCAATTGTTCCCAGAAGTATCTGCCAGGAGCTGTAATTTTTGTATTGTCAACTGTAGCATTTTTGGTGCCTTTGTTAACAACTCGAACCACTTCTTCACTTGAAATAGTTCCGTTTACGGTCATACCATCACCTTTGTTTAGAACAACCGCTGAACCTTTACCTGTTGTTGTAATTGCTCCGCCAACAGTCATGTTGCCTTTTTGGTTATACAACTCAGATTGAGATCCGGAATTTGTCATATTACCTTCATATCTCAAGCCTTCTTGACCTGAAATATTTTTAATAAGAGTTTGACCTGCACCATCTGAAACAAATCCAGATGTTACATTAATTCCAGTACCGTTAGCCCTAGCAGCAGCATAGAAGCCGTTGTTTGCATCAAGTGAGCCATTGCTGTTGTTGTGAACTGTACCACCAAGATTCAATTTGCCTTCGTTAGCAAGGATATTCAAACGACCGTTGTTAGTGATTTCGTTGTTTACTGTCATATCACCTGAACCATAGTTCTTGATATTGATATTTGCATCACTTGTAACAGTTCCATCGCTAGCCAACATCATTGAGCCGCCACCAGCTCTGTTGATAATGCCTAGGTCACCGTCAGATTGAATATTTCCGGATACATACATATCGCCACTGTAGTTATTAATTGCAGTTTTGCCGCCGTTTGTAATTGTACCTTGAAGGTCAATTCCTCTTTGACCGGCAACTGTTCTGCCTTCGTGTTTAATCGCTAAGCTTTCACCTGCGGCGTTGTTAATAATCTTAGTACCGGTAGCAGCAGAAATCCCTGTTGAATTTTCTCTTGAATACATAATCAAGCGACCATCGTTGTTGACAATGCTTCCAGCTTTTGTACCATCTGCAGATGTTGCAAGAGACAATTGACCAGCATCGTTGTAAACAGTTGTGTCACCGGTGTTATTGATATCACCAACAATTTTCATACCGTCAGCACCGTAGTTTTTCAACTTTAATTTACCTTCGTTAGTAACAGTTGCATTTTTGGTATAAGTTACGCCTGTTCCTTTGTTATTAATAGTCATGTTACCCATGTTATTAATATTTCCGTTTACAAGCATTGCACCTTTTTCGTTGATAATTGCAGTTTCAGCATCATCAGCATCTGGACGGTTAGAAATAGTACCATCAATAGTCATACCGTTTGCACCACGGTTTTTAAGAGACAATGTACCCTTGCCTGCAATGTTACCTTTTGATGTTACAGCCAATTTGCCATCACCACTGTTCAAGATATTGATTGCACCTTCATCAGCAATTGAAACTTTACCGTTGACATTCAAATCACCAGCTTTGTTTTCAATTGAAACAAGTGAATCGGATTTAACACCAGCAACACTCATACCGCCATTTCCAGAGTTTTCAATTCTAACAGTGCCAACTGATGCAACTTTGTCCTCTGTATTAGAGATAACCAATTTACCGCCTCTGTTTACAAATCTAACAGAAGAACCTGATACAGCACCTGTAACATTCATACCGCCAGCACCTTCGTTAACAAAGTTTGCTTTGCCAGTTGGGTTAGCAGTTCCTGAGAATGTCAAAGCGCCTGTTGTACTGTTATTTGTAACCGCAAGGTCTTTGTCAGTAGACAATGTTCCACCAATTGTCATGTTTCCACCTTTGTTTGAAACATTCAAATTAGCATTATTGTTTTTAACAGTACCGCCAATATTCAAATTGCCAGCTTTGTTATAAACATTCAACTCATTTGTTGATTGAACAAGTCCTGAAATACTAGTTCCGCCAGTACCATTGTTTGTAATATACAAACCGCTATCTTTTTGCCCAGCAACAGCAGCACCGTTTGCAACAATACCTGCAATATTAATATTGCCTGAGCCAGAAGAAGTTTTAAGTTGGATATTTGAACCATTTCTTGTAAATGCAGATGCATTTTGAATTCCGGTTGTATTTACCAAAGAATTAAATAATTGAGCTGCACGAGCTTCTGTTGAAAAAGCTTCAGTAGAATTTACACCGTTCAAAATTCCACCTGTTGCACCAACATTAATGTCGCTACCACGTAGTTGAACACCGTTTCTTGCAAAAACTTTACCATCAATATTAATAGCACCGGCATTTGTTTCGCCATTCAACAAGTGAGATACATTGTTGATATTTTCATAATTATTAGCTGCATATTCTGTTAATAATTTATTATATGCAGTATTTGTTGGAGTTGCCACAGACAAAGTTCCAACATTCAAAACGCCTGATGCACCAACAGTCAAGCCGTTTGGAGAAATAAACACAGCATGACCATTATAGAAATTGTTATCACGCATAGTGTTCAAAATACCATTTACCTTTACCCCATTTTGAACAAGGTTGATAAATGTATTAATATCTTTTGTATTATTGTATTTAAAAATCAAATTGGCAATATCACCTTTGCCTAAATCAAAGTTTTGATATTGTCTGTAACCAACATCGCCGCTCACTTTTAAAGGGTCAATGTTGAATGTTCCGGAAGTTCCATTTGCAAATCCATCAATTGTGGAAGTTGCATTAGCACACGACACGGACAATACTGTCGCAACAGCTGCGATTAGTAATTGCTTTTTGTTCATAAGTCATACTCCTTATAATTATGAATCACATTTATTTGCATTGTATTACATAATAAGTCTGAACAAATATAAATTTGCCTATATGTAACGAAATATTAATCATCTCTTCTTTTAAACCATAAGCTTATTCTCCTTTTTTGAAAAATTGAAAATTTTCATGATTGCACATACCTTTATAAAGTATTTTACGGCCCAAAAATTGCAAAACTTTAGGAAATTTTAAGAAATATTAACACAATTTTTACATTTAGCTATATAAGCTTACCCTTTAAAAGCGCCCCAAGCTTTTATTGTCCCACGCTGATACTTTATCAAATAATATTGACCGTCAGGAACATATTCAATTGACGCTTCCATGTGAACTTCCGGTTCATCAGGTTTCATACCAACTTTTGCACGTTTTTCATTAGTATCTTTTCGAACTTTTTCTTCTTTTTTAAGCTCTTTTTTGACTTTTTTATTATTCAATCTTGCAGCTTCTGCAGCATCTTCCTCAACTTTTATGACAGGAATTACAGCCACCGGATTTTTAGATTGTATAAGGATTAAAAAATCACGCATATCAGAAAGCGCCAACTCATAGTAACCGGAATTTATCACCCCACCTACATTGTCAAAAAGCGGATCTGTAATAATCAAAGTTGGATAATCAGAATCTTTTAAAGAATACCTGTAAATTGCCTGAGTACCAACATAATAGCCGGAAGTTTCCTGAGGCTCTTGAGGGTATGGTCTGACATTCGGGTGCGTCAGGACATTTTCAGCAAAAACACCTTCTAGCATTATTTTAACCTTTGTATAAGATTTTTAATTATATTTTGAATTTCGTCAAAACTTTTGCCCAAAGCATGCTCAGTGCCAACAAAAATCAACGAAAGATATTTTTGAGAATTTCCGAGTTGATTATCTTTAATTGCGAGCCTGTAACTTTCTCGCATCAAACGTTTTAAACGATTACGTTTTACAGCTCGCTTATGAGTTTTTTTAGAAACAACAAAACCTACACGCGTTGGAATTTCATCATCTTTTTTCAAAATTCCGGCAAACAAAGTCACTCCACCTTTATGTGTGGAATTTTTTACCCTGTATGTTGCAGAAAAAGCTGCTTTATTTTTTAGTCTAAATTGTTTTGGTAACATCTGAAAACTTTCATGCCCTCCCCCCACACACTTGCAAGAGGTCCGAAATCTATGATTTTGAGAAGGGGCTGCCTGAAAACGAGTCGCCCATCTACTCACAACAATACAGCATGTCTAATAAAAAGACCTGCTGTATTTGAAGTATTTTTACTTATTTCCCCCTCAACCGCACTTGTAACATTCGCAAAACTCATGCACAACTGCTACCTCTCCCACATAGGAGCGAGGAAGGATAATTAAGCACGTTTTTTAGCAGAGATAGCCAATTTATGACGACCTTTAGCACGACGTCTGTTAATAACTTCTTGTCCGCCAGGGGTAGCCATTCTAGCTCTAAAACCACTTACGTGTTGTCTTTTTACTTTTGTTCCTTCTAGTGTACGTCTCATTTTTCTTTATTCCTTTTAATTTATATTTGTCGTATAATTCCAATGTAAATTAAAAATAAATAATAGTCAACTATTATAGAAAGACAGGTTAAATAATATGAACAAAAAATGTAAAATCGGATTTATTGGTTGTGGCAAAATGGCTAGTGCCATCATTAAAGGAACCATTTCTTCAAAATTTGTTGCAAAAGAAAACATTAAAGGCTCAGAAGTAAATTGCGAAATCGCAGAATTCGCTTCTCAAAGACTTGGAATTGACGTAATCACAGACAACAGAGCCCTTGTTATGGAAAGCGACATCGTATTTATTGCAACAAAACCTAACTATGCAGCATCAATTTTGGAAGAAATCAAAGATGAATTGACTCCTGACAAGCTTTTAGTTTCAATTTGCGCTGGTGTTTCAACTTCAAAAATCGAAAAAATCATCGGCTCACAAAGAGTTGTTCGAGTAATGCCAAACACTCCGGCTCTTGTTTTGGAAGGTATGAGCGGAGTTTGTAAAGGCGCTTATGCAAATGAAGAAGATGCAGAATTTGTTCTTGAACTTCTTTCAAATATCGGAAAAGCCATTGAAGTAACCGAATCTCAAATGGATATCGTAACAGCAATTTCAGGCTCTGGCCCAGCATTTTTCTACAAAGTTATTGAAGATATGGCTCGTGCAGGCGAAAAACTTGGGCTTGATTATGACAAATCCCTTGAACTTGCAACTCAAACAGCAATCGGCTCTGCCAAAATGGTTATGCAAAGAGGCGAAATTCCTGTTCAAACCCTAATCGATAACGTTGCTACAAAAGGCGGTTGCACATTTGTCGGAATTTCTGTTATGAACGACGAACACTCTGACAAACTTTTCTATGACGTAATTGATAAAACAACTAAAAAAGCTTCTGAACTCGGAAAATAAAAACTATTAAGCTGAATAGTTTCGTAGGGCGGGGCCCCACCCCGCCATCATGAACTTTAAAATATGCTAATTTTCAATAGACGCAAGGCTTAAAAAATCGCTTAGGGAAACAACCTTAGGCGATTTTTTTACGCCTATTAATCCTCGCTTCAACCCTATAACGCAAGCAGGGCAAGTTGTTACAACATAATCGGCTCCTGTTGCCGCTGCATTTTTAGCTTTTTGTTTCATTAATTGTGTTGCGATTTTAGGATTTTTAATCGCAAATTCACCCGAAAAGCCACAGCATTCATCATAATCTTGCATTTCAACATATTCTACATTTTCACAATTCGCAAGAACTTTTTGCCAAAAATCGTCGTTTTCTAAATGGCAAGGCTTGTGAAATGTCACTTTTACAGGTTTTTCAAACTTGAATTTAACATCTTGTTGTACAATAAGCTCTCCGAGGTTTATAAATTTTGCATCAACATATTTTTTCAGTGTACTTTCGCAACTCGCACAATCCGTCAAAACATAATCAAAATCACAATCCATAAGCGCAAGGTTGTACTCTTTTACTTCCTCAAATCGCTCTAGATTTCCACTAGACAAAAATGGTAAACCACAGCAGTCAAAGTCTTTTTCAATAATTTCAACGCTAGAATTGTCAAACAATTTATGCAAAAATCTGTCCACCTGAGGAAAAATATTGTTTACACAACCTTTAAAGTAAAGAAGTTTAAGTTCAACTCCACTCTCTCGTTGCTCTGTGGCACCATCTTTCACATTAGGACGAGGGTTTGACTGCGTAATTTTTTTTAAAAACTTGCCGACTTTCAAAAGATTTCCAAACACATATTTGGACTCCAAAAAGAAAACAACCTTGCCCCAAAATGTATTTTTCACATACTCATATTTTGCAGTTTCAAAGATTTTACAAACATCAATTGCGCTTGGGCAAAAATCAGAGCACTTGTTGCATTTCAAACACAAGTCAAGGTATTTATTTATGTTTTGATTAAGCTTTAAATCACCTTTCAAAACACCTTCAAGCATAACAAATTTTCCACGAGAAACCGCACAGTCATTACCCGTAAGTTTATAAACAGGGCAAACTGACTGACATAGTCCACATTTTGAGCATTTGTTTATTTCGGATTTAAAATCTTCCAACTTTTGCATAAATACATGATAGCACGAAATTTTTGCACTAATTTATCTACCCTGATTAGAATTAACAATCTTTGCGACTTGACATTTAATCATGTCTTTTTTATCATAGAGGAACGAGGTGGCGACATGGCCAAGTGGTAAGGCAGGAGCCTGCAAAGCTCTTATCCCCCAGTTCGAATCTGGGTGTCGCCTTTTTTACTCTTTTGGTTTTGGCTT
>ERZ1034925.502-NODE-502-length-16834-cov-22.157638_pt1 | contig 16834 bp, 15 predicted proteins | sample MGYA00520687_ERZ1034925 | MGnify/ENA primary metagenome ERZ1034925 (study PRJEB33766, sample SAMN09781758) | gut metagenome | biome: gut microbiome | host: Homo sapiens | place: Madagascar | study: EMG produced TPA metagenomics assembly of the PRJNA485056 data... | reverse complement strand
CTAAATTTTAAATATGTATTTTATTTTTCCATTCTGATAATAAAGGATAATCCCAGTTTAATTTAAATACTTCAAAATTTTTGATTTGTTCTTTATATTTGTTTGCTGTTTTTGCAACACGTTTTATAAAATGCATTTTTGATTCGATAATTGGAAATTGTTTATATTCTGTTTTGAAATTTTTAATTCTATATGGGCAAAAAAATGAAGCATTGAGAGTTTGTCCATTTTTTGAATCTAACAAAATGTGAATAGAATTGTTTTCTTGATTTCTTACAATGTTAGATAAAGTTTCTATTTGTTTATTATCTAGACTTTTTAATAAAAGTTTTTGAACCTTTGGATTTGTTACATGTAAACCTTTAAATGATTGTGATGATTTTGAATTGCTTGTATAACTTACTTTTTGGATATTCATAGAATGAATTATATATAAAAATAAGTTGTTCTTCAATGTTTTTAACAGATGTTAAATAATGAAAAAAGTCGGTGTAATACCGACTTTTCTAAAATTCGTAAAAAAAAATACTCCCCAGGTTGGGCTCGAACCAACAACCTACCGGTTAACAGCCGGTTGCTCCACCATTGAGCTACTGAGGAATATCTTTATACTTCTATGTTATCAAAAAATAATTTTTTGTAAAGTAATTTTTTTTGAAGTTTTAAAAAAAAATCTGAATACCCTATTTTTACTAGGTTTTATATCTTTAATTTGACTTGAAAATGCTTTTAAGTTATCTTATTTTTGTACTCATATTAATTATTTTTAGATTTATGAGCATGTGATAAATAGATTTGAAAAGAAAGTTTAGGGAAGAGATATGGATTTTATTGGTTTAACTATAAAAATTTTAAAGATATTATCAGAAATTGCTGGTAGTTATGGTTTAGGTATTATTTTATTAACAGTAATTGTTAGAATGGCGATGTGGCCATTAAGTGTTTCTCAACAACGTTCAATGAAACAAATGCAAACACTTCAACCACGTATGAAAGCGATTCAAGAACGTTACAAAAATGATCCTCAAACTATGCAACGCAAAATGATGGAATTCTATAAGGAACATAATTTTAACCCAATGTCAGGTTGTTTTCCTTTATTAATTCAAATGCCAATTTTCATCTTGTTATATTCATCTTTAATGAGTCCACAATTTATTCAAATGGCAGGAAGTGCTCCATTCTTGTTTGTTAATAGTTTAGATTCAACACTTAGAACAAATGCTGGTATTTCAAAAGATGGTGTTATGGGTGTTTCTTCAACTGCAAAATTCATGACTGGCAAATCTGCTGTTGTATATTTGAAAAATGAAACTCTTAAAAATGTTAAAATTGATAAACCAAATGATGCAGTTGCAATTCAAGGTGCTTTGACTCCTGGTCAACCTCTTGATTTGAAAATGAATATTGATAGTTTAAAAGATTTGAAATTTAGTCAATTAGATAAGATTCAAAAAGCAGATGTTGAAGTTACAAACGTAATGACTAAGGAAACAGAACTTATCACATTTGAAAGACAAGGTTTCTTACTAACAGCAACTGTTCCTACTAAGGTTGTTAAATCTCAATTCCATTTTGATGTATTAGCATTAATTTTATTGTTTGGTTTAACAATGGTATTTACTCAAAAAGCAATGATGGCGATGAACAAAGGTCAAGAAATTGATCCATCACAAGCAGCAATGCAAAAATCAATGAACATGTTCATGCCAATTATGTTGTGTGGTACATTCGTTCTTATTCCAATTCCTGCAGGTGTGTTGTTATACTTGATTTCAAGCAACATTGTTCAAATTATTCAAACAATTTTGATTAACAAAAAACTTGATATAGAATTTGCTGACAAAAAAGCAAAAGTATCTGATGAAGAAGTTGCTGATGCAAAACAAATTCAAGCAAAGGAATAGTCATGGTTGATGTTTTAAAATTATCTGATTTTGATTATGAATTGCCTGAAGAATTGATTGCACAAACACCATCTCAAAAAAGAGATTATTCAAAGATGATGGTATTACACCCAGAAACAGGTGAAATAGAACATAAACATTTCTTTGATATTGTAGATTATTTAGACGAAAATTGTGTCTTGATTTTGAATAATACAAAGGTTATTCCTGCAAGATTGTACGGTCATAAAGATACTGGTGCAAAGATTGAAATTTTCTTGCTTAAACAAAAAGAAAATAAATGTTGGGAAGTTTTAATTAAACCGTCAAAACGTGTAAAAATTGGAACAAAAATTACAATATCAGAAAAACTTTCAGCGACTGTTATTGAACCACTAGAAGATGATGGTAAGTGGCTTGTACAACTTGATTATGAGGGTGATATTTATGGTGTGTTATCAGAAGTTGGTAATGTTCCTTTACCACCATATATTGAACGTAAGATGTCATCTGATGAATTAAAAAAATTAGATTATGAACGTTATCAAACCGTTTATGCTAAAAATGAAGGCTCTGTTGCAGCACCAACTGCTGGTTTGCATTTTACAACAGAAATATTAGACAAACTTAGAAACAAAGGTGTTGAAATAGGTTTTGTTACTTTAAATGTTGGTTTGGGAACTTTTAGACCTGTTAAATGTGAAAATGTTTTAGAACACAAGATGGATTCAGAAGCCTACCATATTTCAAAAGAAACTGCTGAATTGATAAATGAAGCAAAAAAAGCAGGTAAAAAGGTTGTTGCTGTTGGTACAACAACTGTAAGAACATTGGAATCGGCATATAAAGAATTTGGAGAAATAAAAGAATGTAGTTCATCTTCAACATTATTTATTTATCCGCCTTATGAATTTAAAGTTATTGATAAATTGATTACGAATTTCCATTTGCCAAAATCAACATTATTGATGCTTGTTTCAGCATTAGCCGGAAAAGAATGTATATTTAATGCATATCATTCAGCACTAGAAAACAAATACAGATTTTACAGTTATGGCGACTGTATGTTTATAGATAAATAGTTATGAAGATTTTTGAAAAAAAATATATCCAAGAGTTATTTCAATTAGCACTACCGATAATCATGGGAAATTTGGGCATGATTTTGTTGGGTGCAGTAGATTGCTTTGTTGGTGGACGTTATTCAACATCTGCTCTTGCTGCAATTAGTATTGCTACATCTATACATGCAACTGTTATGATGTTTGGAGTTGGGTTAACAGTGAGTATATCACCATTGTTATCAAATTATAGAGGTGCAAAAATTGGTACAAAAAAATATTTTTATCCAACTGTAAAATTTGCTTTGATAATGGCAACAATTTTGATGTTTGCAACATTTGCTTATATTCCATTGTTGAAGTATTTGGGATATGAACCAAACCTATTGAAAGATATTCAAAAATTTACGTTCATCTTGGCATTTTCAACATTTGGAGCGGAGTTAAATGTTGCATTAAAAGAATTTTTGCAATCTTATGAAATTGTTTTTGTTCCAAACTTTTTGATGATATTATCTGTATTTTTGAATTTATATTTGAATTGTATATTTGTATTTGGTTGGTATGGATTCCCAGCAATGGGTGTGGCAGGTATTGCATTGGCTACAACATTTGTTAGAACTGCTATTGCATTAGCATTGTTAGGTTATTGTTTATGGAAATTTAATTTTACATCGTTTAAGGATACAAATTATTATAAACAAATATTTAAAATAGGTATTCCAATTTCAGCAGCGATTATGATTGAGTTTTTAGCATTTAATTATATTGCTATTGTTTTAGGTCGTGTATCGGGTGCTTATGCTGCTGCTCATAATATTATATTGGTAATCAGCAGTACAATGTTTATGATACCAATGGGAATATCTAATGCACTTGCTGTTAAAATCGGTTATGCAAATGGTGCAAGGAATTACACAGAATTGATTAAATATATCAAAAATGGTGTTGGTGTGACATTATCTTTTATGACGTTTTCAGCATTAGTATTGTCAATATTTCCATCACAATTAGCATCAATTTTTACAACTGATAAAAGTTTGGTTACTTTGATAACACCTGCTATGGTTTTGGTTGCAGTATTTCAGTTGTCTGATGGTTTGCAATCTGCCTTAGGTGGAATATATAAAGGTCTAAAAAAAACGGGTTTTGTGATGGGTGCAAATGTTATTGCTTATTTGTTGATAAGTGTAACATTAGGTACATATTTAGGAATTGTGCGTAAAATGTATCTATTTGGTTGTTGGTCGGCTCTATGTATATCTTCTTTCTTGTTGAGTTTAATACTTGCAACTTGTTTGGTATTTATTCTTAAACGATTAAAGAAAAAATATCTAAATTAGAAACCTAAAGGGTGGTCGTTAGCGTATTGCATAGCCCTTTTTAAGGCTGCAAATTTTTCTCCAACATCACTAAATCGTTCTTTTAATGTTCTTGGTGCAATTTCAAGTTTTTCGGGGTTATAAACAATTAGTTGTGATTGTTTTTTCCCAATTGCTTCATTTATGTTCGGAGCTAAATTAAATAAACCACCACCGCCTTTTACTCCTTTTGGAATATATGCAGCATCATATCCAGCGGCTTTAAAAACTTTTTCTGTTAAACATTCAATCATTGCATTCTTTTTGCCCGCAGCAATGTTTTTAAGTTCTTCTGCCGGCATTCTCTCTGTAATGAAAGAGTTAAGAGTATCGAAAAATGCTCTATGACTATTTTCTGTTACTAATGCAATTTTAGCATCTTGTTGCATTTGAACAGGTATAATATTTCCGAATAATCCAGAAAAATAAGATGCAACACCCACATCAGGAGTAACATAAACACCTGCTCCTAGTTCACGAGCGGCTGTTTCTATTTGATTGCTGGCATGATTAGTAAAACCATTGTTATATACTTTCCCTGCCTTTTTGGTTCCATGGAAAAAAGTTCCATCTTGAGGAAGAATATCTCTAGGACATTCTGTTATATTTGGATATAATTGCAGATTACTTGAATCTTCTAATCTGTACATTAGTGTATTACGATTGTAATCTATACCTTCTTGCTTCTCAAAGAAGGATTTTACTTGATTTATTCGTTCTTCATTTGTTTTTGTGAATTCTGAGGCTTTTTTATAGGCATCAATATCTTTGCCTTGTGCAAATTCTTGTTCAATATTTGTTGTATATCTGTTTAATTCTAATTTTAATTCTTTTAATGCTTTTGCAGTATCTGCATCAGGAGTAAGATTATGTTCTTCTATATATTTTTCAATATCTGCAAAATTTTGATGTGCTTTTGATCTGTATTCTGTAGGCTTAAAAAGTGTCATGAAATCATTTAAAGAAGTTTTAAAAGTTCCTTCTCTATGAAGCAATTCATCTGCTAATTTATTACCTTCTTTATAAATTTCATTTGTAAATTCAGAATTTCCTTTTAGAACTTTTGCTGCTTTTGCTGGATTTCGCCCAATCATTACAGCAAGGGCGATAGCACTACCGGCTGTACCAATTGCAGTAGCAATCAACGCACACTTTTTGATATTCTTTTTAGAAGATGAAATATCAACGGTATCCTGTTTTAGTCCAGTTTCATTTGGTTTTATTTCACCTGTTTTTTTAGGCTCAATATTTGCTGTGGTATTAGTCGAAGTAATTTTAGAAATTTCTGTCATATATGAATAAAGGATTTTTAGTACAAAAATTTGCGTATTTGAAACTTTTTGTTAAAAAAGTTTAATATTTATGCATGTGAATTGTGAAATCTATAAACAAAAGAATCGAATTTTTCTTTTAAATCGCTAACACGTTCTTTGAATGTTCGTGGAGCAATTTCAAGTTTTTCTGGTGTAAAAATAACTACTTGTCTTTGTTTTGCACCTATTACTTGATTCATATCTGTATTGAAGAGATTTGATAATCCACCATCACTTTTTACACCTTTGGGTAAGTACGCAGCATCATAACCTGCTTTTTGAAAAACTTTTTGGATAAGACATTCTTTTGTAGCATTTTGAATTTCTATTGGTAATTTTTTAAATTCTTTTAGTGGATAACGTTCATTGATAAAAGGTAGTAAACGTCTATGTAAATCTCTATGACTTTGTTCGGTTACAAGTGCGATTTTTGAATCTTTTGTTAATTTGATTGGTATAATATCACCATTCAAACCTGAAAAATGTGCAGCAACTCTTACATCAGGTGTAACATATACTCCAGCACCTAGTTCTCGTTGTTCTCTGCTCAATTGATTACTTGTATAACTATTAAATCCTGTTGCATAAACTTTGTTTGCTTTTTTTGTTCCGTGATAAAAAATACCATTTGTTGGAAGTGCATTTTGTGGACATTCTGATATGTAAGATTTTAATTGACTTCTCATAGCAGCATTCGATGGTTTGAATTTCATTTGTAAATCTTTGCTATTTGTCAAATTATTTTCTAAAAAATTATTTATAGTACTTAAATATGGTTTGCTTACTCGTGAAAATAGTTCTTGTCGTTTCTTTTCATTAACTTTATTACCTTTTAACAGTTCTTGTTCTACAGTATTGCAGTGTCTGTTCAATGTTTGTTTTAAGAGTTTAAAAGCACGTATTGTATTTTTGTCTTGAGCAATCTTATTTTTAGCAAGTATGCTTTCAGTTTCTGCAATATCTGCGTGTAAACCTGTTTTGTATGTTGGCTTTTCGAATATTTTTAGAACTGTTGGCAAATTTATTTTGTAATCACCAGTTTTATTTAAAATATCATCAGCAATTTTATTACCTTTTTCATAGGCTTTATTTATAAATGTTGAATTGCCGTGTAAAACTTTTGCCATTTTTGCAGGATTACGACCTATCATTATTCCTAATGATAGAGAACTTAGAGTTAGACCTGTTGATGCAGTTATAAGCACAGCGTTCTTTTTATATTTTTCTTTAGTTGATAATTCTAGTTTATCGTGTTCAAATTTTAAAGAATTAGTACTTATATTTTTTTGTTTGGTTGAACTGTTTAATTTGGTCGAAACTGTAGGTAATATTCTTGAAATTTCTGGCATTTAATACCTAATATTATAACTTCTACAATTGTTATTATACATTTTTTTTATAAACTTACTAGTATTTTCTTAAATTCTTTACAATCTTCACAAAGTAGAAAATTTGTAGTAAACTAAATTAAGATAATAAGGAGTTTTTAATGTCAGATAAAAAAGTTGTTAGTTTAGGTGAACAACGTTCTAAACATAAAGAAGATGAAGAAAGAGAAGAAGTAGCAAAGGCTTCTGAAAATGAATCAGAACAAGAAGAAAGAGTTTATTGTAGTTTCTGTGGAAGACCAAATACAGAAGTTGTAAAAATGGTTAAAGGTCCAGGTGTAAATATTTGTTCAGAATGTACAATGATTGCTGTTCAATATCTTATTTTGAACGATAGAATGCCGTCAGCAGAGGCTCAATCAATATTAGATGCCTTTTGGGGTAAATGTAGGTAAATATAATTATGAATAAAATACAAATTAGAGCAGAAATTTTAACATTAATAACTAAATTGCAAACAACAACAGCCGTTTCTGATGAAATGTTTGCTACACTTGATGCCGAACCAGATAAACAAGCCATTATGGATGTTTTGTTAAAAGAATTGGCTAGAGCAAAAGAACAAAAGGCATTTGTTATTTGTTATATTTTAACAAGATTATTTGATAAAGATACCCTTGTTGAAAACTTAAGAGAATTTATCAGAGATAGAAAAATTAGCGATTATGCTAAAATGATTGCTTTTAATTTGTTAAGAGATTTAGGTAGTGAAGTTCATTATGATGAAGTAAATGGATACTTTACTGAATTTGATCAAATTGTTGAAGAAGAAACAAAAGAAATGTTGAATTCTGCATTGATGAATCCTGAAGCACAGATTGATTTTATTGACTTCTTATCAGCACTAAATCCAGATGATCAATTAGTTTTGGTCAGAGCATTAAATGAAGATTATACTCAAGATGCGTTGGCAAATATTTTAATTCCATTATTCTTGTATAATCCAAAAACTGAGTTGGCAAAAGAAGTTATTAAATTATTGAGTGAATCTCGTTCTCAATTAGCATTTCATGCTTTTGAAGAAGCAAAAGATTTTGTTAGCGAAGATTTAATTCCATTATTGAATAAAGGTTTGTCAGTATTAAAATTGTCTGGTGTAAGAGTTGATAATACTTTAGATTTCTATAAAAATATTTTAAAATCTTCAAAACCATACAAATCTTATATTAGTTATCCAGATGGACATGGTAATCAAGCCGTTGTATTTACACGTATAAGAGAAGATGAAGTTATTCAATTTGTTGCAATGGTATTGAATGACAAATACGGTATTTTGGATTGCTTTGGCTTTAACGAAATTACTAAAACCGATTTGAAGAAAATTTTACATAAGTTCTATGGCGAAAAAGGTGGAGTCCAAGTAGAACATTCTGTTGTTAAGTATTTAGTTGATAGAGCAGAAAAATTGGCTCGTTATAATAAAGACTCTGTTCCTTATGAATATGTATGTTGGAAAAATACTTTGTTGGATATTGAACCAATTAAGCCTGAATGCAAGTTAGAATTTGTAGATTTAACGAAAGAAAATATTGATGACTTATGTTTAGATGATATTTCTCAATCTTGGTTTTATGATGAATATACTTCAGAAGAATTTGCAAATATGATTAAGGATTTGAATGAAGTATTTAAAGCAAATGATTTTAATGTTGATTTAGATAAGTTTTTAGAAGAAAACTATTCAAAGGTTTATACACCAGAAGAAATAGAACATTGGAAAAACCGTTTCTATTTGACAGCATACTTAAAACAATTAGAGGGTGATAATAGAAAGGCTCAATTGTATTATTCAATTGGTGATAACAAATCATTCTTGATGAATATATTAAGAAAAAGTATTTACGAATACTACGTATTGCAACGTTGGAATTTGAAAAACTCAGCAAATACAACTAATATGTTCAAAAAAGATAAACACTTGTCATCTGAATTTGAATTGATGCAATTAGATATGATTATTTCTACTATTGAATCAAAATGGGTTAATGAAGATGCATAAAATAATGTGTCTTGATGTAGGAACAAAACGTATAGGTGTTGCTTTAAGTGATTATTTACATGTTACAGCAAAAGGTTTATGTTGTGTTCCTAGGAAACCTGAAGAAGAAGCAATAAAAGAAATAAAAAAGATTGCAAAAGAAAATAATGTTAAAGTTATAGTTGTTGGCGTACCTGTTAATATGGACGGAACTTATGGTTTTCAATCAGAAGATTGTAAAAATTTCGCTGGTAATTTTGATGAGTTTGATATAATATTTGAAGATGAACGATTGACTTCTGATTTAGCAGAAGAAAATTTAAGAAATAAAAAAATCGATTTTAGAAAAAATAAATCTTTGGTTGATATAGAAAGTGCGTGTATTATACTAGAACAATATTTAGGAAAGTGAGTTTAAAATGAGTAAAGTTAATGAAGATAATATAATTGAAACTATTGATGAAGATGGTGAAGTAATCAAATTCGAATTGTTTGACGTTATTGAATTTGAAGAAAAAGAATATGCTCTTTTATTGCCAGTAGGTGTTGAAGTTGATGAAGATTCAGATGAATCAGAAATGGTATTGATGCGTTTGGTAAAAGATGGTGAAGATTATTCTTTTGAAACAATTGATGATGAAGAAGAATTTGAAAGAGTTTCAGATTATCTTGAATCAATAGAGGACGAAGATTAGTGTTTGAAAAATTTACGGAACAAGCGATAAATACGGTATATGATGCTCAAAACTATGCTATTAAATGGGGTAGTTCTGAGGTGTATATTGGTCATTTGCTATGTGCAATAGTACATAATGCTAAAGGTATTTCTCTTCGAATGTTTAGAAATTGTGGTATCGATACTGCAAAAATCGAAGAGGAAGTAAGGAATTATGTTTCACCTACAACAAAAAATTATGTTGTTGTTCCGTTTAATAATGATGTAAAAACATTATTAAAACAAACGTTAGATTTGGCTACAAAGTCTGGTAATAAAAATATTTTATATGAACATTTATTTCTTGCTTTGTTGAATGCTAAAAATCCTAGCGTTAATGAAGTTTTAGAAAAATATGGTTTTGATATTTTTAAAGCAAAAGATATTTTGAGTAAACTTGTTCAAAAGAAAATAAAAAAAATGACTCACCCAGAAGGGGAAGAAGCAGGTGAAGTTAGAAAAATTGATGAAATATATAAGAATTTTGAGCGTTCGTCAATTTTTGATAAAGCAATTTCTAAATTAACAACGTCTGGTTATGAAATTTTGGGTACAGAACAGATTGTATCATCAATTTTAGAAAATAAAGATTCTGATATTGTGAAGTTATTATCAGAATTTGGTGTTACTCAACAGACTTTTGATGAAAGATTAGCAGAATTAAAATCAAGAGATGCTGAGTATTCTGGACGTAAGATTGTATTTACACCAAATGCGTTTTGGGTTATGAATAATGCCCTACAGGCAGCCAAAGAGTTAGGTTCATCAACTGTATTACCTGAACATATCATTCTTGGTATATTGAATGTGAAAAAAGGTATTGCAAGTGAAATCTTTAAAGAAATGAATATTGATTTTGAAGATTTGTCAGAAAAAATTATTAAACCTATCGAAAAACAAATGCCTGAAACTTTGGTAATCTTGAAATTGGCTAAGGAAGAAGCAAGACGTATAGGACGTAACGTTGTTGGTACAGAGATGTTCTTGCTAGGTATTTTGGCTGAAGGTTCTGGTATAGGTGCTAAGGTGCTTAATAACTTAGAAATTACATTGAAAGATGCACGTAATGTTGTTGAAAAACTTTTAGGTTTTGGTAATGAATATTTTGATAATGAAATTGCATTTACAAAACGTGCTAAAAATGTGTTAGAAAAGGCTTGGCGTTTGGCACAAGATGCAAAACGTGAAAGAATTAATTCTGAAGATTTGCTTTTGGCAATTACATCTGAACATAGTTCTTTGGCTATGAAAGTGTTAGAACAGTTAGGTGTTGATGCAGTTGAAATTAAATATGGTATTTTAAAAGAAATAGAAAAATCTTGATTAAAGAAGTAATTTCAAAATTTATTGATGAACATAATTTAACCAATAAAACTGTTATTGTAGGGTTTTCTGGTGGATATGATTCGATGTGCTTATTAGATGTTATGCAAAAACTTGCCCCAGAAAAGAATATTAAATTGATTGCCGCACATTACAATCACAATTGGCGAGGTGAAATTGCAAGGACTGAACAGTTGCGTTGTGAGGAGTTTTGTGAAGAAAAGAATATTGAATTTTTTACTCAGACGGCAAGTATTGATGCTAAAAAAACAGAAACTGAAGCAAGAAAATTGCGTTATAAATTTTTTGAAGATGCTATAAAACAATATTGCGCAGATGTAGTGTTTACGGCTCATAATTATAATGATAATGCAGAAACTGTTTTGTATAGAATTATTAAAGGTACTGGTGTTGTTGGTTTACGTGGAATACTTTCTAAACGTGATATTTTTTATCGTCCGTTGTTAAGTGTTACTCGTAAGGAAATCGAAAAATATTGTGTAGATAATGGATTAAGTCCGAATAATGATAACTCTAATAGTGATACGAAGTATAAACGTAATTTTATCAGGCATGAAATATTACCGGTATTAAAGAAAATTAACCCTGAAATCTTGAAATCATTGAATACATTGGCTGAAGTTTCAAGTTCTGAAACAAATATTATTGAAGAATATTTGAGTAAGTTATCAAAGGATATGATAGTTGGTAACAAGATTGATTTAGTAAAATTTAAGAATTTGTCAAAAGATGTTAAACAAAGATTACTTTATAAATTTATTTATGATAGTGGTTTTGATTATGATTATTCAATGATAAAAAATATTTTCAATTTTGTAGAAGAAAATATTTCACAAAAGAAAATTTCTAAATATTCATTATCTAATGATACTTGGCTATATTTAGGAGATAAATATATTGAGATTATAAAGAGTTATGAAAAACAAAATGATGTTGTAACTCTTGATAAAGAGGGGACTTATACATTTGGTGAATCTTTGTTTTGTATTTCAAAATGTTTAATAAAAGAAAAAAAATATGATGAAACTATTGCATTTGTAGATTTGTCAAAATATAATAATTTAACTTTAAGAACTCGAAAAGATGGAGATATAATTTCGCCATTAGGGTTGAAAGGAACTATGAAGTTGAAAAAATACTTGATAGATAAAAAAATACCACAACATAAACGAGATAAATTATTGTTGTTATGTAAAGACGATGAAGTTTTATGGGTGGCAGGAGTTGGTTTAAGTGATAAGATTAAAACTATTACAAACCCAACTCACAAACTTAGTGTTAAATATAATGAGGACATATTATGAAACCTATTACAGAAAAAGATTTAAAAGTTTTATTTACGGAAGAACAAATCCAATCAAAGATTAAAGAATTGGCTAATCAATTGAATGATGAATATAAAGATTCAAAAGTGTATGTTATCTGTGTTTTAAAGGGTTCAATAATGTTTACCGTAGATTTGGTTAAACATTTGAAAATGCCATTGAGAATGGAATTTATAAGACTTTCCAGTTATGGTACAAATTATACTTCAACAGGAAAAGTTAGTGCCGTTGATATATCATTGCCAGACTTGAATGACAAAAACGTATTGATAATTGAAGATATTATTGATACAGGTCATACTGCACAGTTCTTGACTAATTTTATTAAAAATAATTTTAAAACAAAATCTATGAAATTTATTTCATTATTAGATAAAAGATGTAAACGTGTTGTTGATATAAATCCTGATATGTATGGATTTACGATTGATGATAAATTTTTGGTAGGTTATGGACTAGATTATGATGGATATTATAGAAACTTAACCTATGTTGGATATGTTGAAATTTAAAAGATTGTGAAAATAAAATAACCGACTAATTATTAGTCGGTTATTTTTTATTATATGGATGGAGTTTTTATTGATTAAGCAACTATTTGGTTGTATTGTGCTAAGATTGTTGCTTTTTGTTCTTCAGGAAGAGATTTGAAGTATGCTTTTTCTTGAGCAGTTAATTGAGAGTAAAGGTCTGCGTATTCTGATTTGTTACCGAATTGTCTGCCTGCGATACCTACTGTTAACCATCTTGCTGCTGGATTTTCGTATGCGATTGTACCGATTTCTCTTGCTACGTGGTCGTAACCTGTTCCTTCTTGAACATTGTATTTAGTATTTAGAATATCGTTTTCTGCTTGTTCTTTTTCAAGTTTGTTTTTAAGAGCATTTGCTTTTTGTTCTGCTTTTTCTAGTTGAGCATATGCTCTATCATTTGTTGAACTTTCTGCGTTTAATTCGTTGTATTTATTTGTTGCATCTGTTGATTGCTTTTTAGTTTCAGCTAAATTATCATTTGATGTTTTTACTTGTTCTTTTGTAACACCGTTTGGTAATTCAAAATCTTGTCTGCCTTTAAGTTCTTCAATTTCTTTATTTAATTTAGCGATTTTTGCTGTATCTGGTTTGTCTTGTTTGTTGATGCTATCAATTGTTTTTTGTTTGTTATTGATTTGGTCTTGGATATATTGTGCTTCACGAGTACGTCTTGCTAAAACTTCCTTACCTGTTTTGATTTGTGTTTCTAGTGTTTCAATTTCTCCATTTAGTCTTGATTTTTCTGCATCTGTTGTTGCTTTTGAAAGTTCAGCTTTCTTTTGTGCTAAATCTGCTTTTTGTTTTGTTATAATTTCATTTCCTTGTTCCCAAGATTTTGTTTCATTCATATTATTGATAGAATCTCTTTTTTTAGTTAAAGTATTTATTTCGTTATCTAGTTTTTTATATTCATTTGAAGTTTTGTCAGAGATTTTGTTTCTTTGTGTAGTTTTATCAGCGATTTCTTTATCTAATTTGCTTGCTTCATTTTTGATTTTGCCTTTTGTACCATATACTGCCTTGTTGTAGTTTTCAGTTACTTTACCTGTGAATGAATTTTTTTGTGCAATTCCTTCTTCTTTCAATGCTCCAAGTTTTGTTGTGATACCTTCGCCAGCACCTTTATATGCTGTTTTGAAACCATTGAAACTTTCGCTCACTGCTTTACCTGAATCTTGGAATACTTGTTTTGTTGCTTTAGCATAACCACCAATTCCGTCGAATTCTGATGGATTTGCTGCAGAACCTTTTGCTACTGCTTTAGCACCTGCTACGGCTAAAGCACCTGCTGTTGTATTTGAACCTAATGATTGCCATGCTGCTTCAGCTTCTGCATCTGTATCGGCTGTTGCGATATCATAAATTGATTTGCCCATTCCAATTGCTGAAACACCGATACCTGCTGCTGCAATCATTGCTGGAACTGCTGTTCCTGCAGTTAATACGGTAACTGCACCTACACCCACTGCAATTGCTGCTGTTTTCAGAGTCTGACCGATGCTGAAGTTACCTTTTTCGTCTGTAAACATGCCAGTAAAGAACTTACCAACACCTTTTGCAAAGTTTAATGCTGCTTTGCCAAAACCGATACTTCCATCGTCTTTTTCTATTTTCTTTTTCTTTTTAGCTAATTCTTGAGCTAATTCTGTATCTTGATTGCTAGTAAAAGATACATTTTGATTGTCGTTTTGAATACCTGTATTTTGTAAATTGTATTGATTGTAATAATCATTGTAATTTGTGTTGTAAATACCTGCTGTCATAATTCCTCCGTGTGTAATAATTTTCTCTTAGTTTTGTAAATAATGTGTTGATTGTGTAGTGTATAAAAATTGGCAATGTTAAGTAAGCCGTCTATACGACAGACTATTTTGTAAATCCTATTACCGGTTCTAGGTTTACTTGTATCCTTGCCTAATCTTAATAGTAGAAGTTCTTTTGAACTTATTTTATTTGGTGTTTGTTTCTATTTGCCAAAGAGCAACTTTTACAAACATAGTCGAGATTTGTCTAACTCAATATAATCTTAATTTCCCGTATTTATATAAAGTATTTTTATTTTTAATAATTGCCTAATTTATGAATATTTTATTAAAAACCTTGATATTATTGAATTTTGGTGCTTTACATTTGTTTACAATAGGACGATTTTATATTGATTAAACATTATTATAAATATCATGTTCGTATTTATCATGCCAGTGATTGTCATCATCGTTTGTTTGCTTTTCTTTGTTTTTGATATATTCGGCATGAGTGATTAGACGTTTTGTTTTTGTACTTTCATCTATTTTAAATACGTTTATGAATGAATATATTGCAAGAATTACTGCTAAAGCAAATATTGCAATATAAGAATGAGGGTTTGCAACAAGTTCGCCATTCGCACCAAGTACAGGTTTAAACATATCTAAGAAACAACCAACAATGTTGCCTAGAACTGCAACTGCTAGGTAAAATCCACATATCATTACACTAACTGCTGTGTTTGCTACTTTTGGACCGTTAAAGTCATGAAGTAGTGGAACAAGTAATGGTGAAAGACTTGCTCCAAATGCGATTGTACAGAATAAGAATGCGATAAATGGTGTTCTTATATTCAAACAAACACATACAAGTATTGTTGAAAATACGAATAATGTGTTCAAACTTGTTAAACGTAAAAATATTGTTCTTCTATTTAAAACTGCTTTACTCCAAAATGCTAGGATTGAACCTGATACTGCGTATAAAGCACCCATTATAGAAAGAATTGTTGCTGCTTTCATTACAGGCATTAGGCAGAAATCTTGTAAGAATTTTTTACCTATAACAGTTTGAACAACGTAGTATAAACCATAATTTAGGCAAGCAAAAGAGTATAAGTTTAAGTTCTTTTTGTTGCCAAAAGTTTCTTTATATAGTTCTAAATCCATGTGAACGGATTTGTCGATTGGTTGATGTGAGATTGTTCTATCAATAATAGCGAATAATGCACAAACGATTGCACTAATTACGCCAGTTACAACAAAGGTTTCTCTCCAACCGATTTTGTCGATTAGTGCAACGAGTGGAGCGTTTGCAATGATTCCACCTAAGTATCCGATTAGAAGAATTAAAGAAAGTACGATACCAAAGTTTTTCTTAGGAACTAGTCTTCTAGTTTCATTTATCAAACCAATGTAGAAGGTTGCAGAGCCAAGACCAATTAAAACTCTGCTAAAATATAGTAGTGGTAATGTTTGTGAGAATGGGAACAAAACACTACCCGTTAGGAATAATAGACAACCAATTGTTATTACTCTAAAACCTCCAAACCTTGCAATTAGGATACCTATTACAAGTTGGCTAAGTGCGTAAATGTACATAAATGATGCACCAAGTGAGGTTATACATTGTGCTGTTGTGTGTAAATCGTTTTGTAATAAATCAAATATTGCTCCAGGAACTGCAACTCTTTGAATATTTGCTGCAAAATATAAAATAGAGCCTAGAACTACTAATGATATTTCTGCTAATGGAATCTTTTTCATAATGTATAATTTTACTCTCGACAAAGTTTTTTATCAAAGTTTTTTGAAGTTATATAAAGTATTTCTTTTTTTTGACAAAATATTTAATTTCGAACTCGTTTCAAAATCTCTTTTTTAGACCTTGCAACAAGTTCAAGGTGACATTTTTCTGGATTGCAAGAATTTACGAAGTAACTTCTTGCAATGACGGTAAGTGAAATATTACAAATATTACGTAACTAAAAATCGGCAATAGCGGAGTGAACCGAGAATGTTAATGAAACACTATGTCGAACTGTTTGAGTGATTTTGAAACATTTAAAATATACAAAATCACGAGTTGTGAGACTCGATTGTTGAATTATACAATTCTCGTGTGAACGGAAGCGTCGCCGAGAGTTTCTTTGTGCAACGTTTCTTTGCGGTCAAAGAAATGTTG
>ERZ1034925.500-NODE-500-length-16875-cov-68.017895_pt1 | contig 16875 bp, 29 predicted proteins | sample MGYA00520687_ERZ1034925 | MGnify/ENA primary metagenome ERZ1034925 (study PRJEB33766, sample SAMN09781758) | gut metagenome | biome: gut microbiome | host: Homo sapiens | place: Madagascar | study: EMG produced TPA metagenomics assembly of the PRJNA485056 data... | reverse complement strand
ATTACTTTAAAAAGTGCTGCATTTATTTGTGAAATAGCGATAAAATCACTACCTTTGCATTATAAACCAATCGCAAATCAATCACAAACCAATCAGCAATGTTTGCCTTAACGACCTCGTATTGTAGAGGTCGCTATTAACCAATAAAATAGATAAAATTATGGCAGTAACAAAATTTGTAAGAGCGCAGGACATTCTCAAGGAGAAAGGGTTCAAAGCGCCACCGTTCGATACGGCGGGATTTCAGAACGCAGTCGTGGAGTTCTTCCAGAAGAACGATGTGTCTGCGAAATTAGTCATATTCGGAGTTCGTTTCGTGGATTATGAAGGTACGCCCAAATGTGGATTTTCAGATTGTTCACAATACAGCTCTTGTGAAACATGGTTGGACGGAAGAAAAATCTTCAATTATGACCTTCCTGACTATTTGGATTGTCGCTTTGGTTATAGTGCCACTACAGGCTTCAGTACCCCGTTTTTTATCGTGGACGAGCCGTATCTGACCAATGCCGTAGCCCTTCTTAAAATGGCAGGGTTCATTGTTGGAAGAAAACGCAGAGTTTTAGGAGTGCCAACTTACGACATCACCCTCGTCTAAACATTAACCAAGCCCTACGCAACACGGTCAAGCGATATGAAATGCCCAACAATAAGAAACAGGAGAATGTGGATAACATTCGCAAGGACTTTGCAAAGCGGGTCTACGACCTCTATATCAATGCCGCCAACGGAAAGATTGATACCTACGACAAGTTTCTGACTCGTTTGGAGTGGCTTGAAATAGACTACTCCGACGCATTGTCCCCATACGGAATATACGAAGACCTGTGTCCTGACGACTTCGATTTGGTGAAAATGGCGATAGAGGAGGGCACACCCCTCAAGGACTTCGCCTATCAATGGTTGAACATATACAATATCATTGAGTTCGCCAATGCGGATACAAGTTCGCTCATGCCTCCAACATCCGACGATTAATCAAAACGGCAGGGTTGAACCTGCCACCAAGTAAACCATATTATAAACAAAAAAAACAGAATTATGAAAAAATTATTTTCTATGTTAGCCTTCTTTATGATGGCTATGTGTGTCCTTACCCTGTCCTCATGCGGTGACGATGATGAGAATGAATCCAAAGCGAATACAGCCGAAATCTTAGGTTCTTGGGAAGAAACTACAGTAAAATCAGGAGAGAACTCTACTGTCAAGGTGATTACAACTTGGACTTTTAATGCAAACAAAACAGCTACAGAAAAAGTTGAAGCTTATACCACAACGGTTTATACGGATAAGACTAAACTCTTTAGTCTGACATTTGATTTTACCTATGAATACAACGGAAAGACGGTGAAACTAACCAGTACCGACCCAACGGTCAAAGAACCTGTATCTTACTACACAGTAGAGATAAGCGGAAATAAAATGCGCATGGGTAACGAAAAAGGTGGATATTTTAATCTCACTAAGAAGTAGTCTAAGATTTAGTATCAACTATTTTCTATTAGTAGAACACAGCAGCCATCCATCACTTAGGCGGGTGGCTGTTTTTGCCTTTTTGCTAAAATATAAACTTCTTATTTCACTTTCGAGGCTTTATTTTGCCTAAAACAGACCTCCATTAAAAGGTCACAATTTAACCATTTAATTCATTAATTATTGTAAAACCACTGCGCCCATACCGAAGTAATATTATAAATAACATTAACTTTGCGTTGCAGGCGCACTAAATTTCAAGAATTATGACACAGCTACTTAGCACAAGACGCTGGATGGACCTGCTCACTCCCGAGCAGCAGAAAACCTACTCCAGTGCAATCCGAAAAGGTTACTTTGCGACTTATGACGGCTATCGTTGGCGTCACGAGTTCTATGGAGCTTTCATCTGGAAACACCCTGGACGCGTGAAGATCATTGATAAATTCAAGCAGGTTATCGGTCGCGCACCATTGTGGGAGGACATCACGGACGACAATCTGCGAGACGTGAAGGAAGAACTGGACGCTTCCTATGCGCCGAACTCTGTGCGTACAATATGCGCAGAGATTAACGCAATCATCCGTGAGAACGCAGAGTCGAAAGACATTCCTTCCATGTCCTACGCCCGTGTGCTGCGTGCAAAGAAGGTGGTGGTACAGTCCGTGTTTCTCACCGACGAGGAGATACGCAAGATACACGAGTATCGCCCTAAGACAGTACGCAGACGACATGCAAAGCGCATCTTCATGCTTGAATGCCTTTGCGGAGCACGTTTCTCCGACTGTCTGCGCCTCTCGCCCGTAAACCTCTCTTCTGATGGTCGTACCCTGACTTATGTATCAAAGAAGACCAACCATGAGGTGACGGTTCCCGTGCACCCGTGGCTAAGGGAGTATCTCGTTCCGTCTTCACCTATCGAACCGCAGTCACTTGCAGTTCCTTCCTACAACGACGCGATACGTTTCTTCTGCCAATCATGCGGTATCGACCAGCAGGTTAAGGTATATCAGGCAGGTCGCGAACAGACAGGCCCGAAGTGGAAGTTTGTATCAACGCATACGGGTAGACGCTCGTTTGCAACCAACCTGTCGTTGAAGAACGTACCGTTGGAGCAGATAGCGTTGATGATGGGTCACTTTACGGGCAACGCCCCGGATGTTTCCATGACGCAGCGATACATCGTGACGCGACTCCAGCTATCGCCCGCAGCGTTCCAAGCGTTCTCGATTCCTGGTTCCGAAAGAGCGGCGGCAGAGAACGAGGCTTACAACAACCCGACAAACGATTTTGACGACTTCGACGACTTCGATATTCCCGAGGACGAACAGCTCGTTATACCCGAGAGACCGCAGACCGAAGCATCGTAAACTATTAACACAACCTCAGCCCTATCGCATCACGGACAAGCGAAATGATTATGAAAAAAATGTATTTTACGAGCAAGAAGAGTTTTCTTGTTGAACAGAACCCTGACGGAACGTTACTCATTACCAAGACTTCAACAATGAAACCTTTGGAAAACGCAGGCTCGTTCATCGTCTCGCAAGGAGGCATCGAAGCCATCCTCTCGAAGTGCAAGGAAGTCACCGACGAGGAGTTTCTTGAAGACCGCAAGCAGCTCCTTATGCGCAACGAGCAGGCAAAACTGCGCTCCCAGGAACTCGCCCTTGCCAACCGCAAGCGTCACGAAGAGGACTACAAGGCTGTATTCAACGACAGCACGGTTGAGACGACAGCGGAGAATATACGCATACTTCTATGCTACCTCAACGACATCAACTGGGGAGTATGGCAGCTTCCGTCGATGACTATCGGCTACACTTGTAATCAGTACGACTGCGACGGCAAGACCGCAACGACCATCACGCTCGACACTCCTATAGAATATCGTGGCGAGCAGGTATCGCAGTTCCAGCACGGAGCACCAAGCGGACACCTCCGACACTATCATAGACTCTAATAGTTAAACCGCAATGAGCAAGGAAAGATTTGTACTCCAGCCGTCCAAGGAGATGCGGGACGGCTGGGTAGCCACCGACACGGAGAACGGCATCGTGCTGCGCTTCGAGAACCACAAACTTGAACAAACACTGCGCTGCACGCCGCTCCTCACAGACGGACGCGAGCCGACCGCAATCGAGCTTGCAACCGCAATCAGAGAGCTGCTTGACTGGCTGCGAGAAGAACATAAGGATAAGGTATTCTGATACCATTTTATGCGGTCGCATAACACGCATTTTATATTGCCTGAATAAGCATGAAATCTCGTTTGTGCAGCGATGTGCAGGCGGGATTTTTTGTGCTCCTAAAACCACCGAAAATATGCCAAATTATGCGATCGCATAAGTCGCATAAAACATGGTATTTTATATATAATTTTTATCGTTGTAAACGCTTGATTACCAATATGTTATTATATGTTTATGCGACCGCATGCAATCGCATCTATTATATATTATATATATAGTATATATTCATACTAACGTATTCATATATCCTATACACATAATATATAATTTTTTCTCTTTGAAAGAGAGAGCGATTTTTGGGTGTTGGAATTGGGTGTTGGAATGGTCGTTGAGAGGCTACGCCTTGTCGCTGTTGACGTAATCAATAATCTTGCGAACGGCATCATCAATTCGTTTCGTGCCGTAGGCGATGTAGTGGTCTGTCACGTCCGCCCAGGAGTGCCCGAGACAAAGGGCAATAGTCTCGCGAGGTATCTCAAGTTCTGCGCCGATCGAAGCGAAGGTGTAACGAGCGGTGTACACCGTCATACCCTCCGCAATAGGATGCCAGACTACCTTGCGTAGCCTGCCCACCTTGTCGGGAACAATCTCCTTGCGCCCGATTTTCTTGAGCGCGTCGTTCCAGTGATGGCAGAAGTCGCGGTAGTTCGCATAAACGTCAAGAGGGCACAGAAGCCAACCCTTGCCCTTGTAGCGTCTGATTATTTCCATCGCCTCGAGAGGTATCGGGATGTCATACAAGTGTCCTGTCTTCGCCCTCTTGTACCTGATACGTCCGTTGTGTACGTTGGACGGCTTGAGCGTAAGCAGGTCTATTGGGTTGATGCCGCAAAGATAGAACGTCAACAAGAACAAGTCGCGGTATATGCGCTGCCAGTCCTCAACCTCGCAATCCCTTATCTCCCTCAGCTGCTCAACGCTGATGTTGTTGATAGCTACCTTCTCCTGCTTAATCTTGTACCGCCTGAATGGGTAGTTTGTGGTCAGCTCGTTGTCTATCGCCCAGTTGAATACCGTGCGTATGTTGCGCAGTATGATAGCCTTGTAGTTCACGCTCGCTTCGCCCATGTATCGCTCGAAGCCGTCAAGCCATGCTTTGTCTACACTGCCGAATACCGCTCTGCCGTCATACTCGCGCACCTTCCGTGCTGACATTCGGTAGAGGTCAGCAGTTCCTTTGCGGCTCTTTGTGTCGGCGAACCTTTCGATGTAGTCCGCAAGACACGTCGCTTTCTCCTCATGCGCCTCGCCCGATACAAGAGTTGTCAGCTCTCTCTTCATCTTTGCGAGGTCGGTGCCGGCATTGTTCAGCAGATACGCCTCCACATCATCAATGATGCTCGTCAATCTTCTGAGCTTCGCCCTGTAGTTCGTTTCTTTAGGAGACATAGAAAGACCCGAGAACGCAGTCAACACGTAGATACCTGTTGACACAACGAACTCCTTACCGTCGCTGCGGAACAAAATCTTCACCGCTATTCGTCCGTCCTTACCCCTCTTGCTCTCTTTAGCTGCGATATAATACTTCATAGTTTTGTATTTTTGTTTCGGTTTTTGCAAATTTACCCATAAAACCCGAGAAAAACAACAATATTTTCGGTCGAAATGGGCATGTTTGTGGGACTCTATAATTCCCAAGTCTGTAAAATGCTAATCTTCAACAACTTGCGGTGCTGCAAGAAAGTTTCCCAAGCCAGAGGTCACGGGTTCGAACCCCGCTTGCCGCTCTTGATTATAAAGTGCTGAAAATCAGTGGTTTTAGTATAGTAAGGAGGTTCTTTTTGAGCCTCCTTTTTTTGTTGCCCCAAACCCCAAAGTGGTGGTTTGGGGTGTTTTAAAGTGTCGTGTGGGGCGGTGTGTGGGACTCTTTGTGGGGCGAGTCCCACGGGTCAGTTCTTCTTGAGGCGTTCCCGAAGTTCGGCTATTTCCGCCTCCTGCCTGGTTATTAGTTTGTCCTTATCGGCAAGCCACGCCTGCTGACTTGCTATCAGCTTGTCTTTTTCCGCAAGCAGTTGTGCCAATGCTTCTATCTTTTGCTCTAATGCCATTATTTTGCCCTCTACAGCGTTTATCGTCTGCGTGCCTTGATAGTTATCACCGCTGATGACATTTTGCGACACAGGGCTTGCATTTGCGTTGAGCATCTGGTTGAAGGCGGCGAACTGCGCCTTGCCGATTGCTTTTTCTTCGGCAAACATCTCGCCGATGCCGTTGTAAAGCCACTTGTAGTTAGCCTTGAAGGTGTTAGCGATACGCATAAGGTATTCTACCGAAAAGCCGTTTTTAATGGCACGGCTAAAACTTTGAGGTGTGATGCCGCATTGTTCGGCAAAATCACCCTGCTTTAGTCCGACTTGTTTAATCAAGACCTTAACCCTTTCAGTTGTCGAATTTGTTGTCATAATTACCAAAGTGTTAATTTAAACCGCATATTTGTTAATTGGCAACGATTAATCTGTAAAAGAAAGTTAAACTCGTAAACTTTTAGTTACCAACATGGTAATTGTATGGTAATTTTTACTACCTTTGCAATCGTTGACAGAGCGCAGCGAAACAAATCCAATCAGCTCGCAAAACGCTCAATATATGTTTAATATGCAAATATAGCAATTATAGTCGAGATGGCAAAGAGAAAAAGAATAAAACTTCGACAGGGATGCCAAATTCTGTTGGCAAAGGACTGCGGAGTAGGGGTCGCAACGGTCCGACGCGCCCTGCAATGGGAACGCGACTCGGACATTCAGAACCTCATCCGTAAACGAGCACACGAACTCGGATACGTCAGACGCTGGTAACGGACGGTACTGCCGTCACAACATAAACCAAACAAAAAAGCAAAATTATGAAACAGGCGACAGTAACACAGATTGAGAAGATTTGGCTCTCGAACAAGGAGGCGCAAGCGTACCTCGGCGTGGGCATGGACTTCTTCAAGAACCTCCGTTCAAGCGGACGCATACCGTTCTTCAAGGTCGGCAATACGGTGCTCTACCGCAAGCGCGACATTGACAAGCTCATCGAGAAAAACAGAGTATGCTAAAAGTTAGAATTTTTCATATTATTAAAATTTGTTTCGGCGATATTTTAATCGCTTCGTCGCGAGACGATTTTCTACACTTAGAAGTTTTTTTGATTCATAAGGTTAAAATTTAATATTGTTGAACAAGCATGTTTCAAGCGTGAAACAAAACCTGCGGTCGTCGCGAGGTGGTCGCAGGCTTTAAAAAACAACGCGGAGTGGTGCAAAGGTAAGCACAGGTGGGTCAGATTTTTCACAGGGTTAATAGATAGAATCGCTCATAATTAGTCAGTCATAAGTTAAATAGGCAGTCCATCCCACAAGGTGCAGGTGTCGTAACCGCCTCCGCGACTTGAATTTGTTGTTATTGTTTTTGGTGGAAAACAGTTTGTAGTTGATTTAAGTTATTATTTGATAGAATTTCCCCGCAAATCTGCGAAGACAAGCGGGTTTAACAAGGTCGGAACGCACGATTGGAAGTGCTGAGAAAATATGGATAGGGCACAGTTGTCTGTTTTTAGAGCTTTAAATATTCTGGATGATGCCGTTTTGAGCACCTTACGCCCGAGCCTCGGAAAGTTCTTGCGGGTCGCTCCGCTTCCGACCACAAAATAAAGACGTTCTTTGAATTATTGACACACAGAAGAAAAGCATATAGGACGGCGCGAGACCAACAATCCAAGACCGCCGCCCGAGGATGCTGAGTAACGAAAGACCTGCTAAAACGTCTCCTGACGTAGCGAAAGCCGTGCAAACGGATAGAATGAACCATGCCGGACTCTGAATTGCCGGCACAGGCAAAGCGAAAAGGAACGCAGTAGGCTGCGCAATCGAATTGCGCAAGACGACGCACCGCAAAAAGTCTATAAAGGTGCGGAAAACAATAGACAGAGACTTTATTTAGTGTTTGTCATATTATATAAAAGAGGAGAGTGCGCGATTGGTAAGGCGAAGTCCTCGGAACTTTATACGAGTTCCGGGACTATGATACTGGTTCGATTCCAGTCTCTCCTCCTGCTTTCTAATTCTTTTTTAATATTGGTTAGTGAATATTATTCAAAGAGTAGTTGTGTGTGCCGTTCGTGAGGATAGCACACATTATTTTTTTAACTAAAAAGAAACGAACGTGAAGCAAACGAACATCTACAGCCACAAGGGATGGCTGAAAGAAATAACAATTCGGGAATACCCGTATTCTTCTGCCGGGGAGATAGCCGCAAGACACGGCGTTTGCAGCGGCAGCGTCTGGTACTGGGTTAAAAAACTGAACCTCCAGCAGACGGACGAGACGAAAGCCCGAATACTCAAAAAGGCACGGGGTTGTATCGCAAACACAATCAAGACAAATCCCGAGGCCAAACGAAAAAGCATGGAAACGAAAAAGCGCACATGGATGATGGAGCGGTTTCGTGTAATGTCGGGGATGCCTCAGAAAACCAAGATACGCATTGCGATGCGACCCACCAAGGCGTACAAGGCGATATGGTATCTGGTGAATATGCGCAACTACTTTCGCGACATTGAGGTAGGTGGCAGGTTCACGCTCTATTACGACGAACAAACGAAACGCTCCGGCAAGGAAGATTACTACACAAAATCCTGCGGACTGACGTTTGAGCAAGTGCAAAGTTAGTTCTTCATATATTATTTACCAACCATTAAAACCAAGCAGACAAGGACGGCTTGCGGGTGTGAGTCCCGCCCGTTTTTGGAGATTTTTGTTTTGATTACTTTGGGATTGCGTCATGGGCATCTGTAAGCCATGAACGCTGCAAGCAAGGAGTGACGGGTTCTTTTCATCTATGTTTGTAACAATTTCAAGCCTGTCATGTACCGAGCCTCTGGGAGCAAAACACACCGAGCAGGGTTGAAATCCCTGCAATCCCTCTATTTTTAAAAACGACTGAATATTATGGGAATTGTATTTTCATCGGTCATCATAGTTCTTTTGCTCGTCGTATTCGCAGCAGTCACCCAGGCTGCGGTCGAGTACCTCGTTGACTGTGACGACAATAACACGAAAAAGGAGATGTAGCTCATGGGTAGAACAAAAGGATGTCACGACTGCATGTGGGGCAATTGGCCCGAGATGTGCAAAGATCCGAAGCGAGACCCGAAGTCGAACTATTGCTGCTGTCAGTGGGAATGGCGACACGAATAAAAAACATATAGATAGTATGAACATAAGCGAAGTATATGAACGCATCCGAGAACGAGAGTCGGGTGCAAGTGCAGAGTCTCGTACACGAGCAGAGCTGCACATACAGAAGATTAAGGAACTCCGAGAGAAGCACAAGACGTTTATCAAGATGCCGCACACGAAAGCGTGTGACCTGGTGAAATACTGCCTTGCCATCGACAGAAACCTCGGTATTAACCGAATACATGAAAATGCGTTCGGGTTTATCTTCTTCAAGTATCAGTAACTAATTTTCTAAAAACATAAGGCAATGAGATCAAGAACAGCAGTGTGGTACGAGACCACGGTACGCTACGAGCGTTCGAAGGGTGACGAAAACAATATCGCTACGGAAGCATACGCCGTGGACGCATTGAGCTTCGCGGAAGCGGAACAGAGAATTACAGAGGAGATGAAACCGTATTGCTCGGGCGAGTTCGACGTGAAGAAAATCGCAATCGCTCCGTACACCGAGGTGTTCTTCTCCGAAGATGAAGACGATGACAAGTTCTTCCGTGCAACCGTCGCAATAATTACGCTTGACGAGCGCACCGGCAAGGAAAAGAAGAACAACGTCAACTACCTCGTTCAGGCGGAAAACATCGAAACGGCACGCATATATGTCGTAGATGCGTTTCTCAATACGGCAATGGAATACGAAATCAACCGCCTCGTAGAAACAAAGATACTCGATGTGTTCGAGAAGTAACAATAATCATAAAAACAGCATAACAAATGGAAAATAACGAATACGAAGTGCTGCAAGTGCAGCATGATCAGAACATCGTTCAGTTGGACGCAGTAGAGCGTGCAAACGTAGACTCGCAGGTGGCAACCGCAAAGCAATATCCGAGAAACGTCACACGAAGTATCAACAACTCAATCGCTATGGCGACTATGGATGTAAATACAGCGCAGAGCTGCGGATACGCCCTTCCTCGCGGCGGCAAACCTATCACCGGTCCGAGCGTGCATCTGGCAAAGTTAATCGTCTCCAACTGGGGAAATGTGCGTGCCGAAGCAAAGGTCGTTCAGATTACCGACAAGCAGGTCATAAGCCGTGGCACATGTTGGGATTTGGAAAACAATGTGGCGACCGCTTTCGAGGTACGTCGTTCTATCGTAGGCAAGGGCGGTCAGCGGTATTCTGACGATATGATTACCGTTACAGGCAACGCAGCCAACGCTATCGCATACCGCAACGCCGTGTTCGCCGTTATCCCGAAGGCTGTTACCGACAAGGTGTATCAGGCGGCGCAGCACTGCATCACCGGCGACCTCTCTGACAACGATAAGCTGATTGCTACACGCAAGAAGTGCATCGACTACTTCAAGGACGAGTACGGCATCACAGAAGAGGAGGTTATAATGATTTGCGGAAAGCAGACCGTCAACCAAATCAAGGCTGAGCAGATTGCCCTATTGCGCGGCGTAATACAGTCGCTTGTAGACGGCGACACAACCGTTGAAGAACTGATGAAGCCGTACCGCAAGGAAGAAAACAAAAAGAATGTCGCAGCCAAAGCAGCCGAAACCGCAGTGGCCAACGCTGCAAAGAAGGAGGCTAAGGCATGATTACAAACCAAATAATGAAACGTCCGCTTGCCGACTTTACCGTTGAGCAGCGGACGAAAGACGGATATTTCTGTCTTACAGGGTTGCTTAACAACTGGAACCTAAAGATGGGAACCAAGAAAGAGTTAAAAGACTATTTTGAAAATAAAGCAACCCAGGAGTTTGTAAAAGCTCTTGCAGACGAGGAAAATCTACATGGGGACAAATCCCCCTATGTAAAATCAAAGGCTCGTCTCGATCGTGGTGGTGGAACTTGGGGGCATCCGTTATTGTTTATAGATTTTGCCATGTGGTTAAATCCACACTTCAAAGTCAAAGTCTTAAAATTCGTTTCAGACCAAATGCTTACATGTCGCAATGAGGCAGGCGACGCTTATAAACAGCTATCTTCTGCCATGAGCAAAATCTGTACACCGCATCAGATGAAACGTTACATGCCCATTCTTGGCAAGGGGATTAATTATATAGTCGCAGGGCATCACGAACATCAGCTCCGCAACGAGTATGGTACAGAGGAAAAGCAGAAAGAGTATTTTGAACTTGAGAAACAGGTTGCAATGCTCGTCAATGAAGGCTTTCTTAGAACCCCAGAAGATGTCGCTAATTATTTGAGACGCAAGTTTCAGAACAAATACTTCTAAGATATGATAAGTACAGAAGGCAATCAGCGCGAAATCTCATGGTTTCGTAGCCGCTTCGGAAATTTCACAGGTTCCGAGGTTCACAATCTTATGAAGTCGGGTCGCAAGAAAGATGAGGTGTGGTCCGAAACGGCAAAGAGCTACATGTACAAGGTAGCCGCAGAACGCATGTTCAACCCCGACTTCCTCAACGACGATGATGTGTTTGAGGGTTATCTCCATCAGACGAACTTCACCTCCAAGGCTATGCAGTTCGGCATCGAGCAGGAGCAGTACGCCCGAGAGACCTACATCAAGCTCAACAACGATGTCGAGGTGTTCGAGGTTGCATCCTGCAAGCACGATACCATACCGCACTTCGCAGCCTCGCCCGACGGCATCGTAAGAGGTGCGGACTTGAAGTGTCTGGAGATTAAGTGCCCGAACATCGCAACACACATGATGTATGTGGATAAGATACACGACGGCGCATCACTGAAAGAAGTCAAGCCCGAATATTACTGGCAGACAATGGCAGAGATGGCTTGCACCGGCGCAACGGAAACGGACTTTGTTTCCTATTCGCCGTGGCTCCTGAACCCCATACACATCGTAAACATTCCACGCAACGACGAGGACATCGCGCTACTTGAAGAGCGCGTGAAGCTCGCAAACGCTTTCGTGGAAGAAGTTATCAACAAGTCAAAATCCTAAAAATTATCATGGACGTAGTAGGAAAAATCATAGCGGCTCTGCCACCAAAAAGTGGCACGTCGCAGTCAACCGGCAAGCCGTGGCAGGTCAACACCTATGTGTTGCAGACCAACGAGCAGACACCGAAGAACATCGCCTTCGACGTGTTCGGTGCAGAGCGTGTCGAGCAGTACAATCTCAAAGTAGGCGATATGGTCACGGTGTCAATCGACATCGACGCTCACGAATACAACGGACGTTGGTACAACCAAATAAGAGCATGGAACGTCGTAAACCATGCTTCGGCTGGGCAGCCGGCTGCACAACCATCTCCCGCACCGCAACCAGGTACCCTGTTTCCGCAGCCACCTGCATCAGGAGCACAGCCCGCACCGTCAGCAGGAACTGACCAACTGCCCTTTTAACGTTCGCAAGTACGTTCTGTGGGCACAAGCCAACCTAAATGCTATCATAGTAGGGTAGGGTCACTTCCCTGCCCTACAAACTAAATAAAAGTCATTGTTATGAAAAACAGAATTTCCCTCGATTTGTCAAATATGGAAGCCTTTAAGGAGCTGACCGATATGCAACTCGGCGAGCTTATGAGGGCCGTATTCGCTTATGCTTCCGACGGCACGATGTTGTCCGAGGATGCCGACCAAGCCGTCCGCGTCGCGTTCGCCTTTCTGAAGGCGGACGTGGACGCGGAACGCGACTCATACAAAAGACGCTGCGAGCGCAACAAGGAGAACGCACGCAAGCGTTGGGCGAAGCGTAATAAAAGTAAAAGCGCACATAAAGGTGTGGCAAGTCCTGTATTGCAGGAAAAGACCGCAACGGTAGACTACGAAAAGCTCGTTGCCTACTGGAACCGCCGTGTGGACGAAACAAAGTCCTCAATGGCAAAGGTGCTCAACATCACCCCCTACCGCAAGAAGCTGATCGAGGAGCGACTTGCGGAATATAACAATGACAACAAGGCATTACAGAAGGTACTTGACAAGGCTCTCGCAGACCCCTATCTCAATGGCAAGAACCCGTCAAAATGGGTTGCTGACTTCAACTGGCTACTGAAACCCGAGAACTTCTCACGGCTTGTAGAGAGTGGTATTGCTACTCCAAATGAGCCGAAGCCACAGGTTGTGACGGTTACGGTTACTGAATCCGATTTGGCAAGTGAACGTTTGGAAGCGGAACGACACAGAGAGGAAATAGAGTTCACACGCGCTGAACAGCAACGTAACAACCTCCTCGCAGCCATCAAAGCTGCTGACAAAAACCCCAACTGCCTCCAAGCAAAAATTGCACTTCGCGCCTACGAGGACGGCACGCTTGCGAGGCTCGGTATAGAATGGACTCCTAAAACATCAACAAGTGGCACTGAAAGACGAAATACAGAAATGGCTCAGCGAGCATCCTGACGCAACAGTTGAGGAAGCGATATGGGCAGGAGCCTACATCGAGATAGATTTATGGTGCAATAAAATAAAATGACAATGACAACAACCGGAATAATATTACTCGTAGCCTACGTCGCTTTTGTGGTAGGTTCGTTAGGCTATACAATAGGCTTCCTTCACGGAAGCTCCGCGAAATACAACGAACACAATAAGCTTTAGCCTATGGAAACAATGGATAAAGAAGCCTACAAAATCAAGAAAGACGGCATGACGCGAGCTGAACGTAGGGCATACCAAAGAAATAAAAATCTGAAGAAACATAAAAATGGTAAAAGTAAAAATTACAACGGTAGCCATCCCGGCACCTTTTGATGATGAACCCGACATGATTCGGCATCTCGTCCAGTACAAGAAACACTGGTGGAGCAGATGGAAGTATGTCAAGGAACATGGCGTACCGAAGCTGTACACGAAAGCAGAGATAGAGAAACTAATCCCAAGGTACACGGGAGCGTAATCAGGATTGCCAAGTTGCAACCTCCGTACAACGTAAATAACGGACACTGGCGTGGACGTGTGAGAAAAAGGTAAATTCTACCACCACGCATTTAAACTAACAACAACAGATATGAAGAAAACAATCAAGACATTTGTCGGTAGGCTGCGCGATGCGTGGGCTATAATACGAGGATAGTCTATATTATCTTTAACAAAGACGTAAGCAAAGCGGATGCTCTTTTCACCGCAACCTTTCTTACAGGCATTCAATGGCTGAAGAGTAAAGACGATGTAAACGTACCTTCCCGTACCGACATGCTTCTGGACTTACTTAGTAGCAACAATAGCATTATGATGCTCACAAAGGATGCTGACGGTACGCTGACTTACTGCTACGACTGCAAGTCGGAAGAAGATTTTAACGACTTAATCAATATGGAGGTGAAGTAACATGGAAAGTGAGATTTACTACATCAACATGGATGGCAATATCTACTTCAAGGTTGAAGATGGTGTTGTCTGTTCTCAAGGCAAGCAGACCAGCGTATCACCCGACAAACTCTCCGACTTCCTTGCAATAGCAAAGGAGTTAGGGTTCAAAACCGGTAAGCTATGAAAGCCGTACTGACATTAGACAATGGGGCGAAGATTGCCGCAGACATCTTGCCCCCCCGATTGGAAAAGTCCGCAGACCACGTTTCCATGATGAATATGAACGTTGGTTTGTAGAGGAGTTTAATAAGGCGTAGCCACATCTGGTTCACAAGGTGGTGAAGGCGCACATATTAAGAAATTAATAATACAATAAATATGACAGAAGAAAGATTTTACTGCGAACGCCCGACATGTAGCGTTCATAACAAAAAGACGAAGGCTCTTGCAAACAGCTTGAAGTTCTTCAAAAACGCCGAGTTTGGTTTCGGTGAGGACTTTACCCCCGAAATGTTTTTCGACCGTCTTAAAGAAGGCGTTGCAAGACTCAACAGCAATTACAAAGGCAGAGAGATTGAGGTCACGATGATGCGCTTCGGCGGTACAATATCGTACGACTTCAAGGACAATCCTAACAGCGACGCCTGTCTTGGTGGCTTGACTCTTATGCCAATAGTAACAACTATTTACAACATTAACAAGTTTAAAGTCGAATAACATGGGAACAGCATTATTAATCCTTTGTTTTGCCTGCGTTTGTGGTATGTGGTACTTCACTGGTAGAAATTCGATATACAACAAGTTGAAGGCGGACTACCGAGAGGCGCTGAAACTTATAGGCTTACAGCAGGCAATAATTGAAGCCTACATACGTAAATACGAATCAAAAGAAACGGAGCAAGAAAATGGAGAACAAGATTAACATTGCGGAAATACTCCGCGATATGCCAAAAGGCACAAAGCTGTATTCGCCGCTGTTCGGCAAATGCGAGTGTATAGATGTTGATCACAGCGAATACCCTATTATTATTAAAGCTCAAAAGACAGATGGTACAGTAGCCAAAGGCTTTATGAAAGACGGTCGTTACTTTGACGGGTTTGAAGACGCGAGGTGTTTGCTCTTTCCCTCTGCCAAAATGCGCGATTGGAGCAAGTTCTTCAAGCATGGTGATGTGGTGCTTAACGAGCATTCAGGATTGGTAGCTATCTTTGCCGGTTGGGTAGATGATGAATTTACTGAATTTAACGCAACTATCAATCTTCGTAAGAAAGACAACTTTTGGAGCGAAGAGAAAGAAACTTGTCCTACGGAATGTTTCTCCAAAGTCGCCGACGAGGAGCGAGCTGAGTTTATCGCAGCAGCAGAGAAGCATTACGGCGGCAAGTACAACCCCGAAGCGTTGCAAGTAGAGCCTGTTAAGGTTGTTGAACCTAAGTGTTCATTCAAGCCGTTCGACAAGGTGTTAGCGAGATGCAACAAAGATAGAGTATGGCGTTGTGAACTCTTCTCTCACTACAACACATTCAATAAGCAATGCCCTTACGTCTGTTTATCAAGTGTCTACAAGTACTGCGTCCCTTACGAGGGCAATGAATATCTGCTTGGTACAAACAATAAACCCGAATAATTATGACTAACAAAGAGAAAGCTACAGCAGAATCTGCTACCACAAAACCAAATGCTGATATACTGAGAAGCTGTATAGACAAAGCCTTCAGAGCTGGTGCAAAGGATTTTATATATTCTATTTGGCATGATGCAAGCCAAATGCCAAATGAGGGCAAACGAATCCTGTATATAGTACAATATGGCAATGAAATAGTGGATGTAAAAACAACTATTACTGCCTTATATGACTTTACGCCGTGGGATAAAGTTGTAAGTAATTATGGTATCACCAAGTGGTGCTATATCGACGATTTGCTGCCGGAAGGAGGTGGAAAATGAAAAACTTTAGAGTTACTCGCGGTATGCACAATGTGTACCGTCAAATGACAAGAGCCTTTTATCACGACTACGGCATCGAGATTGATATTGAAGTGCGCTATAAAGAGACAACGCTCTCGCACATGAGCTACCGTAAATTGGCAAAGTTTCGTAAATACGCCAAACGTCGAGCGCTTATGCTCGCAATGATAGGGATACATCATAGAATGAACAACAAACAAAAGAAGAGAGAAGATGATTAAACTTGAACTTGACCGCCATGACTTTCTTTATGCAGTTGAGGGCTTCGCAAGAGGTTCGCACCTCCGACAGCATGTTTGGCAGGAGATTGTATATAAGTCAATTCCGCAGATGTCAGAAGACGATATGGATTTTCTTTGGTTCTATATGCGACGCGACATCTTCGAGCGATACTTCTACGAGCTGAACGGCAAGAAGAACACGCACTTTGGTTACGAGGACTTCATGCACGCACTCGCTGCTTTGCACAGAGGGAACCGCTATAAGGTAACATTTTACAGTGAGATAGAGCACAAGCAGCTCCAAGCTCTCTGCTACCGATTTGAAGGTGAATACCATCCGCTTTACCTCTACATTGACGGCAAGGTAGTCGGCAAGACGAAGAAAAGCAGCGGCTTGCAATCGTTCAATGCGTTTGTTCCAAACGAGTGGATAAAGGCAGTTGCGAAGCACAAGGCACCCGAAAACAGGCACGTTGAACTCGGCAGAGAAGAATGGTGGAACGACTTAAAAATTTACGATAATTTTAAAACAAAACTATTATGA
>ERZ1034925.499-NODE-499-length-16883-cov-5.417221_pt1 | contig 16883 bp, 21 predicted proteins | sample MGYA00520687_ERZ1034925 | MGnify/ENA primary metagenome ERZ1034925 (study PRJEB33766, sample SAMN09781758) | gut metagenome | biome: gut microbiome | host: Homo sapiens | place: Madagascar | study: EMG produced TPA metagenomics assembly of the PRJNA485056 data set... | reverse complement strand
GGCCAGAACGATGCGCTGCACCGAAGTGTGCGCCGCTAGGGTTTAGCATTGCATGGCAATGGCAGCGCAGGGGTCGGCGGAGCAAAGAAAGGCCATGGCAGCGCAGTGTTTGGTGGAGCAAAGAAAGGCAACGGCAGAGTGCAGAACGCGTAGACTCGCAGCGGTATTGCGTGGCAATGATGTGACTTGAGTCGAGCAGCGAAGGCATGGCGAGGAGATATAAAGCATAGCAAGGGCAGCGAACAGCATCGATATGTAGTGCGATGGCAAAGAAGCGCAATACCAGGAAGTGAACTGCAAAGGCAAAGCACTGCTAAGTGACGCAAGGCATTGTTTGGCACGGAAAAGAGCGGCAAAGGAATAGCAGTGAGTTGCTTCGCCAAGGCGATGATAGGATGCGAGCTGATTGGCTACGGCGTTGGTTAGAGCAGAGTCGATTTGATCCGCAATGGCGATGAATGGAAATGAGTTGTATTGCAAGGGTATTGCAATGATTCGTATTGAGTAGCAGTGGCTTAGCCCTGAATAGCATAGCGATGGCATTGAGCTGAAATGTACAGAAGAGCAAAGGCAACGAAATGATCGGAGTTGCATTGATGGCAAGGGCATAGCACTGAGAAGCTACGCGCCGCTACGGCAAGGAGCCGCATCGATGTGTACTGCAATGGCATTGCGTCGATACGCAATGATCAGCAGAGTTTTTACAAAGAAAAGGAGTTTGAACACATGGAAAAGGTACACGTAAGATTAACATTTACTGAGGACGTTTTAGGGACAGCAAACGCAGATAAGAAGGTGCGCAGCGAGTTCATCGCCTGCAAGGCGCCGGACGGACCATCGAGAGAGGAAGAGGTCGCTGCACTCGGCGCTGATGAGGTAGAGCACAAGGAGATGACCGTATTTCCACGCATGGAGGATGGAGAGACGCCGATGTTCTGGGACTACCAGATCAAGGGATTCTTTAAGGACACATGTTCCGCTCTGGCGAGATGCAAGGGGCAGGACTACTCGAAGGAGTCATGTGGCATCAAGGCATTTAAGAAGATCATTGATGGCTGCATCTTCGTCTTTCCTCGCATGATCCAGATCCACATGTCCGGCCCGATGGGGAACTGTCAGAGACCTCTGCGTGCTGCTACAGCGATGGGCGAGCGCGTCGCACTGGCAAACTCTGAGGCAGTACCGGCAGGCTCCTGTATCGAGTTCACGGTCGAATGCCTGGAGGACAAGCATGCAGCGGCTGTTCGCGAATGGCTGAACTATGGCAAATATAAGGGACTGGGCCAGTGGCGTAACTCAGGCAAGGGAAGATTTACATGGGAGGAGATCAATGACTGAATTAGTCGATCTGATACTGTTGATACCGATACTCGTCATGATTGTTCTGATCGTGGTGATACTGTTTAGATGAAAGAGTGGCAGCATGAAAGCATATTGCTTGTTCGAGCAGAGCGGTACATTCAAAAATGAGTTTAAAAAACTCGGGATTGACGCCTACGACTATGACATCCGTAACGACTTCGGACAGACAGATTTCGTAGTTGACCTTTTTGCGGAGATTCAGAAAGCCTATGAGGGCTGGGAGTCGATTTTCGACAAAATGGGGGGGTCGGATATCATCATGGCATTTTTTCCTTGCACACGATTTGAAGCGAAAGTTCCGCTTTCATTCCGAGGAGAAGCGATCCAGCAAAAGAACTGGAGCGATCTCAAAAAACTCCAGTACAGCATGAAGTTACACGGAGAGTTGCACGAACTATACGAGAAACTGTGCGAGCTGACGGTTGTCGCAGAACGGAAAGGTCTGAGAATGGTGATCGAAAACCCAGTCACGCAGCCGCACTATTTGACGACCTACTGGTGCATCAAGCCATCGGTGATAGATAAAGACCGGACGAACGATGGAGACTACTACAAGAAACCGACTCAATATTTCTTTATCGGTTTCAAACCGTCGTTCAACATCGTGATGGAACCGCTCGAACTGGTAAAAACACGGACGATCAAAAATGCCAAAGCGACAGAAACAACATCCGTGCAAGTAGAACGGAGCATGATGCACCCACAGTATGCGAGGAGATTTATTAAAAAATACATTTTGCCGAATGAAAGCAAAGGATAGAGCATTTAGAGAGGTGATGGAATGATTAAAGAAATCGGAGAACCGGCCATGCTGGAGATGCTGGCCGAGGAGCTCGTGGAATGCGCACACGAGGCCCTGAAGCTGGCACGTGTGAAGAGGGGAGAGAACCCGACACCGAGGACCGAGAAGGAGGTCAGGGCATCGTTACGCGAGGAATGGAGCGATGTTGTTCAGTGCTCGAAAGAACTCAACTTAGATGTTGATTGGAATCAGATCGAGATGAAAAGGCAGCGTTTTGAAGCTCGCTGGAAGGAGGCACAGAATGATCGTTAGACCTAAAGGCGGCGTATTAATGTTCATGTGCCCTGATGGGGCTCATTGTAGCATTGGAGTATATCCACAGCAAAAGTGGAAAGCGGAAGCAGATGGAAATATGGTCTTACTCAACTATAAGAACATTACCATGAAAATCAGTAAGGCTGATTTTGAGGAGACGTTCAAGGTGGTGGAAGAATGAAGTACAGAATTGAATTAACCGATGAACAGTTACACGTCGTCCTCCGCGCGGTCAACCTTATGATGCGCACCGGTATGGGGCAGACGGATGATCTGAGCGAGTGGCTCGTAATGATGGGAGATAGCATCGAACTTAACACCAGCACAGATGAGGGTAAGCTGATATTCGAAAACTATTATAGAACTCGCGAGGCGATCAGACCTGTGCTCGATGGCGTGATGCGTGGCTGCTGGCAGAATTCCAGCACTATGAAGTCTATCACAGTACGAGAGTTGGAAACCGTTTATGATGTGCTACGGCATCAGGAATGGTTGGATACGCCGGAAAAACTAGAATGGGATGTCCGAGCCCGTGAACCTATGCAGTGGGGCAATGAGCCGATCCCGAAGATTGAGAGGGTGGAATGAATAGAGCAGAGACAACGAAGTTTTTAAGCGATCTTCTAGTGCACGATCGGTTTTCAGGAATTGGGAAATACTATGCGAGCGAAGTCAGCATCGATCCATGGACGAATCATGCAAAGCGCATTGATTTTATGCAGTTTATTCCAGAGAATCAAATGTCTGTCTCTGGTATCGAAAAAGGTATCTTCGTGTGCTATGAGGTGAAATCTTGCAAGGAAGACATTTATAGTGGAAATGGTTTGAATTTCATCGGTGAGAAGAATTATATCGTAACAACGATGGAGTGCTGGGAAAGCATCCGAGACGATATCATCGATGGCACTTTAGAAAGATTTCTGAAAGAAAAGCATCCAGGATCATCGGACAGATACGGCGTTTTAGTTGCCGTACCGGACGGAAAAAAGCTCACTGATGAGTTCGAGAGTCCGACGCCATTAGATTCGAAAGTGGATGGCTGGAAACTGAAGACGGTAATACCGTGCATGAGCGGATTTCGGGAACGTTCCATGGCGGAGCTTTTGTTCTGTATGTTGCGAAGCGGAAAATGATTGAGAGGGTGGAATGATTATACAGTTGGAAATTCCAAAGGAATTTGAAAGCGACTACGAGAACGACAGATTTATCGACTTCTTCGATCGAGTTCTCATAGACATTGCCGATCATGGCTTTTTATGCGGAAATTATGAAGCCGAGACGGCGCAGATGATGCACGACGCATTCGAGAAGTCAAAACCAATTTGTTGACATTACCAAAATGGGGAGGCTTTATGACACAGGAAATGATTGACCGTTTACCTATGATGATTGAAGAAATGAAGAGTTCAAGTATAAAACTAGCGCAAATTAACTCTTCTATCTATGAGTTATTATCTACTACTCGGCTAGATGATAATAATTGTCTTCAAATATCTCTATACGATAGGACGAGTGAAAATCTCTATCGCTCTTCTGCTTTACTTGATGAAGCAATCAGTTATTTAGAAGAGTTATTGGCAATGAGGAAAGAAGCCGAGGAAAATGGCAGGAGGTAGATGATGAGTAAAGATGAGAAACCATGGGTAATCTTCTACAACCCCAAAACTACAGATGTGGTTCCGTCAGAATATGTCGAGGCTGGGAAGGCAATCATGATGAAAAGAGAGGACCTGAAGATAAAGCCTTCAGAAATCAAATTTTCATTTGAAGATTAGGAGGTAGATGATGAAATTTTTTATATCGCAGTCAATGAGAAATAAAACAGATGAGGAGATTCGGGCGGAACGTGAAAAAGCAATAAAAGAATGCGAAACGTTCTGCAGGTGTTTTTATTTAGGAGCGGAGTTCAATGTAATAGATTCGATCATTGAAGACGCGCCGGATGACGCGAAGCCTCTATGGTATATTGGTAAATCGCTTGAACTCTTATCAGAAGCCGATGTAGCGTTCTTCGTTCATGGATGGAAGGAAAACCGAGGCTGTCGGTTAGAGCACATAGCTTGCAGCGAGTATGGAATCAGAATTATCAACGATTGATAGGAGGTAGGTAGATAAATGAACGTAAATATTGCAATGGGAGTTATCGAGGAGATAGCTAGAAAACTCGGCGTCCCAGCCGAGCAGATCGTACCAGAACTCTCGAGGATGAATATTGTACATCACGCATTTATGTGTGCCGTTATGTCGATTGCATTTTTGATACTACTTGTAGGCATCATCGTCTGTGCAAAAAAACAAGATGATTATTTCGAGATGGAATTGTTTCTCTCTTGTATTGCCTTCTTCGTTATCGTAGCTGCCCTGTATCAGGGGCATGAATTAGTACGTTGGATTGAGTCTCCGCAGGCAATGACGATTGAATATGTGCTACAATATATGAGGTGAGAAGGTATAAAACAAAACAAATATTCTTTTATTGGCTTCCTGGAAACAGGAAGCCTATTTTATTTATAGGTCGGTTTGTTTTTACGAACAGATGCCCCAAAATATCCTTATGACTCATGGGAGAGACCACGGCAGAGGTGACACTATTAAACACACGAAATGGCGGTAATTATGGCCCGTAAAACAGATTCAAATTTAATACCGTTCAATAAACGAACACTGGAAGAACAGAGGGAGATTCAGCGAAAAGGTGGCATTGCTTCGGGCAAGGCCAGACGAGCACAAAGCGTGCGGACATTTAAGCAGGCATTGATTGATGGACTCACAGACGAGGAGATCGAGACGATGCTGGAGGTGCAGAAGCGCCGGGCGGAAGATGGGAGTCTGAATTCACTCGAATTCCTCATGAAGGTGCTCGGACAGCACCCGGATCAGGAGCAGACGACGGACAACTCGATCCAGATCACGATCAACGGAGGGGATGATTACACGGTATGAAGGTAGACATCGATAAGCCAAATGCGAAACAGGACAGGTTTTTACGAGATCGTCACCGGCATGTGGCCTTCGGAGGTGCCAGAGGTGGCGGTAAGTCCTGGGCGGTCCGCGCGAAGCTCATCTTGATGGCCACGAGCTATAAAGGCATCAAGCAGATAGTCATTCGACGAACATATCCAGAGCTCCAGGCAAACCATATTCGACCGCTGAAAGAATTGCTTGGTGTGGGCCGACCTGGGTGCCCGATCAAATATAGCAACCAGGATAAGCTGATGACCTTCCCAAATGGCAGCACGATCCAGTTCGGTTACTGTGCGACGAATGCTGATACAGAACGGTATCAGGGTACTGAGGTAGACATTCTCTACATCGATGAGGCGACGCAGCTCACTGAACAACAGATCAAGGATTTGAACGCCTGTGTACGAGGTACATCAGATTTTCCGCGACGGACCTACTACACATGTAACCCAGGGGGCAAGGGACATGGATATATCAAACGTTTGTTCATCACACGGCAGTACACGGAGAATGAGTATCCGGAGGATTATAGTTTCATCCAGTCGCTGGTCTATGACAATGACGTACTGATGGAAAAAGACCCGGAGTATGTGCGTGCGCTGGAGGCACTGCCAGAGGCGAAGAGAAAAGCATGGCTTGAGGGCGACTGGGATTCCTTCATCGGCCAGGTATTCAACGAGTGGACCAACGATCCAGCACACTACCAGGACCGGCGGTGGACGCATGTGATTGACGATTTCACCATACCGCCCACATGGAAGATCTACAGAGGCTATGACCACGGCTACAGTAAGCCGTACAGCGTCGGGTGGTTTGCACTCGATCATGACGGCATCCTGTATCGGATCAGAGAGGACTATGGCTGCACAGCAGAGCCGAACACAGGCCGGCAGCTCACAGTACCGGAGATTGCGGAACGAATTAAAGAGATCGAACGCACTGATCCGAACATACGGGGACGGAGAGTCTACGGAATCGCAGATCCAGCCATATGGGGCTCAGACACCGGAGAATCCATCGAGGACATGTTTGAACGAGCAGGTGTATACAACAGCAGGGGCGACCACACGCGCATCGCTGGTCTGATGCAGTTTCATTACCGGTTGTCATTCGACCTCGAGGGAATCCCGATGTTTTACTGCTTCAAGTCCTGCACGCAGTTCATCCGCACCATCCCATTACTGATCTACGACGATAAGCACGTCGAGGACATCGACACAGACATGGAGGATCACATCTACGACGAGACGCGGTATGTATTCCAGGAACGACCGCTGAATCCACGTCAGAATATGAAACATTTCACCGAGCGAGACCCGCTTCCGCCGGAAGACCCGCTCGAGATCATGCCAGCAAGGAGAGAAAACTAATGGTAACGATTGATAATGTAGAGGTGCAGCCACAGCAGCAGGCACCGGAGCCGGAGAAAAACTCCGGCCCGATCGACACGCTGGCTGTACAGACCGCGCAGCAGACACTGGAGAAGTACATCTCCGGTAAACAGGAGCTCGACAAGCGAATCATCACCAATGAGGACTGGTGGAAGCTGCAGCACTGGAAGAATTTTCACAAGGATCAGATGGAGAGACAGGAGCAGAGCACGTCTGCATGGCTATTCAACTCGATCATCAACAAGCACGCGGATGCCATGGACAGCTTCCCGACGCCGATCGTGCTTCCGAGAGAGCGTAACGACGAGGACACCGCGCACATGCTTTCTAATGTGCTCCCGGTGATCTTCGATAACTGCAATTTCGAAAAGACCTACTCTGACAACTGGTGGGACAAGCTGAAGCACGGCACATCCGTGTATGCTGTTCTTTGGAATCAGGACATGCGACACGGCACCGGCGACATTGATATCCGTCCGGTCGATATGCTGTCCTTCTACTGGGAACCGGGCATCCAGGATATTCAGGAGTCGAAGAACATCTTCGTGCTGTCGCTGCAGGACAACGACTCACTCGAGCACCAGTACCCGGAGCTCGTCGGTAAGCTGTCCGGTACCACCATTGACCGGAAGCGGTACCACTACGACGATGAGGTGGATACGACGGAGAAGTCGATCGTCGTTGACTGGTACTACAAGGTGAAGGTCGAGAACGGCACGCAGGTCCATTTAGTGAAATACTGTGGCGATACAGTCCTGTTCGCTTCCGAAAACGATCCTGCATACGAGAACGGCATCTACGATCACGGCCAGTACCCGTTCGTGATGGATGTGCTCTACCCGGAGAAGGGCACGCCAGCCGGTTTCGGTATCATCGATGTAGAAAAGGACGCGCAGGAGTACATCGACAGATTGGGCGCTGCTATTATCCTCAATGCGGAGGAAGGTGCAACGCGCCGGTATTTCGCAAAGGACAACTGCGGCATCAACGAGGAGGAATTCAGAGACATCAAGAAGCGCATCGTCCATGTGGCTGCTTCACCGAATGATGATAACCTGCGCTCGTTCGAGACGCCACAGCTGTCCTCTACGTATCTCTATGTGCTGCAGGACAAAGTGAACGAGCTGAAGGAAACGAGCTCCAACAGAGACTTCAACCAGGGCGGCAGCACGAGCGGCGTAACGGCTGCATCAGCCATCACAGCGCTGCAGGAGGCTGGCAACAAGACATCGAGAGACATCATCAAGGGCAGCTACCGGACCTATACGGACATCTGCAAGATGGCTATTGAGCTGATCCGGCAGTTCTATGATACTGACCGCACATTCCGAATCACAGGTGATGGTGGAGAGCCGGACTATGTTTCGATGAACAATGCAGCCCTGCTGGGCGGCACGCAGTCCATCGCAGGACAGGACTTCAAGACAGAGGAGCCGATCTTTGACGTAGATCCACGTGCACAGAAGCAAAACCCGTTCACAACGGTATCGCAGAACGAGCTGGCACTGCAGTTCTATAACCTGGGCTTCTTCAATCCTCAGATGGCAGAGCAGGCCCTTCAGTGCATCGACATGATGGACTTTGAGGGCAAGGAGAAGGTACGGCAGGGCATCCAGCAGAACAGCATGATGGCTCAGCAGATCCAGCAGCTGCAACAGGTAGCACAGTTGTCAGCACAGGCACTGGCGCAGGGCGGAGATACACGTGTGCTTCAGGCCATGCAGGGCATGGGGCTTGCACAGGCAGAACCGGAAACGAGGGTAAACGTACATGACGAACATTCAAATACTGAACCAACATCGTAATACCATGATCACGCTGATCGGCCATGCAGACTACGACCCGGGGCACGACATCGTGTGCGCGTCGGTATCCATGCTGGCCTATACGCTGCTTAACTATATGCTGCACGAGCATCCAGAGGCGCTCCCGATGTATCAGGACGATCCAGGCAACTTCCTGATCATGATCGAGCGACCGGACGGCCCGACGCCGGAGATCGACACTGCAGTACGGATGTTTCAGATCGGAGCAGAGAGCCTGGAGGGGAACTACCCGGAGAATGTAGAGGTGAGATATGACACTATCTGAATTAATCGCGCATGTTACGAGCTTCAGACCGAGCGAGTATACGAAAGACATGATCACGCAGTGGGTGAACGAGGTCGAGTTCATGGCGATGGATCAGGTGATTTCTCGTGCAGAGCCGCCGAAGCCACCGATCCAGAAAGATCCGGTCACGGTACTGCCTGGCGTGGATAACTACAAGCCGGACGAGCACCCACCGTCTGAGCCGCCAGCATTCAAATCCTATATCTATGATGAGGATGCAGAACGTGAGCTGCTGATACCGGATCAGTTCAACGCCTGCTATACGACCTATGTGTTTGCGAAGATCGATTTCTACAACGGCGAAGTCAATCGCTACAACATGGAAGCAGCGGCATTTGAGAACGAGTGGAGCCAGTACGCGAGCTGGTACAGACGGACGCACATGCCATTAAGGAGGCCACATGAGATTACCACAGATCACATCATCAGATAATCGGGCGAGCTCCATCACGGACCGCTTCCTGGGCGTGAATCAGAACATGATCACGAGTCGAGGCGAGTGGGCTGCGATGAAGAACATGTGCGATCGACATTACCCTGCGATCAGCACCAGACCGGCACGAGGCACTGTAGAGAAGACCTTCGAGAATCCGAAGGGCATCTTCTACAAGAACGGTCTGTTCTACATCGACGGGACGAAAGCCTATTACAAGGACAAGGAAGTATTCACCGTAGCCGATGGAGACAAGAAGCTCGTCGGCATCGGCGCGTATATCTGTGTATTCCCCGACCACATCATCTTCAATACCTTCACGGGTGCCGTGGATCACATGACAGCGAAGGTAAGTGGCAGTGCTGTATTTGCACCGCTGTCGAAAGGTTCTGTATTCACGAAGATCACACTTTCGGGCATCGGGAACACCTTCAAGACCGGCGACAACGTGGTCATATCCGGCGCGTCCAATTCAGAATACAACGGCACGAAGGTGATTACCGACGGCGGCACCGATTACATCATCGTGACCGGTTCTCTGGCCGATCAGTTCACCAGCACGGCTACATTCGAGCGGAAAGTACCGGACATGGACTTCATCACGGAGCGGGACAACCGCTTATGGGGATGCTCAAGCAAGAATCACGAGGTCTACTGCTGCAAGGTTGGAGACCCGAAGAACTGGTACAACTACGAAAAGGAAGCAAACAACGCATGGGCGGCGACGGTAGGATCAGACGGAGACTTCACCGGCATCAGCAAGTACGGCACATACCTTATATTTTTCAAGGAGTCAACCTTCCACGTGCTTAGAGGTGACAAGCCTTCGAACTTTTCCCTGCTCGAGAAGACACTGCCTGGTGTGCGTGCTGGCTGTGATAGGTCGCTCGTAACGATCAACGAAACTCTGTATTATGTTTCCAGGGATGGCGTATACAGATACCTGGGCGGCGTGCCGGAGAAGATTTCGACGAACATCACGCAGGAGATCACGGACGCGGAAGCAGCACAGTACGACGGCAAGCTCTATCTGTCGTGCAAGCTGGGAGGCGCACAGACGCTGCTCGTGTATGATCCGCTGACCAGTGTATGGGATGTCGAGGACGATGCAGCCTTCAAGTTCGTCCAGTATTCGGAAGGCATGCTGCATTATGTCGATGCGGAGAACAATCTTCGCGATATTTACGGCAACGACACGGAGCCGATCAGGTGGTTTCTCGAGTCGGGAGATCTGCGAGGATCTGCGATGGAACAGAAGTATGTTTCGAAGGTGCTTATCAATTTCGTGATGCCGGTAGGCAGCGAGGTGAAGTTCTTTGCGAAGTTTGACGACGGCCCTATGTGGGAGCAGAAGGGATTCATCCGCAGCGCGATGGATAAGACCTACACGATCCCGATCATCCCGAGACGATGCAGCAAGTACCGCATCCGCATCGAGGGCACCGGCCCGTGTAAGATCGTCGCGATGGCAAACACTATAGAGCTGGGAAGTGAAATCAATGGCTATATTCACACAGGATACCGTCGATAGTAGCAAGATCGAGTCGTATCTTTATGAACTGAACGAGAATTTAACGTATATGTTTAATAACCTCACGCCGGAAGAGAACTATTCGGAGGCCGCGCGGCTGATCTACGTGCAGCGTGGCCAGCGTCTGGCATCCGTCGAGGTTAAGGCAGACCAGATCGAGCTTCGGGTGGAGGACAACGAGAAGCACTACAACACATCCATCACGCTACTGTCTGATCTGCTCTCTCTGAAAGCCGAAACGCCGTCCGGTTCCTCTTCGATGGAGCTTTCCGGAGACCGCATCAAGCTTACGACCGGTAAATTCGAGGTCGATGCGACGAATCTGAAAATCGACGCAGCCGGTAACGGCACGTTCAGCGGCACGGTGAGTGCAGCGACCATCGTCGGCGGCACCATCAACGGCGCGGCTATCAACAGTACGAACTCTGACATACCGTTTAAGGCAAGACATGGTTATGTGTCGATCGGAGATTTTATCTGCGATGACAGTTATGGTCGAAACATTTTTCAGTCAGATGACGAGGTGACGGGCATGTCTACCGGCGATGTCCTCGGAACCGGCAAATTACTGCTGTGGGCAGGATGGGATGACGGCGACGGTGAAGCGACATTTTCAGTGAATGGAGAAGGCCGTGTGGATATAAACGGTCGGCTATATTATAACGGCAGATCGCTGGCGTCGTATATTAAAAGCTTTATCGACGATTCTCCGTCGGGTGGCGGTTCATCACCAGGCGGCTCAACATCAGGCGGCTCGACCGGAGGACCGACCGGAGATTCAAGTGATCCGGTTCTCGGAGGTGGTGGCTCATGATTTTATACAACGAAACACAGATAAGAACAGCTCGAGTGCTGCTCGAATCCATGGAGGTGAGAGGCTATGAAAACTGTAAGAACGTAGTCCTGTTACGGCAGATTTTAGACAGCGGAGAGAAGGAGACGAAGGATGGCAAGAGTGATCGGGACGGGGATTGACCCAACCACATACAAAAAGAAAAAGAAAACAAGCACGTCTCGCGTCGTGGGCAGTGGTGTCAATAGCGTAAACTATCCTGCAGCGCAGCAGACAGATGCGCAGCCTGCGAATACGCTGAGTCCAATGTCACAGGCGACCCTGCAGCAGGCGGCAGCGGCGGCGACCAATCCGCAGCAGGCGCAGGTCCCGACGGTGGCTGGGACGACCGGAACGGCAGAAAATAGCACACCGACCGGAACTACGCCATCCAATGGCAGCTCTACACCTTTGTATGGTTCGGATGGTTCGAAGGCATGGCAGCAGGGCTTCAAGCCGACGGAGCTTACTGAGCATTACAAGAACTCGATGCTCGATACCGACGATGCACGACCAGACAAGTACCAGTCCGCTTACGAAGGCACGATCAACAGTCTTCTGGAGATCATCAGAAACCAGAAGCCGTTTGATGTGAAGTCGGATGCGAACTATAACGCACTCTACGATCAGTACGCGGAGCGATACAAGGCCCAGGCACAGCGAGCCATGAATGATGCGATGGCATCCGCGAATGCGCAGACTGGCGGCTATGGCTCCACCTATGGGCAGGCAGTCGGCCAGCAGGCGTATGACAACACGATGCAGGGGATGAATGACAACAATCTGAATCTTCTGAATCTCGCGTATCAGATGTACACCGATAACCAGTCGAACGACTATAAGAAGCTGAATGCCTACCAGTCGCAGGACAACACCATGTACGGCCGGTACAGGGACGATGTTTCAGACTGGCAGACAGACCGGAACTACAACGCGAACCAGTATTGGAACTCCTTCCAGCAGGATCGAAGCGGCTATGACAATGACCGGAGCTTCGGGTACGGCGCAGAGCAGGACGAGCTGAACAGAGATGATACACAGTATCAGAATGCGATTTCTCAAGCGACGGAGCTTGCGAAGGCTGGCCTTCCGGTTCCTTCCTACCTCACAGACCGCATCAACCAGTACAATAAGAAGTACGGTCTCTCCGGCGATGCAGCGGCCACTCTGTCGCAGATCGCGGCAGCAGCACAGACGGCAAAAGCGGCGAAGTCGTCTGGATCAGGTGGAGGAAGGCGATCCAGGGGCGGTGGCTCAAGTAAGAGCAGAGCGAAAGATATTTACACGGATGATTCCGCATTCAAAAAACAGTATCCGTCCGCTGGTGGCAGCGACAAGCGGAATCTCATGGCACAGTCGGAGTACGAGAGCCGGTATGAGACCGTGAAGAACGATGCCTACGATCAGGCGTATAAGGACGCGAAGGCAGAGGGCATGATCGACGCGAAGGCTGCATTCTACGCGCGGAACAGAGCGAAGGAAGCGGCCAGCGCATGGTCTAAGAAAATGTCTGAACAATTTAAGATTATTGGCGATATGTAATCGTTTCCTCCTTTTTGGGGCCGTGGTGGTAACACTGCGGTCCCTTTTTATAGGTCGGTGACGTTTTTTTACGCCTTCACTCATAATTGACGGTAGCAACTTCACTTTAATTTAAGGAGAACGTGATGGCAAAACGATCTAAAATCAACAACCGTGAAGAGAAGTATGAACTTCTTAGACAGTCTGAGCATCGAGACGAACAGAACCATATTGCGAATCAGCCGACACAGCAGCTTTATCGTGAGAACTACTACGAGAAGGATGCGGACGACAATTATTCTCTGAACTCTGCAACACAGCGTAGCATTCAGTCATCGCATGAGCGCTCACAGCGGAAGACCAGCATGCAGAAGCGCCAGGCGACCTACAACACAGGATCTGCGAGCACCGTTTCAAGGAATCTGGTGGATGATGTAGGCAAGCGCTATGGATATTCTCGCCCGACGCCGAAGAAGCAGATATTGACGAGTGATGACATCCGAAACGATGCGCTGAACGAGCTCAAGAACCGCTCAACGCCGAGCAATGCTACACCGAGTACTGCCACACCCAGTACAGCGACGAGAACCGGAAACACGCAGACGACGGTCTCAAAGTCGCTCGTAGACTATGTCGCGAAGAATAGCAACAACACGACAGCACAGGCGACGCGGCATCACGCAGCCATGACGGACTTCGCGAACAAGGGTATCAACAAGGCGATCGTCGATGCGATGAAAGCACCGGTCAACGCGCTCAGGAACGCTGGCGGCAATCCGCTGAAGATGGCGGACGCGGAATCGGAAAAGATGCGAAAGCTCGAAAGAAATCCAGCTGCTATTCCAGAGAAGATCCGGCAGTACTCTGAAATGACGCCAGGCCAGAAGTACATGTACAACCATCTGTACGACTCGCAGGGAAGAGACGCAGCGGAAGAGTACCGGTCTAAGATCATGGACGACATCAACCGTCGCGTGGCGAAGCAGAACGTAGAAGGCAATATCGTGAACAAGGTGGCCGCCGGCAGAGTGGCTAATCAGTTCATCGGAGGCGTCACGAACAGTGGCGAGGGCCTTCAGAAGATCGCGCAGTGGGCGACGCTCGACAGCAAGAAGCGTGCGCAGTCTGTGAATGACTATGAGACACAGATGCGCAGGGAGAAGGCCGGGAAGGTCGAAGGCTTACTGCAGGATATTGCATCCTCGACCGGTAATATGGCCGGTTCCGTAGCATTGGGAAATGCCATCGGTACAGTGGGTGGTCTTTCTTCTGCTGCGGCAGCGAAACTCTCGAGTGCTGCGTTTGGTGCATCGCAGGGCGGTCATGCCTACCAGGAAGCAATTAACAATGGGCATAGCAATTTACGATCCGCAGCGTTTGCAGGTGAGGAAGCGGCATCAGAGTACCTCACTGAGCAGATTCTAGGTGGTGTCAAGGCACTGGGCGGTTCTTCATGGACTAGATATTCTAAGTTGCCTGGAACAGATGTAGTTGCATCGAAAGTAGCTGACGCCTCTACTGCACTTCTGAATCCTGAAACCGAAAAGATGGCGATGGGCCAGATTAAGAAAGCCATTATCGATGGTATGCGGAATAAGAAGGTAAAGGAATACCTTTTCAACGCATTAAGAGAAGGATCACAGGAAGGTCTCCAGTACTGGACGACTGGCATCGCAAGAAACATCATTCTTGATGAGGGAAGAGACGAGGACGGAAATCTGAATCCGGTCAAGGGTCTCTCATTTTCTGACCCAAATTTCTGGTATTCGGCAGCAGTCGGCGCTATCAACTCTGTTGTGATGAACGCTGGTACGGACATTGCGAATGGCGCAGTCAATAGCGTTCTGAATGACGAAAACTACAGGTATGAGAAACAGTTTCAAAATAAAAAGTATGTCAACATGAACGACAGCATGTACAGCGAGGCAGACCCGTATACCGGTAATGAGGGATATACAGAGTTTACGGAAGCGCCGGTACAGGGTGAGGACATGCAGCCACCGGCGACATACGGTACGACATTCAGTGATACCGAAACGCCGGGCGACATCTTCAGAGATAACAATATTACGGTAACGACAGAGGACAGCGGATCGAACACGAAGGATGCCACCAATGCGGCTGTCGATAAGCTGAAGAAGACGAGACGGAAACCAGCGAAAACGGCAGACGACACAAAGAATGTGGCGGACGCTACGCATGATGCCGTGAATGAGGCGGTAGATGCGCTGAAGGAGCGCTCAGAGCAGAATACGGCGGATTCCACACCGGATGCAGCGAAGGAGGCGACGCAGGCAGCCGTAGAAGCGATCAATACGGAGGATGCAGCGCAGGTCGCACAGGAGACAGAGGAAAGTCAGGATCTAATCCAGGAGCCGACGGCAGAGGAGAGCCAGGACTTTATCGAGGAGCCTACGAGCGAGGAAGAGCCACAGTCTCCGCGTGATGTTGTCGATCAGGCGTTTAATCAGGGCGGTATCATCAACCAGGAAGCAATTAATAATGCGTCACCGGAAGACTTACAGCAGATAGCTGATATTTTCGAAGGTAAGAACGAAAATTCTGATGAGAGTGCACCGGTTCGGGAAAGTGGCGAGTCGCAGCAGACACCGGAGCCGGATGCCGTCGAAACTTCGGTAAATTCCGACAGGAAGCTCACGACAAATCAGCTTCGCGATAAGCTCAAGAGCAACGGAAAGTTTACGGCTGATCAGATCGAGTACGGAATCACCGCAAGCGAGGATGGATATGTTGGCGGCCTTCGTGACACGAAAAACGACAAGTTCGGCGGTGTGATCGTCGATGGTCGGGCTCTTCGCTATGTCACAAAACCGTATGAATCACGTGACGCGGTTATCAACGATCTTACTGAATTTGCGGAAAATAATGGCCTCACGAGGAACAAAGAAGCGGCTGCAGAAGCGGACAGCCTTGTTTCTGGTGGAATTCTTCAGCCGGATGTAGCCGATGCATTAACGGACAGAGCGTACAAGCGTTTCGGAACGAAGGAAGCAGAGAGACGAACATACATCGATTTCTTCTCACTTGGCTCTGAGCAGTGGCCGTCTGTCGATACATCGACCGTCTATAAGTGGGACAATTTCATGTCGCAGGTTTATCAGGCGGGCTTAAATGGTGAGCCGTATTCGAGATTATCGAATGACAGCAATTTCGCCGAGTTCTACAAGACGCCAATCGGCCAGGATGCTACTGACGCTATGTGGAAACTGGGGTATAATCAGTACAACATCCGCAAGCAGAAGAATGAAGAAAAGAAGGAAGAGCCGAAGGCTGCACCGAAGGAAGCATCAAAGCCAGCGCCAGCGGCAAAAACCAGTCCTGCAGCGCCGGAGAAAAAGCCGGTCACAAACAGCAATCCGCAGTCATCCATCGCGGACAGAGTTGCAGAGAAGGTTGCGTCCGGTCAGTCGTTTACGGCAAACTGGCTTTTTGATGTTGCGAATAATGCTTATGGCGGAACGATGGCTGATGGCACATATTCCGTAAAGGATGCTTATGACGGAATGGAGCTTGGCATCAACAAGTATCTGATGAATGCCGATTTCGTAAAGGCAGGAAACGGATCACTTGAAGACGCACTCAACACGCTGTCAGAGCTTCAGAGCATCATGCGCAATATCCCTACGCAGACGAAGAGAACCGAAGAGATGGAATCATAT
>ERZ1034925.497-NODE-497-length-16932-cov-4.943770_pt1 | contig 16932 bp, 9 predicted proteins | sample MGYA00520687_ERZ1034925 | MGnify/ENA primary metagenome ERZ1034925 (study PRJEB33766, sample SAMN09781758) | gut metagenome | biome: gut microbiome | host: Homo sapiens | place: Madagascar | study: EMG produced TPA metagenomics assembly of the PRJNA485056 data set... | reverse complement strand
GAAAAAAGGAAAAGTAACGATTACGGTAAAGGCATCAAATGGTAAGAAGGCCAGATGTAAAGTAACAGTTAAATAATCATAACTGGAAAGGTTGCCAAGTTATTGAATAGATTTGGCAGCCTTTCTTGTATTAGAAAATGTTGGATGATTTTGTATAGTATCCGTACAAGATGACGGGGAAGAGAGGAAGAAGAATGAGACAAGAAAAGAAAAGAGTATTCTTCTATTTGTTGATACTCGCGATGGTATTCTGTTCTGTTTTGCCGAGAAATCAGCTTAATGTACAGGCAGCAGATACACTTACTGTAAATGCAGATGGCTATTATGAGTTAGGCAGTGCAGATGATATGTTGGCATTTGCACAGAAGGTAAATGCGGGAGAAAAGGAATTAAATGCTGTACTTACGAATGATATTGATATGACAGGAAAGACCTGGACTCCTATTACAGAGTATGCAGGTACCTTTGATGGTCAGAATCATAAAATTGAAAATCTGACATTTGAATCAACGGATAAGAAGCAGGGTATTTTTGGCACCAATACGGGAACCATTGAGAACATTGCTGATATTACCGGAACTTATATCGGAAATCATACGAATATCGGAGGACTTGCGGCATATAACAAAGGAGTTGTTTCAAATTGTCACAGTAGTGTAGAGATTACATATAAGTGTAATGAAGGGTTAGGATATGTTGGTGGATTAGTTGGATATAATACTACGAATAATGCGGTGGTGGAACAGTGTTCGTTTGAAGGTTCTATAACGATTCCGGAGGACAGTACAGCATCACAAATTTATGTAGGAGGAATTGCAGGACGTCAGCAAACAGGTAAAGCATCTATTATTGGTTGTGTAAATCGAGGAACACTTGTCGATAAAGGTAAGTGGATGTATCTTGGCGGAATTGCAGGAATGAATGATACGTCTAGTAATGTTTGGTTTTGTTACAACGAAGGAACACTGAGTACAAAAGATAAGAATACTTATGTATCCGGTATTACATATGGGGGAAAAGCAATAAATTGCTATAATATAGGAACATTAACAAATGGCAAACAGTACCCGATTTCTCCAATTTCAATAAACTGTTATACGATTGGTGAAGAAACAAATGGAAATGTATTATCTGAGGATGATTTCAAAAGTTTAGCAACCATTAATGCAATTAACAGTATGACAAGTTCAATGAAAGATAAAGTTTCGGCGAATTGTATGTTTGTTAAGACAGCGAAGTATCCGGCACTCAAATGGGAAAATAAGGGAATCGATGTAACTCCAGTTGAAGTAAAACGTGCAGAGGTGGTTGGCGATGCATTATCCGGTTTGACGTTATCCGTTAATGCATTTGGCGAGGATGATGCACAGCCGACAGATATACAATATCAGTGGCAGGTATCAAACGAGGAAGGATATGAGGATATTGCAGATGCGGTATATCCAACATTTGCGTTACCAGATACAGAAGCATATGTTGGAAAGAAGATTCGGGTTGTTGTAACAGGTATAGAAAACTCTAAAGTTGTATCTGAACCAACTGAGACAATTGGTAAATCAGACAAACTCCGTGTGACAGAGGATAATGCGGAAATAAAAACATATCCGCAACCAATTCTTGATGATTGCCAACTCGATTTACCTTCTAATGGTAGTAATGGTTCGAAGATTGATTGGGAAAGTGATAATGTTGAGGTCATAACAAATGATGGAAAGGTGACACTTCCACAAGATAACAATCCGTCAGTTACATTAACTGCTACAATAACGTATGGTGGAGAGACTCAAACAAAGAAATTGGCAGTTCAAGTTCGATCAAAAAACTACCAAATGGCATATGAGGATGTGAATGCACTCACATATGATACAAAAGAAGTATACGAGGAGGGATTATTAGAACTTCCAACAAACAGTAAGAATGATTGTACGATTGAGTGGGAAAGTAATGATCCAACTTATATAACGAATGATGGAACGGTGACACTTCCGTCAAGTGGCTTCAAGAGTGTAAGATTAACCGTAAAAGCTACAAAAGGTGCAACAACAGTTTATAATTCTAATAAATTTTGGGTAAAGGTATATTCAGCAGATAAAGGAGCAGTGGTCAGGGATAAAAAGGAATTAGAATCTTTGATACCGCTTGCAATAAAGACAGAAGAGAAATTGAATTTAATAACGGAAGGAAAGTACGGAAGTATCATAACATGGAAATCTTCCGATGAAAGTATGGTCGCAACAGATGGAACGGTGACACTTCCGGAAAGTGGGATAAAGACTATTACATTAACGGCGACTATCACAAAAAATGCAGAAAAAGAAAGTAAAAATTTCTATCTTAAGCTTTATTTCGTTGAACCAACGAATAAGGTGGATGTATCATTTACCTTGATTGGTGATGATGTACATGGAAGTAATCCACATAAAGCATTTTATAAGTGGATTGATGGATATAAAAAATCTTACACAAAGGCGGATCAGAAGACAGCATTAGATTTAATTGATGATGCTTTTAATGAATATGGATTCCAGCGTGTGGGTGATACTGGTTATACGTCCGGAGTCATTACACCGGATGGTGTAACTCTTGCACAGTTTATGAATGGATCAGGTTCCGGCTGGATGTATATGGTAAATGGAAAAATTCCGAATTTTGGAATGTCCGGGTATAAGCTTTCGGACGGAGACGAAGTTAAATTATATTATGTGCACAGTCATCAGGAAGCAAATGCAGATCCGATTGATACTCCGGTACAGACGATCACGTTAGATACAACAGAAAAGGTATTGACTATTCAAAAACAATTACAACTTTCTGCCACCGTTAAACCATCCTACGCAGCAAATAAAAATATTGTCTGGACATCCTCAAATGAGAAGGTTGCTACAGTTGATGAGAATGGTATTGTAACAGCGAAAGCGAATGGTAAGGCGGTCATTTCTGTGACTGCACAGGATGGAAATGGAGCGAAAGCCGAGTGTACGGTAGAAGTTCAGAATCCTTTGGAACCGGTAATTCAGTATCTCCATAATACTGCTGTAACAGAACCTACTGTTAGTTCTACAGGTGGTGAATGGGCTGTATTATCACTGGCAAGACATAATGTGAAGGATGTTGCGTGGTATCACCATTATTATGATCAGGTAGTGGATACAATAAAAGTTACAGGAAATAAGCTCAGTAATACCAAATCAACGGACAATTCCAGAGTGGTGATTGCATTGACAGCAATCGGTGCAGATCCTACAAACATAAATGGAGAGAATCTGTTGCAGCCATTAGCGGATTATAATTATGTGGTAAAACAGGGTATCAATGGTGCAACATATGCATTGATTGCATTAGATACTGCAAATTATAGCATTCCACAGGTGAACGGTGTAGATGAGGTAACAACAAGAGAAAAATTGATTCAGTTCATCTTAGGTAGAGAGATTAAGGATGGTGGCTGGGCCTTTGAAGAAGTTGATGAGAGTACGACACCGGATGTTGACATGACGGCGATGGTTATTCAGGCTTTAGCACCGTACTATAAAACAGATGAAAAAGTAAGAGAAAGTGTTGACCGCGGAATTCAGGTCCTATCTGATTTGCAGGGAGACAATGGCGGCTATGCTAAGACAAGTATAGGAACAAGTGACACTGATCGGTCGAGTGAGTCGATCGCACAGGTAATCTGCGCATTATCCGCATTGGGAATGGATGCACAGTCGGACGAACGTTTTATTAAGAATGACCATTCTTTATTAGAAGCATTTCTTACATTTTATGATGATAAGACCGGCGGATTCAAACATCAACAGACAAATGAGGAGCCTGATATAATGGCATCAGAGCAGGCTGCCTACACATTAGTGGCATATGATCGTTTGCAGAATGGACAAAGTGGCTTGTATGAGATGTCAGATGCACAATGCATGTATATTTGTGCAGATAACGAGCATAAATGGGATTCCGGAAAAGTGACAAAACCGGCTACGGAGCTTGAAAAGGGAATCAGGACATTTACATGTACGGTATGTGGAACAACAAAGGAAGAAGAGATTCCACAGGTTGTGAAGAAGGATGATCCGACCGAGGCAACCACAGAAGTAACTACCGAGGCAACCACAGAAGCACCTGCCAAGGTGAATTACAGCAAGATTCCGTTACAGACAGGTAAGAAAACCAATGTGATCCAGATCAATGGCGGAAAGACCAAGATTAAGAAAGCTACAGTAAGCAATAAGAAGATTGTTTCGGTTACTGTTAAGAATGGAAAGTTACAGATCAAGGCAAAGAAGAAGGGTAAGGCAGTTATCACCATTACTGATGAGAATGGTAAGGTATCCAAGGTAATAGTTGAGGTTAAGAAGTCTGTTCCGCTTAAGAAGTTATCTTTGAATAAGAAGAAGGTAACATTAAAAGTGAACCAGAAGGAAAAACTCGTTGTTACAAAGAATCCGGTAACGGCTGTTACAAAACTGAAATGGTCAACAAGTAACAAGAAGATTGCTACCGTTGATCAGAACGGAAAAGTAAAGGCAAAGAAAAAAGGAAAAGTAACGATTACAGTAAAGGCATCAAATGGTAAGAAGGCCAGATGTAAAGTAACAGTAAAATAATCTGAATTTTAAGGGGCTGCTAAGTTGTTCGATTTAGCAGCCCATGTTATACTGAGGAAAGATTTGTATAGGATAGGAAGAAGGTGATCTCATGAAATGGAAGAAAATTGCGGGTATCCTGTTTGTTGCAATCCTTTTGGTATTTGCATTCTGGTATGGTGGAAATGGAATTGATAACCGGGGATTTTCAATCGAAACGACAGAAAATGCAGGGATAGCAGACCATGTTCCGGAATCCAATACTTCCGATACAGCCGGAGTGCAGAGCGGACAGAAGTCACAGAATACCGTATCCGGGCAATCTGCGGACAAGAAAGAGAAGAAGGGGAATATCTTCCAACAATTGTTCATGAAGATCAGCCATAAGGAATCTTCCGGTACATCGCAGAATGGACAGAATAGCCGTAAAGCGCAGAAAAATGCACAAAGAGCGGTTAAGAAAGCCTCAAAAGACAAGAAAAATACAAAGCAGACTTCGAAGTCGAATCATAATCAGAACGCGGCAACATCGGGTGGCAGGGATTCGGCAACAGCAGCCAATGCTTCCACACAGACGGATTCGTCCAAAGAAGATCAGACGCAGCAGGCAACAACAGAGAAGCCGACAACGGAAAAGACAACAGAGAATACGGCAGATATGATAAGCTGTACGATCAGTATATCTTGTAGCACGTTGTTGAATAATATGGACAAGTTAGCAGAGAAGAAACATTCTCTTGTTCCCCAAGACGGATATCTGTTAGCAGCCACTACGGTTAAGGTGAAAAAGGGAGGCACTGTGTTTGATGTGCTGCAAAAAGTAACAAAAGATAATAATATTCAGCTTGAATTTAACTATACACCGGCATATAAGAATTATTATATCGAAGGAATTGGAAATTTATATGAGTTTGACGGTGGAGAATTGTCCGGCTGGATGTATTGTGTAAATGGGACATTTCCGGGAGTAGGCTGTTCTTCCTATAAGGTGAAGGATGGGGATGAGATCCGCTGGGTATACACCTGTAATCTGGGTAAGGATGTCGGAGGATATTTCAAAGAGTAGGAGGTCGCACATGAACCGTTTGCATCCGGTGGTCAATTTCATATATTTTGCGGTTGTACTCGGATGTAGTATGATGTTGATGCATCCGGTATGTCTGGCAATCAGTTTTATGGCAGCATTTTGCTATACGATTCAGATGTTTGGATATCGCAATGCACGGAAGGGATTGTTTGGCATGGCAGGTGTGATGGTGATAGCAGCAATATTGAATCCTGCATTCAGTCATCAGGGAGTGACGACGATCTGCTATCTTCCAAGTGGCAATGCACTGACATTAGAATCCATCTGTTATGGAATTGCGGCAGCGTTTATGCTGGGGGCGACACTGATGTGGTTTCGGTGTGTCAGTGAGATATTAACTGCGGATAAGATTGTGTATCTGTTTGGGAAAGTGTTTCCCGTTCTTTCCATGATCCTTTCGATGGTACTTGGATTTATTCCGAAAATGCAGAGAAAGCTAAAGGAGATCCGGTGTACGGAGAATGTAAGAGAAAAAGGCTGGACGCAGGAAGACTATCCGGAAAAAGGCTGGATCAGAACGAAGATACATCTCGTTCATAGGGGGATTCAGAATGTGTCGTTGTTGATCACCTGGGCACTTCAGGATTCCGTTGATATGGCGGACAGCATGAAAGGGCGGGGATATGGGTTGCCGGGCAGAACGGCATATACAACATTTCGATTTACAAAGTGGGATCGGATGGTATTGTCGGGGATTCTGGTAATGTTTGTGTATATTGTGATTGGTGGCATACAAGGTGGCTTGGAATGGGATTATTATCCGGTGACAGGCGGCAGAGGAATGGATCTTTATTCCGTGAGTTTGTATGCAGTGTATGGAATGATGTGTTTTCTTCCGGTCTGCATAGAACTTGCGGATCGTTTAACGTATTCGCAGGGACGTGTAAGAGCCTGATGTATAGAAGGAGTTTTGTATGGAGCAGATTCGAATTGAACATCTGACATTTTCATATAGAAAGGGAGATATTTTCAGTTTAAATGATATCTCAACTGTGGTGGACAAGGGACAATTTGTGCTGATCATTGGGGAATCCGGATGCGGTAAGACAACATTGCTGCGGCACATGAAAGTGGACTATCTTCCGGCGGGTGTGCGAAGTGAGAATACACGCATCTATTTAAATGGCACAAGAATTGAGCAATTATCGCAGCGGGAGAGTGCAGGAATTGTTGGATATGTGCGACAGAATCCGGAGTCTGCACAGGTGATGGATCGTGTATGGCATGAATTGGCATTTGGATTGGAAAGTCTCGGATATACACAGGAAGTAATGCAGCGAAAAGTTGCGGAGATGGTCGCATTTTTTGGATTAGAGGGAATCTATGAGGAGAAATTATGTAATCTGTCCGGAGGACAGAAACAATTGGTTAATCTGGCGGCAGTTATGGTGATGGAACCGGAAGTGCTGGTATTGGATGAACCGACCAGCCAGTTGGATCCGGTTGCGGCTGCAGAATTCTTTCATATCGTAGAACGTATCCACCGGGAACTCGGAACAACGATCATTATGACGGAACATCGATTAGAGGATGTATATTCGATGTGTGATCGTGTCTGGCTGATGAGCAATGGACGGATAGAATGTGAGGGTACACCGGAGCAGATCGCAATGTATTTGTCAGATCGCAAACATGTAATGTATAGTGCGCTGCCATCCGCTGCCAGAATTTATCTACAGTTAAGAAGTGGAAAAGATGTACCGTTGACTGTCCGGGAGGGAAGAATCCGGCTTGAGCAGATACTTGCGGAATCTGGGAGAAATATGCAAAGTCCTGACGCAACTGCGGATACGGAACAGAAGAATCTCGGTATAGAACGTACGGAGAAGAATGTACAGCAGATGAGTGATAGGGGGAACGGGCGAAGACCACAGAAAATGCAGAGTGCATTTTGTGCGGATGAATTATGGTTCCGGTATGAACGTCAGGGAAAAGATATTCTAAAGGCATGCAGTTTTTCTCCGGAAAAGGGCAGTGTCACAGCTATTATGGGCGGAAATGGAACCGGTAAATCTACATTGCTTCATGTGCTGGCAGGACATTATGAGGCTTTGCGGGGCAGGATCCGAAAACAGACAGGAATAGTAGCGATGCTTCCGCAGAATCCGCAGACATTGTTTGCACAGGATACGGTGTGGGAAGAGTTGTGTGTCAGTGCAGGTCTGGAAAAGCAATTTTGCAACACGGAAAGTCCGGTCTTGCAGGATGTGATCCGGGAATGGGATTTACAGTCAATATTAGAGCAGCATCCATTTGATCTGTCAGGTGGGCAGATGCAGAAATTAGGAATTGCAAAACTGATGCTTGCAGATTATGACATTTTATTATTGGACGAACCGGGAAAAGGCATGGATCATGGAGCAAAATGTGAGATGGGACGGAAACTGCAACGTCTGGCAGCACAAGGCAAAACAATTGTGCTGGTAAGTCATGATGTGGAGTTTTGTGCAAAATATACGCAGTGGTGTGGATTGTTTTTTGACGGGCATATTGTGTCGATGATGGATACCAGATCATTTTTCCTGCAAAATGTGTTCTATACAACAGCAGTTGTACGAATGTGCCGTAATCTGATCGAGAATGTGGTGACAGTGGAAGAGGTAGAGCAATATTTTGGAAAAGATGAGGATCCGGTAGAGCCGGAAGATAACAACATGCCGAAAGACATAGATGATAAGAGCGGAATTTTCTCAGAGAACGGAGATTGCACGCAACAGAAAGAGGTAAACAATCCGGACAAGCAATCCGACTGTCAGATGGGACAGAAACCATCAAAGTGGTATCGTATTCTTCCGGCATTTATTTTCTGCTGTGTGATGCCACTGACCATCTATGTGGGACATACCATCCTGCAACAGCGAAAATATTATTTTATTTCACTGGTGCTGCTGATGGAGGCATTGGGAGCCTTTTTCGTGTCGTATGAGAGAAAGAAACCACAGCTTCGGGAAATGATGGTGATTGCAGTTATGACAGCAATTACCGTTGTGGGAAGAGCGGCATTTTATATGGTGCCGAATGTAAAACCGATGGCGGCACTTACTATGTTGTCGGGAATCGGACTTGGTGGAGAAGCCGGTTTTCTGGTGGGCGCACTTTCTATGCTGGCGTCGAATATATTTTTTGGTCAGGGTCCATGGACACCATGGCAGATGTTTGCGATGGGGTTATTGGGCTGGCTTGCGGGACTGGTATTTTACCGCAAACGGTCGTATGAATGGAAAAGAGTAGCAGGCATCAGTGTATTTGGTTTTGTGACGGTATTTCTTATCTACGGAGGAATTATGAATCCGGCATCGGTATTGATGTATCAGGAGCATGTGAATGGGAACATGATTCTTTCTGCATATGCGGTGGGAGTTCCGTTTGATCTGCTTCATGCAGCCGGAACGTTCGTGTTTTTGTTGATCGGAACGAGACCAATTTTGAAGAAATTATATCGTATTCATTTGTGATAAGGTTGACAGAAAGGGGAGAAATACAATATGACACTGCAGCAACTGAAATATGTGATCACAGTGGCGGAAACCGGAACGATTACAGAGGCGGCAAATCGGCTCTACATTTCGCAGCCAAGTCTCACGAACGCCATTCATGAGTTAGAAAAAGAAATGAATATCGTGATCTTTCACCGGACTAACAAGGGGATCAATATCTCCAAGGAGGGGGAAGATTTTCTCGGATATGCAAGGCAGGTATTGGAGCAGGCGGCAATCTTAGAAGACAAATATAAGAGTGGACAGGGCGGCAAGAAACAGTTCTGCGTATCGACACAGCATTATTCGTTTGCTGTCAATGCATTTGTAGATCTGATCAAACAGTATGGACAGGACGAATATGATTTTAGTTTGCGGGAGACGCAGACGTATGAAATCATAGAGGATGTAGCAAGGATGCGGAGCGAGGTCGGCATTTTGTTTTTAAATGATTTTAATGAGACGGTAATACATAAAATCCTGAAATCGCACGATCTGGAATTTCATTCATTGTTTGTTGCCAGACCACATGTATTTATCAGTCGGAAACATCCGCTCGCAGACAGGGATGTTATCACGAATGAGGAATTGGAACAGTATCCGTATCTGTCTTTTGAACAGGGTGAGCATAATTCCTTTTATTTTTCGGAAGAGATTTTTTCGGCAGTGGAGCGCAAGAAGAATATTCGTGTCAGAGACCGTGCAACTTTATTTAATCTGTTGATCGGTTTAAATGGATATACAGTGTGCAGTGGCGTAATTGATAAGAAGTTAAATGGCAAGGATATTATTGCGGTTCCGTTAGCGGACGAAAGTGATATGCGGATCGGTTATATTGTACATCGGAAAGGTGTGATGAGCCGGTTAGGACAGACATATCTGGATTCGTTGAAGAAGTATTTAAAGTAGAATATATAGATGGAAAGATTGACAGACAGTCTGGTGCGACAGTTTATCTATAGTTTGAAACTATGGATAAGCTGTTTTTTTATGTATTATTCAATATGCATATTTTCTCCTATAATGGTATCTATAATGAATAACGTCGAAGGAGGATATGATGAAAACAGCAGTGATCGGTTTCCCCAGAGTGGGAACATTAAGGGAATTGAAATTTGCAAGCGAGCGGTATTTTAGAAAAGAGGTTACACGGGAGGAGCTTTTACAAACTGCACGGGAATTGCGTAAAAGACATTGGAAAGTACAGAAACAGGCAGGGATTGATTATATTTCCAGTAATGATTTCTCATTTTACGATATTACATTAGATACCGCAGTGTTATTAGGGATTGTACCGGAAAGATACCGGAAATTGAAGCTTTCTACGTTGGATACTTATTTTGCCATGGCAAGAGGATACCAGGGGGAATCCGGGGACGTAAAGGCATTGGCAATGAAGAAGTGGTTTAATACGAATTATCATTATATTGTTCCGGAAGTGGAAGATGATATGATAATTGAATTGTCGGGAGATAAACTGTTTGCAGAATATAAAGAGGCGAAGGCATTGGGAATCGAGACAAAACCAATTGTGGTCGGACCATATACAATGTTGAAGCTTTGCAAATATACCGGCAGCAAACAGGCGGCGGATTTTACAGATGCATTTGTAAATGTATACAAGCAGATCATTGAAAAATGTGAAACACAGGGTGCACTTTGGTTGCAGATCGAGGAACCTGCATTGGTTCAGGATATGTCGAAGGAAGATATTGCATTATTTCATAAAATATATGATGCGTTATTATCGGTATCGGATTCCTGTAAGATATTACTTCAAACGTACTTTGGTGATGTGAGAGATATTTATAAAGATCTGATTACAATGCCATTTGCGGGAATTGGTCTGGATTTTTTAGAGGGAAAGAAGACAGCGGCGTTAGTGGAGGAGTATGGATATCCTACGGACAAGATATTGTTTGCCGGATTAGTAAATGGAAAGAATATATGGAAGAATCATTACGACCGTACTTTGAAGGTGATCCGCAATCTGCGTGAAAAGGATATTAACGTAGTGTTATCTACTTCCTGTTCTTTGCTGCATGTTCCGTATACATTGCAGCATGAGAATAAACTTGTCAAGGAATATCTGGAACACTTTGCATTTGCGGAAGAGAAATTGACGGAATTAAAAGATTTAGGCAAGTTAGCGGACTGCAAGGACTACACAAAAGAGGTTGAATATCAGAAGAATTATGTATTATTTGAACAGGATCGGAACTGTAATAACGAAGCAGTAAAATCAAGACTTGCAAAGGTTACGGAGAAAGACTATGTAAGACTGCCGGAACGAAAGGAACGCCAGAAGTTACAAAAGAAGGAGTTTGGACTGCCGGAATTGCCGACGACTACGATTGGATCATTTCCGCAGACAAAGGATGTAAAGGCAAACCGGTCGGCATATCGTAAGGGAGAGATTACACAGGAAGAATATGTTGCATTCAATAAGAAAAAGATTGCAGAATGTATTAAAAAGCAGGAAGAGATCGGATTAGATGTTTTAGTACATGGAGAGTATGAACGAAATGACATGGTGGAATATTTTGGTGAGGCATTAGGTGGATTTTTATTTACAGAAAAAGCCTGGGTACAATCTTATGGAACAAGATGTGTAAAACCACCGATCATTTGGGGTGATGTGTATCGCGAGAAACCAATGACGGTAGAATGGTCGACCTATGCACAGGCACAGACCGATCACATTGTAAAAGGAATGTTGACCGGACCGGTTACGATTCTCAACTGGTCATTCCCGAGAGAGGATATCTCAATCCGTGAATCCATTTCACAGATTGCATTGGCAATTCGGGATGAAGTATTGGATCTTGAGGCAAATGGTATTCGTATGATACAGATAGATGAGGCTGCACTTCGGGAGAAACTCCCACTTCGCAGATCGGATTGGAATACGGAATATCTTGATTTTGCAATTCCTGCATTCCGCCTGACACACAGTGGTGTGAAACCGGAGACACAGATACACACGCATATGTGTTACAGCGAGTTTACGGATATTATTCCGGCGATTGATGATATGGATGCAGATGTGATTACCTTTGAAGCGTCCCGTTCGGATTTGCAGATCTTAGATGCATTGCGGGAGAATCATTTTGAAACGGAGGTTGGACCGGGTGTATATGATATTCATTCACCGCGTGTGCCTTCGGTGGAGGAGATTGTAAAGGCATTGCAGATCATGCTGACAAAGATTGATCGTGAGAAATTGTGGGTAAATCCGGATTGTGGATTGAAAACCAGAGGAATTCCGGAGACAGAGGCGAGCCTGATCAATATGGTAGAAGCAGCTAAGAAGGTACGGTGTAAATAAAGAATTGTTTAGTGTGTAAAGAAAACAGACGCATGAGATGTGAGAACTCATGCGTCTTTCTTCTATAGTCGGTTGTTTAGAATTTATTTAGCATTTGTTTACAAAAAGAGGAGTTGCAAAGGAAGTATAAAAAGGTATAAAATGTTTTCTAGTAAAATGACAATCAGACAGGAGGACAATTATGGAACCGGTGAAACGTTTGAAAAGAGAGTTGCGTGCAAAAGGTACAGTGATCAATCTATATAAAGATACGGTAGAAGTGAATGGCAATATTGCCGAGTGGGATTACATTCATCATGATGGTGCGGCTGCCGTAGTGGCAGTGGATACGGATGGCAAATTATTGATGGTACGGCAGTACCGGAATGCATTAGATCGTTTTACATTAGAGCTTCCGGCCGGCAAGTTAGATGATCCGGAGGAACCGACCTTAGAATGTGCAAAGAGGGAATTAGAGGAGGAGACCGGATACCGTGCCGGCAAGATGGAATATCTTCTTACGGTGAATACAACCGTTGCGTTCTGTAATGAAAAGATAGATCTTTATCTGGCAACCGATCTTACAAAGACGGAGCAGCATCTAGACCCAGATGAGGAGATCAATGTGGAGAGATGGGATATGGAAGATCTCAAGAAGATGATCTACGAAGGTAAAATGACAGATTCGAAGACCATTGCGGGACTATTAACCTATGATGCAAAGTATAACAGAGCATAGGTGATGCTGCTCGCAGTATCTGTTAATTTAGTGAGTGACGGCTTTTGTAATATATCGGGAGAGGGTCTTTGACTTTACAGAACAAAGTTCTAATATAACAAAAGAAAAACCACAAAGTGCAATAGAAAAAGCAATAATCATACCTATCATGACACACACATCCTTTCATCATAAAAACAAAAAGGCACTTATCGTTTGATAAGCACCTTTGCCTAAATATATAAGTTATGCATTTATTGTAGGCGGATTTTGACAGGAAAACAAGACATATTTTTTACAAAAATGCAGGAAATGTGGTATGGTAATTTGGAAAAATGTACAAAAGTGTATATTGTAGAAAGAAGGCAGAAACATGAAGATAGCAGCATATAATTACAGAGATTTTGATGAGGCGCAGTTCTTTGAAAAATTTGCGAAGGAATATCAGGTGGAGATCGTTCCGATCCGTGAGGCACCAACGGTAGAAAATGCAGCGCTTGCCGATGGATGCGAAGGAGTCAGTGTGATCACAACCCCAATCACAGAGGATATTATAAAGGCATGGAAGGAAGCCGGAGTGCGCCATATTTCTACACGGACGATCGGTTACGATCATGTGGATCTCGAAGCTGCGAAGAAACACGGGATGGCAGTCAGCAATGTAACGTATTCGACTGGAAGCGTAGCAGATTATACGGTAATGTTGATCCTGATGGCACTTCGTAGAATGAAATCCATTATTAAACGTGCAGAGGGAATGGATTATTCGCTGATCGGTAATATTGGGCGGGAAATCGGAAGTCTGACAGTTGGTGTAGTCGGAACCGGCAAGATCGGAACACATGTGATGCGGAACCTGTCCGGATTTGGCTGCGAGATATTGGCATATGATCCGTATGAGAATAATGAAGCGAAGTTATATGGAACGTATTGTTCATTAGAGGAGCTGTTTGCAAAGAGTGATGTGATCACATTTCATACCCCTGCCACAAAGAGCAGTTATCACATGGTAAATGCAGATACTTTGAAGACGATGAAAGACGGTGTTGTGATCATCAATACAGCGAGAGGAAGTATTATTGATACGCCTGCATTTATTGATGCACTAGAAAGCGGTAAAGTGGGTGCGGCGGCATTGGATGTCATTGAAAATGAACTGGGAACCTTTTATGGAGATTATAAATATCAGGTGATCGGACATAGAGAGATGTCTGTTTTGAAGGATCTTCCGAACGTATTGATGCTGCCGCATATGGCATTCTATACGGAAAATGCAGTCTCTGATATGGTGGAACATTCGATTGCACATGTTGTAACGGGAGATGGTAACGTACTTGCAGGGCAGAATTTGTAGATAGGTTGCGGATTGTCCGGAAATATGGGATAATAAATTGTTTTTGTACATAATTTAGAAAAGATATGGAGATGAGGTAGCAGACATGAATTTTGTAGAGTGGTTAAAGGTAGTTTTATTGGGGATCGTGGAAGGAATTACAGAATGGCTTCCAATCAGTAGCACCGGACATTTGATATTAGTGGATGAATTTGTGAAACTGAATCAGAGTGAAGCGTTTATGAAGATGTTTAATGTTGTGATTCAGTTAGGTGCCATACTTGCGGTCGTTGTGTTGTACTGGGATAAATTATGGCCGTTTCACACAAAGAAGAATGCACCGAGGAGAAGCTGGTTTGCAAATCAGGCGGATCACGGTGTTATGAAAGGTTTTCAGACATTTTGTAATAATTATTGCTATATGGATAAGATCGTGTTGTGGGTAAAGATTGTGTTTGCGTGTATTCCGGCGATGGTCATTGGGATTCCGTTTGATGACTGGATGGAAGCACATTTTCACAATGCAACGGTTGTATCGCTTGCCCTGATCGCTTATGGTGTGATCTTTATTGTGATCGAGAATTACAATAAGACACGAACTCCGAGAATGAATACACTGTCAGAATTAAGTTTTAAAGATGCATTTTTGATCGGTGTATTTCAGGTATTGTCATTGATTCCGGGAACATCCCGTTCCGGTTCTACGATCATCGGCGGTATATTGATCGGAGCTTCGAGAGAGCTGGCAGCGGAGTTTACATTTTTCCTTGCAATTCCGGTTATGTTTGGAGCCAGTCTGATCAAATTATTGAAGTTTGGATTGGCATTTACCGGTACAGAGTTAGCTGTATTGATCGTTGGAATGCTGGTCGCATTTGGAGTATCCATTCTGGCAATCAAGTTCCTGATGAGCTACATTAAAAAGCATGATTTCAAAGTATTTGGATGGTACCGTATCGTTCTCGGTTTGCTTGTCCTTTTGTACTTTTATGTTATTCGCTAGATGTTTCATGGTTAAAGTAATTGTAAACTGTGCTTGAGATCTTTTGAATGTTGGGGATGGCGGCACCGCAGTTTGTACTCATTACGCAGATGATATAATCGGTTGCGGGAGAATAGACAATGGCTGCATCGTGTTGGAATTCATCCGTGTCCCCGGTTTTGTTAGCACATTTTGTTCCGGCAGGAAGACCTGCCGGAATTTTGTTTATATGTGTCTGGTTCAGTAATAGTTCCAGAAACTTTTCGGAATATTCGGGGCTTACACATTTTCCTTTGTAGATCTTTTCCATCAACAGACCGCAGTCGTTGACAGTGGTCAGATTCCGTCCGGCAGACGATGGTGCTTTGTACTTCGTAGGAACGAGAATAGAAGTGATGGTTGTGTCCGTGTAGCCTTCCCGGTCAATGTAATCCTGGATAATGCCGCGTCCTGTGATGTGACTGTTATCTGGTGCACATCGCATAACCATCAGATTAAAGGCGTCATTGTCGCTGATGGACAGCATTTGTGTCATTAAAGAATCGATGGAAGCGGTTTCTTCCAATTCGCCTTTGTCCATGAGATCATATGCAGCGGCGGCACAGTATAGTTTGATCAGACTTGCTGAAAAATACTGGATGTTGTTGATAGAAAGGTATTCGTTTGCATTTAGATCCTTTACATAAACAGACCATGTTCCGGAATAGCGGGAAAGCATATTTTGTAAAGTGGAACGCAATGAAGTAAGACCTTCTCTGCTTCCGGTCGTGCCGAGAGAATCATTGGCATAACCGTTGCTATCCACATAAATATTATCCGGAGTTAAAGTGTTGGTGAGGACATATCCGTCTTCGCCGATATAACGCTCATCAATCCATTCATTCGCAGCGAGACTTCCGTCGGAATGAAAATAATATTCTTTTCCTGCAATGGTCTTCCAACCGGTTGCCATAATTCCATTTTTGTCAAAGTAGTATTGGTCACGGTTAATCTTCATCCAGCCGGTTACACGGTTGGAGTATCTGACCAGATAATAAGTGTTGCCGTTGATCGTACAAAATCCGGGAGCGGCTTCTGACAGAGGGGTAAAAGAAAAAGCCTCCGTATCCGCGGAGGCGTTTGGTTCGAGATTGTTCAGCAGTCCCATATCGAGCAGACCTTCTGTAGTTGTAATCTCTTCTGTTGATTCACGATCTTTGACAGATTGCTCCGTTGTTGCTTTTGGAGAGGTTGTATTCGTGTTATCTTTTGTCTTATCCGGAAAGAATACAGATAAAAAGAAGATCAATACAATACAGATCAGGGAAATGATAATGATTGTTTTTGTATTCGCTTTGCTGATATCCGGGTATGCAACATTCTGTTGCTCTTCGGCGGTCGTGTTGCTGACCGGTTCGCTGTTGGTTTGTTCTTCGTTGTAATCTGTGCTCATTTGTGCATCCTCTATCT
>ERZ1034925.495-NODE-495-length-17021-cov-5.337027_pt1 | contig 17021 bp, 11 predicted proteins | sample MGYA00520687_ERZ1034925 | MGnify/ENA primary metagenome ERZ1034925 (study PRJEB33766, sample SAMN09781758) | gut metagenome | biome: gut microbiome | host: Homo sapiens | place: Madagascar | study: EMG produced TPA metagenomics assembly of the PRJNA485056 data set... | reverse complement strand
GATAAACGGAAGGAGAAGGTTTGAGGGTATGGTTGTATCTGGTATGAGAACCGGCAAGAAATATGTGCTGGGTGAAAAGCCTGTCCAGAAAGAGCAGGATGGGAACATTTACCGTGTGCCGAAGTATGCAAATACGATGGTAAAAATGTATAATCGGGACTGTCGCAAAACAATGCAGCTCCGGGTGGTGAATGCCATCAACGGGGAGGATGTATGGCTTGGCCCGGAGCCAATTGAGCCGGTCAACCATAATGGTTCATTTGTAGGGTATGTGTTTGAAACGGAGCAGACGGCCGAGGAACCGCAGCAACTGGCTGCTCCCTCGGCACCACGACGAACAGGGGTAAGCACAGCAGGCCTTTTTGTCATCAGCGCTGTCATGGGGGCAGTCTTTACTGCTCTTATTTACCTACTTCTCTTTGATGCTATTACGCATGGCTTCTCCGATGGTTACATCCGTTACAATGCAAAGGGCATCCCCATGATTGTCGGCGGATGGATCGCTATGGAACTTGGGGTGCTGATGCTGTCCAGTCAAGTTACCTCCGACGTGATCAAGGTTATCTGTCTGGCGGTTGCGTACGCAGTGGGCAGTGCAGCAGTCTTTCTTGCTATCTGCCTGGTCGTGTTCGTGGTTGAGCTGATCAAAGGACTTGTCACATCTGCCATTGCGATTGCGATAGCAATTTTACCGGCGGTCGCTGTACTTATTGCTATCGTTGTAGTGATAAAGGCGATTTTCAGGTAAGTGCAAGCTGTCAGTCTCCCGGAACAAGTTGGGCGAGGCCAAAAGGAGAAAAAGATGAGTTCAGAGTCGACGCAGGAAAGAAAATTGCCCTCAGAGTGGGAATTGACCTCGGAGTGCAGAAATCTGCTTGAAGCATTGAGGCAACTCAGCGGCATCTCGGAAAAAGAAGTCGGCGAATGGAGTGCCCTTGATGGCATCAGCTATGCAAGGAGACTAAAAAAGACAAACCTTGCCGCAAAGAGAATGAAACAATATGTTGTTGATGCACACCGGATCTATGGGGAAAAGTTTGATCTTGGCCGTGCCAAACCACGGGAACTTACCCCGAGAGCTGTTGCGGTTGCCCGAAAATACATAGAAGATGACGATACTGTCAATTTTATTCTGAATGAGGATGACAATTTGCTCCACAAAGTGTTTGCGCGGCACCCGACCCAGAGCGATGTGGAAAACTTTGTCAATGCCGCCGCACTGATGCAGACTTATTATGAAGATCGTGCGCGAAAGATGGAGCTAGTGCATGATGCGAGCAGTGGCCTGCCGAGGATCCTGGATGCCTATGATGAGGCGGCCAGTGAAAAAATCAAAAATGCGGTAGAAGGCCCAGAACACTACACAACACCAGTACAGGCGGACGGAACGATTTATCTGGGAGATCTGCTTCTGGATACTGATCCGGAAGCCGCAGCGTTTCTTGGCAGGAGCCTATGGTTTGACAAAGAGAATGCGGTGCTGAAACAACCGTTTGCTTATGATGTGACACGGCCCTTTGTACTATTTATCGAGTGTGCGTGTACGGAAGAAGACGAAACGGTTGCACGTGAGCGCGCAGGTTCTCTGGTGAGGAGCATCTTATACCAGGCTACCCAAGATCTGCCGTTGTATGGCTATCAGTTCATCTACTTTGATCCCAGCCGTGGTGGAAAATCTCTGAGAGATTTTTCAACGCTGAACAAAGCAAAAACAAGAAGTGCGTATCAGCTGGAAAAAACGCTGTTTCCCGCAGGCGAGGAGTTCACGCTTTTGGAACTAGCCGGAACTCAGGAAGCCGCGAATACAATGATGAAGCACTTAGATGAAGACGTGGCGTCTACAATTCGCATCTGCGGCGGATACCGGGATATTTTTGAGTACAACGAGGGAAAGCGACAGGATGCAGTCGAGGCTAATTGTGAGCCGGTGAAGTTGATTCCGCGACGCTTTGTTGTATACGAAAATACGGATCGCACATTGATACCCGCGCATCTAGAGGTACTGCGCAAGGCGATTGAGAACGCGGGAAAATGCGGAATCAGTTTAATTCTTACAGCTTGTAAGACGAAAGAAAAAATTCGACAGGAGGAGCAAGCGCTGGAGGAACGCCGTGCCAAAGGGAAAGATGCCTCCCGAATCCAGCGCCAGGAATGGGAGAAACTGAAAAGCCTTTGCACGGATCAGATTTTCTGGTGTGATAAGACCGAGGAAAGTGCCCCCATCATCCAGATTGGAGAACACCGTCGGTACGATACAGAGCAGGAGCCGGAACGCAAGGCGTATCTGTTCCAGCCGCAGCCCCTTGGACAAGCGGACCTCAGAAATTATATGGGAGAAATCGTTCAGGCGTTCCATCCCACGATCAACACAGAAACGCTGTTTGAAAAGCGGATCGAGGTTGAGAATAACTGGGGCCATAAGTATGCCGAAACTGGCATTGAGGTGACGTTGGGCGTGAACGCCCGCGGCAAATTGCTGGGTGTGACGCTGGGCAGCGATGCGCAGCCTTTTGCAATGCTGGCAGGGTCGTCCGGTTGCGGAAAATCGAACCTACTCCATTCGATCATCAATGAAATCATTGTCAACTATACGCCGGATGACGTTCAAATTTGGCTTGCTGATTATAAGTCCATCGAATTTTTGAGCTATGCGGAGAACACACCGCCTCACATCAAATATATTGCGGCAGATCGAAGAAAAGAGCATACCTTCAAGTTCATTGATAGGATGGAGGAAGAGTGCAGCCGTCGCCAAAAACTGTTCTCGGCAAGCCTTTGCAAAAGCCTGACAGATTATCGAAACAAATTCGGCAAAAAATCCATGCCGCGTTTGCTGATTATCATTGATGAATTCCATTGTGTTTCCAACCATATTAAGGAGGAACCGGTATACAAAGAGAAGTTGGAAAGCCTGCTTCGTGTGATGCGTGCTGTCGGTATGACAACGCTGTTTGCGGATCAGACCTTCTCCACAGGGCTTCCAGGGCTGACGGATTCTGCCAAGAAGCAGATCACACTGCGCATGGCGATGAAAGCGGATGCCGAAGAGTACAATGCAATTTTTGATATTCGGAGTGCCCGTTCGATTCCGGAATTGATGGAGATGGAAGCGTTCCAGGTAACGGTTCGTTATCTGTTGCACGAAAAAGGGGAAGACGGATCCGAAGTCACAACACCTTACTATGAGAAGTGCAATACCCTTCATCTGACATCAAAAACGCAGGCGGAAGTTGCAACACAGAGTATTAAAAAATACGGCTCCTGTGAGGATGTGGTTGTGGTGCGCCAGCCTGATCGATTTAGGGCGGATTGGGATAGCGTCATGGCCGAAAAAGCGAGCTTGCCCCAAACGGATGCCGCGCGCTTGTATTGCGGCGAAACCGCCGAGACTGGAAAAGGCAGCAAGTATTTTTCTGTTGTGCTGGAAAACAATGCCAGCGAGAACGTACTGTGTGTTGGCAAAGACGAAAAAATACATGCCAGTCTGTTGCAGTCTTTCCTGACCAGTATTGATAAGAGCGGTGCAAAGGATAAAATCTACATCCTGGCGGATGCAAGCGCCGGGGTGGGGAAACTTTGCCTTCCTCAACTGCGGGTTTGCCAGGCGGAGAACGAGCGGCTTCGCTGTGTGACCGACATGGAGGAAATTTGCTCCATCGTTGGCGATTTGAAACAGGAGAACGACCGGCGGCACAGCGGCGGTGGGCAAGAGCTTTCGATTTTTGTGTTCTGGTTGGGGCTGGAAAACCTGGCGGCCGATATGAGCAACTACCCTGCCGACAAGCCTGAACCGGGAACGGGAAAAATGCTGTATGACGCGACGCAGGATATTGCCGAACTGATCAGCCATGGCCCGGAAAATGGGATTCACCATTTTGTGTTCGGTTCTTCCATGAAACCGTTGGATGCGGTTTCGTGCGGGAGCGGAAATGATTTTACCCATAAGCTCCTGTTCAAAATGGAGAAAGAGGAGAACACCGAGCTTGCGAAGCTGACCAGCCCATTGAGAGAGGCCGGGAACAAGTCAATCGACGAGAAACTTGCCTTCTATCATGATGGAACCGTTTCGCGGCAGTTTTTCCCCTTCCTGGGCAGCATTGAGGAAGGTTCGCTGATTCCTGCGGAGAGCATCAACCAGGCCGATTTGGCCGAGGCAAAGGCCAACGAAGCGTTCCGGGCAAAAAAGGAGGCCTGGTTGCGTGATGCCGGCGGTTTGCCGCAAATTCTGCAAAACTATGACGAAGCAGCGGAGCAAAAAATCAGAAATATTGAAATTCCGCCGCACTACACCGCACCCACACAGGCGGGCGGATCCATCTATTTGGGAGACCTTCTTTTGGACACTGCCCCTGAAGCAAGAGAAGCGCTGGAAAAGAGCTGCTGGTTCGACCGAAGCAATGCGGTATTGCGGCAGCCTTTTGCCTATGACGCGGCACAGCCCTTTACGCTTTTTATTGAGTGTGCGGGCCAAAGTGAAGCGGCTGCGCGTGAGCGTACGGGTTCACTTGTGCGGAGCATTTTGTACCAGGTTACGCGGACTTTGCCGCTGTATGACTATCAGTTCCTTTACTTTGACCCAAGCCGCGGCGGCAGCTCGCTGAGTGATTTTCTGACATTGGGTGAAGCTAAAACCAAAAATGCGTATCAACTGGAAAAAACGCTGTTCCCAGAGGACAAGGGATTCTCACTCTTGGAGTTGGCAGGGACCCAGGAGACAGCCAATGCAATGATAAGCGAATTGAACAAGGACGTGGCAGCGACAATTCGCATCTGCGGCGGTTACCAAGATGTTTTTGAGTACAACGAAGCAAAGAGACGGGCCGCAGATAAAGCGAACTGTGAGGTTGTGAAGCTGATTCCTCGGCGCTTTGTGATCTACGAAAATGTGGATCGCACATTAAACCCAGCACAGTTGCAAGTACTGCGAATGGCAATCGAAAATGCGGAAAAATGCGGAATCAGCCTGATTTTTACCGCTTACACAGTCGAAGAAAAGACCCGACAGGGCGAGCAGACCAACAGAAAAGTTGCTGACCAAACACAGGGTGAGGAATGGAAAACGCTGAAAAGCCTTTGCAAAGATCAAATTTTCTGGTGTGCTGCCGTCAGGGAAGCGGTTCCTGTCATACGAATCGGCAAGTATGGTCAAAACAATGAGGGGACAAAGAGCAAGTCGTACCGGTTCCTACCGCAGCCGTGTGGCCAGGAATCACTCAAAAATTATTTAAGTGAAGTGGTTCAGGAATTTCATCCAAAAATTAACGCAGAAACGTTATTCGAAAAACGGATTGATGTGGAGAACAGTTGGGGCAAGAAGTATGCCGAAACTGGGATTGACGTAACCTTGGGGGTGAATGCTCGCGGCGAATTGCGGGGTGTGACACTTGGCAGTGACGGCCAACCGTTTGCAATGCTTGCAGGCACATCCGGATGCGGAAAATCGACCTTCCTGAATGCCATCATCAATGAAATTGTAGTCAACTATACCCCGGACGATGTTCAGATTTGGCTTGCAGATTATAAGTCCATTGAGTTTTTGAGCTACGCGGTGAATACGCCGCCGCATATCAAGTATGTTGCAGCGGATAAGAGCAAGGAGCATACCATCAAGTTCCTTGACAAAATGGAAGCAGAGTACAAACGCCGGTTGATGTTGTTCACGGAAAATCCAAGAAAAGTATACCGAAGCTTGTCGGAATATCGTGAAAGTAACGGACGGAAGTCTCTGCCGCGGCTTTTGATTATCATTGACGAATTTCACAATGTGTCTAACCATATTAAGGAGGAACCGGAATACAAGCAAAAACTTGAAAGTTTGCTTCGTGAGATGCGCGCTGTCGGTATGACAACACTGTTTGCGGATCAGACTTTCTCCACAGGGTTGCCAGGATTGACGGATTCGGCAAAAAATCAAATTACGTTGCGTATGGCAATGAAAGCGAACGTTGAGGAATACAATGCGATTTTTGACATCCGAGATGCCCGTGAAATCCCGGAGATGATGGGGTTGGATAAGCATCAGGTAACGATTCGCTATCTGCTACATGAAAAGGATGAGTATGGCGCAGAGATTACGACGCCATATTATGAGAAATGTAATACGCTTCATCTTACCCCGGAAAGGCAGGAGGAGATAGCAAAGCGAAGCATTGAAAAATACGGCTCCTGTAAAGATTTGATTGTTGTGCGCCCGCCTGATCGGGTTCTGGCAAACTGGGACAACATCCTTGCAGACAGAGCGACTCTGCCCAAGGAGAACGGAGTGCGCCTGTTTGGCGGTGGAGCCATCGGTGGAGGACAGTATTTTTCCTTTGACTTAAAAAGCAATTTCCGAGAAAACGTAATGTGCATTGGCGGCAATGAAAAAATGCAGGCCAGCTTGCTCCAGTCTTTCCTAGCAAGCATCAAAAACAGCGGTGTGGATTATGAGGTTTATGTTTTAGCAGATTCTAGTACAGAATTGGCGGAACTTTGCCGACAACAGTTGCTAGTGAATCAGGCTATGGATGATTCCTTCCATTACGTGGCTAACGAGGAAGAAATCTGTTCTGTAATCAGGGAACTGGCACAGGAGGGGGAGCAGCGCCGCCGTAGCGGTAAAAAGTCGCCTCAGGTTCTGACTTTCTGGCTTGGGTTAGAGAACCTGGCCATGAATATGGACTACTACCGTAGCAAACCGGAACCTCAAGCAGAGGAAATGCTTTATGATGCGCGGGAGGATATCGCCCATCTGACGAAGCAAGGCCCGAAATATAATCTTCATAATTTCGTATTCTACCAGTCCACAGCACCGCTGCGGGATGTCAGGTGTGCGAGAACTGAAGATTTCACCCATAAAATCCTTTTCAAAATGGGTGATGAAGAAAGCGCCGACTTTACGGGGAAAACTCGTCTGCTGCGGGATGCTGAGGACAAGCCAATCGACGAAAAGACAGCTGTCTATTATGACGGAACGAGCAAGCAAATATTTTTGCCATTCAGGGACAGCATCGAGGAAGGTACGCCGATTTCTGAAAAACTTATTCTGAAGGCACAGCAGACGGAGGAAAGGGTAAACGAGACATTCAGAGCAAAAAAAGAAGCCTGGATTCAGAGTGAGCTCCTATCGGAAAACAATCCCATAGGGGAGCAAGCGCAACGAAACTCAAAGACTGAAGACAGCCTGGGAACTTTGCTTGACAGTGATGAGGATGACGCCGAGGCCCTTGCTAACCAGTGGTTTGCGGAGTCAATGCGTCGGCTGGCCGAAGAAGAAAGTTCGCCTCAAAAGGAAGACGAACTGCCGGATACGGAAAAATCATTCGGAGGTATAAGTGAGAGTGAAAGCGATCAGGCAGAACAGTCACCGGCCTTTACACCCAAAAGCGAGGCGCAGGAAGAACCTTCCGTCGAACCGACACCGCCAGAAAAGCCGTTCAAAAGCTGGTATCTTTGGGATACCGCAGAGCGTCGGCAACTTTTGGTGACCAACTACACTGGCTTGGACTTTGGCTGGGATGAGCAGAACAGAATTTGGGTTCCCCTGACCGCGCAGATGATGTTTTTTGAAAAGACAACACAGACATGGGAACCTGTGCCGACTGACTCTGGCGGAAAACTTCTGCTGGAATAAGACTTCCTATGAACAGAACGAAATCGAACGACAGGAGGTGCGGACAGAGTGCCAACGCGGGAACAGCTTGTGAGGAATCTTCTCGCAAACCACAAAGGTGAATCAATTGTAAAAAATCTTCTTGCAACTCAAAGGGGAAACTATGCCAGCCGTTTCCGCATGACAGGGTTGAATCGCAAAAAATTCGATTTTACCAAGCTGAACTCGAAATCCTATAAAAAGTTAATGCAGCGGCGTGGAAAGACTACAGAGCAAATTGAGGAAGAACTGGCTTCGATGGATCGAAGCCAAGTGCCAATTCTGGTTCGCCATGCCGGGGCGGGCGAAAAGTATGTCGTGACGCATGGCTGCGATGGAGCTTCAGGAAATTATGTCAGCTTCCGCTCCCAAGGGAAAACGCCAGAAGAACGAATCGACAGACTTGCACTGTGGCCCAAGAACACGGCGGAATATGAGACAATGATTGTCCTGGATAAGGATCAGGATGTGTTCGTTACACGCATTGCACCGCAGCCGGGTTGGCAGGGTGAAGATCCCAAGCATCTGCCGCGCAATGGTGGGGCGTGGCAGATTATGACGGACGGTGGATTCAAGAACGGCGCGGTGCGTCAGCAAGACCCCAAATTCCCATCAACAATAGTAAATACGGGATTTCCGAAGATAAGGAGTACAAGTACTATGGATAAAGACATTGATTACGACAAGGCTTTGGAAGCACTTCAAGCTGCCCGATCTGCATTGTCTGTTATTACGAAGGCAGCGAATGATTTGGAGCGGCAAGGACAATCTGCAAGGATGGCGCTTCCCTCAGAAGATGGAGACGCGGTTAAGGCAAAGTTCGACAAATTAGCAAAGGCGGTTCTTGAGGCTGTCAAACCGGGGGAGGCGCGGATACGCGAGCTTGAAGAGCGAATCAGAGATGACAAGGTAAGAAAACCAACGATTCAGGATATGGAACGGTAATATTGGACGAATACGAACAAACTCATCGCTCAATGGGGTGAACGGGTGAGCACAACAGAAAGAAGGTTTGACCTATGGGAAGAATTGCTGGTGACGCGAAACAGTTAAAGGCGGTGAGAGCAGGAGCTCTTCAGGATGAGAGCCAGATGGTTTCCGGACTTAATGCCCTTGAATCAGCAACAGAAGATTTTAAGAAAGCGTGCAGTGACTACAGAGTATCGCAGTTGGAAGCGATTATAAAGGAGCTTCGATCTGCGCTGCTGGCAAACACAAAAGGTGTGGCCGTGGCCTGCGATTTTTTGGAAAAATACGCCGCTTGGCTTGAAAAAAGAACATAAACTTACAGTAAGGCTAACGTGGGAACTAGGCGAGTTGGGAGAAATTTGTGGAATACGATAAAGATATCGACTACGAATGCGCACAAATCACTTTGGACGACGCTATGCGGCATATTGAAAAAATCCGGAAACACGCCGAAAATATGCAGATGCAGGCATTGCGTTTGGAAAGCGCCCTTCCAGGCGAAGACGGGCGAAAACTCAACATCATTGTCAGCGCGTTGGCAAATGACATTTTGGATGTGACTGACAGGGGGAGCGGGAGAACGCTTAAACTCGCCCGAAGGATAGAGCAGGAGCGGCATCGAAAACCAAGAATGTAGTGGCAAAAACCATCACCCAAAACGGCGGGAGGAATTACAACGGCAGAGAGAATTGCGGGCAATGCTCCGGAACTGAAGAAGATAAAGTCTTTGATGGAAGATGACTTATATGAAATTGTCAGGGAACTTGGTCTTCTGACGCAGACAGCAGTCGATTTTGAGCGCATTTGCGGCGACTATCGCACAGCGGAGCTAAGAAAAATTGTTTCTCAGCTTCGAGATGCGGTTGGTCGGCACCAACAAAGGATGCAGGAGGTGCTTGCTTTTTTGGAACGGTATGCCGCATGGTTGGAGAAAAAAGAATAAAACCTGGAAGCACACATCAAAAGTCAAAAATATCTTATCAAAAGACCTGCTAATAAAAGTCAAGAGGTGATTTGATAAAAATGCTAAAATCCGAGTCTCCAATCAGAAACGTAACTCAAACAAGCCGTTAAGCACCCAAAAGAGTGACAGCCTGCCGAAAATATATGAAAAGTTGGTTAATTGGTATTTGTCGAATCCATTATAGCTTTTACTCTGGCGTAGTAGATGCGCAAAAACTTGTTAGCCGAAGCCATCATGTAGACTTTGTAGGGCTTTCCTTCAGAACGCTTTTTGTCCATGAAACTGTAGACAGGTTCATCCTGTGGCTGGTTCTGCAAAATGACTGTCATAATCAAAAAGAGTGTCCTGCGCAAAACAGCAGAACCAACTTTACTGATTCCCTTGTCGTTTCCCACAATCTTGCCAGAGTCATTCGGCTGCGGCTCGATTCCCGCAAAGGCAATGAGAGATTTCTTGGAGGAAAAGCGGCGGACATCACCAATCTCAGCCATCAGCTGAGGGCCGAGAGAAGGGCCAACGCCGTACATTTCCATCACGGTATCAAATTCAGGAAGCTGCTGAGAAAGGCGAAGCATTTCCTGCTGGAATGCAGCAACTGACTGAGATACTGCTTTCAATTGAGCAACCTGTTGCTGGATAAGAAGTTTTGAGGTGGGCGATTTCGGAAGAGAAGCGGCATTAACCGCGCAGGCATAGATTTCATCCGATTTTGAACGCGTGAACTGGTATCTGTTCTTCTGACACCACTTCAGATACTTTTTTGCAAAATTATCCACAGAAAGGATGGAAACGCACTCGCTGTGCCAGAAATCCCCGATGAAATCGACCCATTTCTCACATCCGTTGCTCTTCGCAGGGCTTGTAAACAACTTATTGGCATCTGGAAAGGTCATGTCAAGAGATGAAATCAGATTATTCTTCAGCATAGTACGAATCGCCACGGCTTGCTGGTACTGGCGATAACAATTCTTCAAAGCCAGTCGGGTATCATCTTCGGGAAGGTACGGCCGCAGCCGTGTCCACTTGTCGAGCGTATAGTTAGCGATTTTAACAGCATCTTTCCTATCCGTCTTGACACGTCTTAAACTGTTGTTATCGTAGTCATGAATCAGAACAGGATTGACTACGGAAACAAATAAGCCCGCATCGTGTAAAACGAAAGCAACTGATTTGTGGTAATTCCCGGTGGCTTCCATAACAACGCGGGTCTCTCCGTCCAGAGCTTTGAGCTTTCCAGCCAGATCGTTCAGGTTCTGGGCGGTATGTAAAACTTCAAAGGGTTCGAGTACCACCTCTCCGAAGGGGCGCATAGCACAAACCATGCTTTTTCCTTTGGAAACATCAATGCCTACTGCGTTCATACTTTTTCCTCCATTATTTTGTATTTGCAACCGGTATCCATCTTTTACTCGTTGCCGATTCAATCTATTGGGTGACACGAACACTCCGCTTGGCGGTGGCTCAACCTGCTTAAAACGAATGCTACAACAAGAGAGATGGCTAACTGTCTTTCGAGCGGACGTTAAAGCCCAAGGAGGCATACGTTAACCGATTACTCTCTTATTGTAGCTCAGGAACAAGATGGAATATGGCTGGCTACCATATCCGGTTCCAAATATATTGTAATAGGAGGAAAATATCATGAGAAAGCATCCCCGCAATACCGTAGAGGATGAAGAAGATGTACTCACGGACTTTGAACCGGAGGACTTAGAGAAAACGGGTGAAGATGGCTGGTCAGATCCTGACGAAGATGAACCGGAACATTCTGGACATACTCGTAAAGGCGGAAAAAGATCAAAGGCTGGACGACTGAGCTGGTATGAACGAGTTGCCTGGAACAAAATCGGAATTTTGCTGTTGGTATTGGCTGTGGCTGTGGGGGCTGTGCTGGCCGTGTTGGCCTTTGTGCGGACAAGCAAGAAAAAGAGTCTCTATGCCGATGCCAAAAATGCCATTGCGCAGGGAGATTACCAGAATGCGGCGGCAAAACTGGAGCAGGCAATCGAATACGGCAGCAAGGACGCAAAGTATCTTCTGGGGACGCTTTACCTGAATGGCGATGGTGTGGAAAAGGACGAGACGAAAGGTCAGGCGTTGTGCAACGAGGCATTTGAGGAAGGTTCGGATTATGCTTACTACTGCCGGGCCATGGAAGACCTCGAAGAATATGTAGACACAGGCGATGCCGCAAAACTGTCGGATTGCCAGAACAAGCTGGAGCAGAGCGATGAACCGGACGCTACCTATCAGCGCTCACTCTTGCTTCGTGTAAGCGGCGATGCAGACGGGGCGGATCAACTGCTGGAAACGGCAGTCAAGGGCGGTTCGCTGGGGGCAATCTGCGACCAGGCGCAATACAAAATTTACGCAGGCGATTACGATGGGGCGCTGGATGTTTTGAAAAAATACGCCTATCAGGATGATCTCGACCTGCAGGCAGCCACAGCATGGGTCAAACTGCATCAGGGCGATACTTCCAGTTGGCAGAATCTTATCAATCTGGCCAACAACGGCTGCGGGCTGGCAAATGCTTACCTGGGAGACATTTATTACGATGGTTTGATTGCCGGGCAGGAACGCGACTTTGGAAAAGCGGCGCAGTATTACCAGATCGCTTCAAAAGCAGATTGTATGCGCGGCCGGATTGGCTTGAGCCTCACCATGCTGGTCAACGGAAACGGCTACTATGAGAAATCGTTTGCCGTTGCGGTTAATGCCTATCGCCGCGGGTATGTGAATGCCGGTTCGATTTTGGGCAATTTGATGTACGAGGGCCTCGGAACGGAAGAAAAGCATGAGGGAATGCAGTACATCATTGCGGCGGCCAATAACTGCTATGCCCCGGCCGAAATGTACCTTGCATCGTACTACTATAAAGAGGGCGACACGGACAAGTGCTATGAATACCTGGAGCGCGCCTATAAGCACGATTCGCGTGCCGATGCAAACCGCAACCTGGAAGCCTACCTGGGCAACAGCGACGGCTTTGGGGCGGATACCTTCTATTGATTCTTCTGATTCTGCATGTCATAAGCAAAGCCCGCTGTAAAAAAAGTTGTCAGACAAAAGATTCCCCGACAGTGACCTGTCGGGGAATCTTATCAGGGTTGAAAAAATCAACTTCTTGGCGGAAAAACCTTCTGACATTGACGGACTTTGGAGAGCAACCGTTTGATTCCGTGGTATATCGCCTGCACAAGTTTTGGCAAAAGTTTGTACCAGATATTGCTGACCAGCCAAATGGCAGCATATATGGGATACGAACTGCAAACGCAAATGGTTGCCCAAACAAAAAATACCAGCCAGATGATGATTGCGGTTTTGCCGGCCTGCGCGGTGAATGAATAAAATCCATATTGGATCATCAGGGTATAGAGCGGCATATGTAGAATATATACCGGCAGGGTACGTTTCCCCAGGGCGGCGAGCGGAGCAAAACTTCCAACGACGCCCATCAGGAGAAAAACGGTCAAAAAGCCAATGACATAGAATGCCGCACGATCCTGCATGGTGTAACCCGCCGAAAAATAGGAGGAATCCTGAAACAATCGCACACCTTCATAGACTGGTTCCGGTGCGGTGACAATGTTGTAAAAAGCACGGCCATACAGAAAAAACAGTATGGCGAAAAGCTCAATCCGAATAAGCGGGTGATGGTGTGCCAAAGCGTTCCAGGCATCTGCCACATTGGAAAATAGCACCCCAAAGGCAAAGAAAGGAAAGAAGGAAAATACACGATCCAGAGAATACGGCCAGGATACCTCGCCGCTGATCAACCCAATCGCAACTGCCGCACAGAACACAAACAGGCGGCAAAGCGGCGGGATGTACCGCACGGCCAGACGTAAAAATGGAACCGTGAGCGACCAGAAAATCAGGGCATATAAATACCACATATGCCGCCAGGGGGTCAGAACATCCCACCAGGAATTGAGGGCAAGATCTTCCTGAAGCACATGGATGCGGAATGCGGTAATGCCGACTTGGCAAAGAATATAAAGCCAAATTTGCTGGGATACAATTTTCCACGGGTTGAAGCGAGCCACCAGGCCGCTGGCAATGCAGAAAAGCGCCATATGGAACAGGTAGATACACTCAAACATGGCATTTACCTGTGGAAAAGTGCCGCGGTGGTATTCGCATAAGTGGCCAATCACGACGCAGATAATGCCAATTCCCTTCATGGTGTCAATGTAATTGCGCCTGACAGCAGTATTCTTTGGTACTTGCTCCATAAGGCTCACTTCCTTCAAATAGCGGTTCCTTTATTTCATTATACCATCAGTTTTTCCAAAAGTATATGCCTGTCGGGTGTATTTCTTGATTTGCAAAAACAGCGGAACAGAATTTCTATGAAAAACGGGCCATCAGGCATTGGAAACACAGTGCCTACACAATATGGAGACTCATCCAAATTGACTTGAAGTAAAAGCAAAATCCAACAACAACGAGGAGACGTTTTATGTTTTGTGAAAATTGTGGAAGAAAAATTCCAGATGATACCAAGTTCTGCCCATTTTGCGGCGAATTGGTTTCAGGCGGCAAAATGGACGAGACGCTTGACAACGAATTTGAGTCCGATGACACCGCAAAAGCGCCTAAAAAAGGTAAAAAGTCCTCCAAGGGGAAGGCTGGTTCAAAGCGTGGTGAGCACCCTAAAAGGCTACCAGTGGTTTTGATTGTACTGCTTTTAATTTTTGTAGTTGCATTTGTTGGGATGATGACCTTTTCCGGTAAAGCAACGCAGAGGTCAGCAAGGCTGGCCGCGTTGGAAGCGGGAAGTGGTATCTCCTCCGCCAATCAGGAAAAAAGAGAAAGCAACAGCACAGCGCAGGAATCTACATTGCAGGAAGCGGAAAGCACTGCGCTGAACGGGAGCAAAGTTGTGTTCCATAACTGCCCGGAGGATGCAACCATCCTGGTGAATGGAAACCAGGTGGAATATCAATATACGGGCACAGACGCCATCCTTGGCAGTGAAGATTTGACGAATCAATGCCAGGTCCGCGTGATTGCACCTTCCACCGAAGAAAATTACCAGACGGCGGCCGCCTGGTATCTGGATGACTGCTTCGAGTACAGCTTTGGCGGGGACGACGGAACATTTCAATCCTGTGGCGCTGATGGACGGGCCAGACCGGACGATGCGTTTGTCAGCCAACTGACGCAATTTTATTATGAGAGTTTCCTCCAGTGCATCAATGAACAGGATTTATCCTATATTCGCTATTCAACGTCAAACAATACGGCAAAAATCAGCGAGAACGTATTCAGCCAGGTAAATTCAAAAAATTATTATGATGCCAGCACATTTGAAGCAAGTTATGCGCCCAGCTCTCTCACTTATTCAGACGGTACGGCAGTGTATAATGCGAGCTTCCGGACGCCATGCACTGAACGCGCAACAGGGACAAGCAAGGTGATCCAGAATAACCGAACCATACGGATCGTGTACGAGGACGGTGTGTGGAAGGTTGACCGAATTGTCTTTTTAAGCGACGATGATTTTAATGCCGGGCGGTACGCGGATCTTTCCTGATTGGAGCGAAAATGCCCCCTGTGGGATAGCAATAAAAATTACAGTAGCGGAGGATCCTGCAGGGCATTCGCTGCCGTGCTGATTGCACACGCAAAAATGGGATGCGATTGGTTTTGAAAGACGTGAAAGGCTTTTCTATATGACAGAACAAAATCAGAACGAGAAGAAAACTTACAGAGCGGTTCGTCGCATCAAAAGGAACAATGGCGCGCAGTCCGCTGTGCCTCAGGCTGAGATGTTGGATGGCTCGCGTTTGAAGAAACATGAAGAACAGCACAACGAAAAGGTAAGGAAAGAGCAGCCGGAGTTACAGAAAAGGGATCAGACCGACGCGGCAAAAGATTCCTCGATGAAAAAGCGACGCTTGCCTGACCGCCATGTGGCAAGAAAACAATGGATTGTCTGTTATAGTTTGCTGCTTCTCGTTGTTGTAGTCTGCCTGATTCTTCTTGCAACAAAAAATACGGATACGCCGGGACAAAAGGAATTGAAAATTCCGCAAGAGAGAGAAAACGGAGAAACGATTGATATCCCCGTTACAGCTTACCTTCCGGCCGGGCGAGATGCGGTACCGCTGGTTGTTTTTTGCCACGGCTTTACGGGAAACCGACAGCTGGACGGCCATTATCTTCCAATGGCACAGCAGTTGGCTGCCAAGGGAATTGCCAGCGTATCGCTGGATTTTCCGGGAAACGGGGAAAGCACAGAGGAATTTGAGAGTTACACGATTCAGCATATGCAGGATGACATTACCTGTGTGATCGACTATATGTGCCAGCATTACAAAATCGCGGAGGATAAGATCGGGATACTGGGGCACAGTATGGGAGGGCGAGTGGTTTCACTCCGCCTTGATTCGAGCATCAAAGCGGCTGCACTGTGGAGTCCCGCCGACCGTCCCGGTTTGGAAGGGCTGGAATTTGTAGATCATGATGCAGAAACACTGGATCAGATGCGGGTGCAGGCGATGCTGGAAGGAAGCGTTCTGGCGTGGAATGTTCCCATTAGTTCGACTTTCATTGAGGAGATGGCAAACAGTAATCCACTGGAACCGATCCAAAACTATGAAGGCGCACTTCTGCTTGCTTTTACAGGGCAGGACGAAGAACTTTTCAGCCGCGAGACAATCGATATGACCATGACGGCCGCACGGTCGAGAGAACTGCCTTTTGTCGATCTCTCAGCGGCATTTCCCGACTCGACGCACAATTACACTGCGAAGGAAGAGGATGACTCAAAAGAAAAAGATGCGGAAATTCGTGGGAGAATCGAGAGCCAAACCATTGAATTTTTCTGCGATACACTACTCTGACAGTTTTACTGTCGTCATCGACCCTATAGCATAGTTCGGGACAATTTACATCGGTGCGGAACAAAATAGGGTGCATTGAAGGTAAACCGGCGGTTGGCAAAATCCCAGTTGACCGCGATGCCACCGGGCAGTATTACGCCGAAAAAATCAAGGGCAACCAAAACGAGGACAGCACAATCTACGAGGGTGTGGTTACCTACGACATCCAGTTTGATGCCTTGCTCCCGCATACCGATACCGAAGCGCACCTGATTATCAACCTGGAAACGCAGGGAGTCTTTAAGCCTAGCGATAAGCAAGGCGGGGCGTATCACCTCGTTACACGCGGCATATACTATTGCGCGCGTATGCTGGCGGCGCAGAAAGAACATGAATTTACCGGATCGCAATATGATAAATTGGCTAAGGTTTACTCGATTTGGATCTGCCTGAATCCGCCAGAGGAATGGCGCGGGGCGATCAACACCTATCGACTGGAAGAATTCAATCTGTTTGGTGAGCAGCACGAAGTAAAAGAAAAATATGATAAGCTGTGTGTGATTTTGCTTTGCCTCGGAGAGAATGACAAAATTCCGCAGAGCGATGTAGTGGACTTGCTAAACAC
>ERZ1034925.494-NODE-494-length-17021-cov-40.651185_pt1 | contig 17021 bp, 14 predicted proteins | sample MGYA00520687_ERZ1034925 | MGnify/ENA primary metagenome ERZ1034925 (study PRJEB33766, sample SAMN09781758) | gut metagenome | biome: gut microbiome | host: Homo sapiens | place: Madagascar | study: EMG produced TPA metagenomics assembly of the PRJNA485056 data... | reverse complement strand
GGCTGGAGTTGCGGGCGCCGGGGCTGCGGCTGCCGGAGCAGGGCTGAAGGCAGCCCTGGGGAAGACCCTGGCCTTCGCCATGAACCCCGTCTTCGCGATCCCCGCCCTGGTCGTCGCCGTGGGATATGCGGTCCATCGCATCCTTTGCAGGAGCGGCGAGAGCGCGGCGAAGGAGAGCGCAAGGCAGGTGGACGCGATTCTTTCCGAAAGCGACGGGAGGATCCGCGCATTCGAGGCAAGGCACCAGGACGGGAAGATGTCCACGGCGAAGATGTACGAGGCCTACGAGAAGGAGAACAAGGAGCTTCTCGAGGAATACCAGGCGATCGCGTCGAAGAGAAACGAGCTTGCGGCCGCCGCCGGCCTGAAGGGGTTCTGGGCTGGAGGGAACAGCAAGGCCGTGAAGGAGCTTGCAGCCCAGGAGGACCGTCTCCGGGAGAGGATTCTGGAGAACATGGAGGCCAGGCGGCGTCTTCTGAAGGAGGTGAAGGAAAGGCAGGCGCAGGCGGAGAAGGCACTGGACGACGCGGAGGACGCATTCTATTCCAAGGGTGCGACCGCCCTTGAAAAGGAACTTGAGGACAACCAGAGGAAGCTGGACCAGCTGGACGCCATGTACGACGCGCAGATGCGCCTTGCAAGGGCAAGGAGGGACTATGGCGCACTTGAGGACCTGCGGGCGCGGAGGGAGGATGCCTGGTATGAAGCCCGGCTGCAAAGGGAGGAAATCCTTGCCGCCGCCGCCAGGTCCGCCGGGTTCACGGATGTCGACAAGGACATGCGGGAGAGGGAGCAGAAGCGGGCGGGGGACGCAAGGAGCCGCCAGCGCACTCGTTTCCTCGACGGGCTGAAGGACGCGAACCCGCGGGCTTATGCCGCCGCCCTCCAGTCCGCCCTGGCCGCCATTCCCGGCCGGATCCAGGCGGCTGCGGAACTCCTCCGCCAGGCGCAGATGGGAGCCCAGGGCGTGCATTCCGACGGCGGCGTGAACATCACCGATGCGGAGAAGGAGAGGATAAGCGAACTCCGGAAGGCATACGAGGAGCTTCAGGGGCAGAAGGACGACTTTTCCAGGAGGCTCGCCGAGATGGGGGACGGCGTGTCCCAGGCCGTGAGGTCCCTCGACGTGTCTCCGGTCTTCTCGACCAGGGCGCTCCAGGCGCTGATGGGAAGGGACGGGAGCGGAGCCCAGAGGCAGCAGCTCCGCTATACCAGGGACACGGCGGAGAACACCAGGAAGACAGCCGAGGACGTCGCGTTCATAAGACGGAACTACAAACCATCGGGAATCTACTTTGCATAGGAGAGGCGCAGAATGGCCGGCAACGACATAATCGTTCGCGAATCCTTCGCGGCAAGAACACAGACCTGCAACTCGGAGGGCGTCCTGACTTCGTGCAGCATGACGTTTCTCGCGGGTCTCGCAGACCCGAACTCGTTCATCCTGGAGGATGCCGCCCTTGCGGCCGTCCAGGCGGCTTCGCCGGCGACGGCCGGCGCCCTCGTCAGGGAGAGCATCGGCGTCTCCGAGCGCCTGGCGTCCAATCTCCTCAAGGTTTCCGTGACCTACACGTCCCCGGACGATTCCTACAAGTCCAAGGAGGAGGAGGAGGTCGTGGGGAAGGACACCGACTCCGCCAGCAACTTCTCCGGCGAGATCTCCTCCTCCGTCGAACACGTGAACTACGGGAAGATACTCAAGTCCTTCGGGACGGTCCCCCCGAACGTCCGGGGTGCACTCGGGCTGGACGAGGAGGGGAACGCGACGGGGATCGACAGGGAATGCGCGTCGCCCCGCTTCACGGAGACCCACACCTTCAGCAGGAAGAAGTTCAACTCCAGCTATTTCGGCAGGCTGATCTCCATGAAGGACTCCGTAAACAAGGCGGCCTTCCGGGGCTTCGCCGCCGGCGAGGTCAAGTTCTCCGGGGTCTCCTTCCAGCGCAACGGCAGGGGGAAGGACGCGAAGTACGTCGTCACCTTCACCTTCGACGTCAGGAAGAACGAGAAGGCGTCCAGGGTCGACGGCATAGCCGTCCCCGCCAAGAGGGGGTGGGACGTCGTCTGCCCCTACATCCGCTCATGCGTCGACAATTACCAGGGGTCGCCGCACAAGACGACGAGGATGACCGGCGGCTGGATTGCCGAGGTGTATCCATCCGCGGACTTCAAGGCTCTGAAAATCGGGACGGGGAGTTTCTAGCATGAACTACCAGAGAGTCAATCCCGGCGACAGCCTCCGCATTTCGGCGCGGGACTGGAATATGGTCAGGCAGTGCGCCGCCCTCGCGGAGCGCCTCAACGGCGTCCTGAAGGGGGCGGGGCTCAACGGCGCCCTCGGATACGGGGAGTTCTTCGGCGTGGCCATCGACACGCAGTTCCTCCTGGGGCAGTGCGGGTACGTGCGGGGCTTCGCAGCGCTCCCGGCGGACATCGCCGCATGCCCGGAGAACTACACTCTCGAGGTATGCCAGGCGGACTACGACATGGAGGCGCCGCTCTGCATCGCCATGGAGAGCGTAAGGAAGGGGGAGGTCGGAAGGTTCAAGGTGGCGGGATACTGCCTTGCCAGGTGGAAGGGCGAAGACCCGCTCGTCGAATACGCAATCCCCGACGGGAACGGGGATCTCGTCCCGTGCGACGACCACGGGGTAAGCGTCATCGCCGCCAGCCCCCCGCAGGGGATGGCCCTTGTGCTGCTCTCGGGCTCCTCGTCGGGGGGCGCCCTCCTGGGAATGTTCGACTCCTCCGCGTCCATTGATGGGAACAGCGTGCGGCTGAAGGTCTTCAACTCCATGGAGCCCGACTCCATGTATGCGGGAATCCTCGCCGTAAACGGCCAGCATCTCCAGGTGCCGAGGGGGGAGGCCACGGTAAGCCTGGGGTCGCGGCGCTACATCTACGTGCACTTCAGGCCGGCGAAATACGCCGGCGAGGCCAGCGACCTCGACAGCGGGGGGAATCCCGGCGCGGACACGGCGGCAATGGCGGAGATGTACCAGTGTAACCAGCTCCTCCAGTCGTCGCCCGACGACGTCTATGTCCTGGTCGCCGTCCTCCACGAGGACGGCACGCTGGAGAAGGTCCGCCCGCGCGGCATCGTCGAGGCGGTCTGGTACGGCCCCGCCCGGGACCTCTGGAAGGACGTCGTGGCCACTGGCAAGCGGTAGCATGAAGCCATCAGCCCTGAATCCACCGAAAGGACGTGCCCTCCGCTTCCTCCTGCCCGCCGCGGCTGTCCGCATCCACGGTGCGCAGAAGCAGGGCGGTGTCTCGCGCCCCGCCCTCTACCCGAACCGCCACATCTTCGTGGACCCGGGGTACAAGGGGGCGTTCAAGGACGGGACGAGGCAGTACCCGTATTCGGACCTTGGAAAAGTCCTGGAGGACGCAGGACTTCGCGCAGTATGCTCCATCCTCGCGGAGGACGCCATACACCTGCACCTGCGGTCGGCGTCCTTCAAGTTCGACAATCCCCCCGAGGCCGTCAGCCTATTCTCCGGGGGCGGCTTTGACTTCCGAGGCCGCCTGGTCATAGAGAACTGGCCGGGGGAAAGGTGCCGCATCAAGGCCAGGGTGAAGACCTGGACTGCCCTGAAGCCCCTGGAAGGACAGGCGGAGGCATTCAGGAAGGCGAAGGAGGAGGGCAATCTCCTCGGGTTCTACGCCGCGCGCCACAAGCCTGTCTCCGGCGTGCCGGCGGTCGTCTCCCTCCGTGTCTTCCATGGCATCCGCGGAGTCCTCTTCCACGGCGTCGGCATCGATGTGAAGCACACCCACGAGGTCACCGGCGCCGACAGCGACCAGTGGGGGAACAATTCGCCGTACGCGCTTGCGGGGTCCTCCACGCTGACCGCATGGGACTCGTGCGACGGAAGCGGCTTCCACCAATGCGCGGCGAAGCTCTCGTCGGCAATCGACGCGCAGCCTCCGGACCCGCTGGACATCTTCGGCGTGGGAGGGGGTGACGATTTCGAGAGCCCCCCGCCAGGGACAGGACCAGGAGGGGGGGTTATCTCCCCGTCGTATGGTGAAGCTGGTTACGTCAAGCCGGGGTACGGCACCATCGACCCAGGGGGCGGGGGGAATCCTGAAATTCCGCCTGACTGCATGTCCATGGGGCCGGCCGGGGCGCACAGGGTCACCATCACGGTTGTCAGGGATTCGGCCAGGACACGCTCGGCGGAAAACAGCTTCTCAACGGAGCTTGACGCAAGGACGGTCTTCGGTTGCGTGGCGACGCTCTCCTGCTACGGGAACTCCCCGTCAAGATGGTCGCGGGACGAGAAGTTCTCCTCGCGGGGCAAAGCCTCCGACAGGGAGTACGTCCACACCTTCACGACTGTCACGGGGGGGGCGGACTCGCTGGGGCGGCACACATCCCTTTCGGAGGGAGCCGCCGCGTCCGTGTTCGCATACGGCGACGTGGGGTCGCATGTCTCGACAATCATCCGCACGGACATGGAGGTGGACGCCCGGGCAGGCGCCAGCAGGAGCAAAAAGGTGGATACCACTAGCCCCTTTGGCGGCACGCATGCCGTCGCCGTCTGCGTCAAGGACTGCGGCGACATGTTCGCGAAGTCGCTTGGCGCGGCCTATTCCGCGGATGCGTCCTCAAGCTGGAAGGACCTGGTCGAGCGCGCCGCCCGGCAGGAGTAAAAGTCCATTTCCGTATATATGGGAAACACCGACATGAAAACAAGGGGAAAGCAATGCAGATCATCCGTTCAATACTGAAAATCGAGTCCGGCGTCGGACAATGGGTTAACGACTCCGGGTCAGGCGCCGTCACGCCGTCGTTCCTCCTTGGAGTCCAGGCGAAGCTCGTCCTGGATCTCCGCTCCACGCTTTCTGACGACGCGGAGGAGGCGACCCTGCCTCCCTATCCGCCGGAGGAGCTGGAGGGACTCTCCTTCATCTTCGCGATGGATCTTGACTACGACGCGGCAACCCCCTGCAAGTTCATCAAGAACACCGGAATCACGATGGGCGTGGATCCCCTCGGAAGGCTGCTCTGCACAATCCCGCTGCCGAACACGGACACGGAGACGATGCGGGAGGCGCTCTCGACAGCGCCCATGCTCACCTTCAACTGCGAGCTGATCGCAAGAAACGCCGAGGACGCGGATGTCTTCGCAGTCCAGTTCCCGATGACGGTGCTGAACCGCGTCCTGCTCGGGGAGGCTACCCCGTCCCCCGACACCGAATCGCCCGAATGGCTCCCGACCGTCTCCGCAATCGTCCGGCAGGTCGTGGCGGAGAACGCGGACTCCCTCAAGGGGAAGCCCGGGGATCCAGGCGCTCCGGGGACGCCGGGAGAGTCAGCGTACGACACATGGAAGGCGCAGGACGGGAACGCTGACAAGACGGAGCAGGAGTTCCTGGACGCCCTGAAGGGCAGGAAGGGCGATCCGGGCGAAAAGGGCGCGGACGCGTCCGTGGAAATCGGGACGGTTGAGACTGTCGACTCCCCCGGGGAGGCATCCGCCGAAATCGTCGGGGGAGTGCTGAACCTGAGGATTCCGAAGGGCCCGAAGGGCGACAAGGGAGCTTCCATGCTCTTCTCCTTCGCGGCGACTGCCTCCGCAAACCTGCCGGACTGGCACGCGCACTGCCTGCCGACAGACCACTACTGGAGGGTGTCCGAGGACGGAGGCGCGTCATGGACGTCCCCCCGGCCGCTCCAGGCGCCCGCAATCGCGCCGGTGGCGCGGTTCTCGCGGACTCCCCAGGTCACCAACCCGGTGTGGACCAGCCCGGAGCAGAAGGAGGAGTTCGTCGAACTCCCGGCTTCGTCTGCGTATTTCCGCGTCAGGATGTCCGGATACCCCTGGACGGAGCCGCGGCTCATAAGCGCACCCGGCGGCATAGACACCATGCCCGCAGACGAGGTGGCGGCGCAGGAGGCGACGCTCAAGGCCGCCACCATCCGCGCACAGTTCTCCGCAGACGGGCAGGAGGGCTCCTGGCACGCCGCAATCGGGGAGGGAGACCTCTATGTCAAGTTCTTCTCCACAAACGGCGCGGTCGCCGCAATCTGGAACCTTTCCGCATTCGGCGCGGAACACTCCCTGGAGGCGCTCCAGGCCTCGCCGACGGGACCGCAGTGGCACGACAACCCGCTCCCCGGCGACAAGTATATGAAAATCTCCCTTGACGGCGGCGAGACCTGGTACTCGAACTGCTTCGTGATAGCGGCGGAGCAGGTGGCGGGGGGCGCCACGTCCCCCGGCGCGTCGCTGACAATCGGGACTGTCACGACGCTCCCGCCCGGCTCCCAGGCCACCGCGTCAATCGTGGACGGAGTCCTGAACCTCGGCATACCACAGGGCGCCCCGGGGCAGGACGGCGGGGGCTCCGGCACGTCGCAGCCCGCATGGGGCGGCATCGGCGGCGCGCTCTCCGACCAGTCCGATCTGAAGGCTGCGCTCGACGCAAAGGCGGAAAAGTCGGAGGTCGCATCCGCGCTCGGCAGCGCGTCCACGGCACAGGAAATGGCCCAGGCGGCAAAGTCCGCTGTCGACGCGCATGCGGCGGACTCGTCCGTCCATGTCCCCTCCGGAGGAGCCGAGGGGCAGGTCTTGACGAAGACCGCCACGGGCGCACAGTGGAAGAACTCCCCCGTCCCGTCCTATTCCGACTCCATCACGGAGTTCGGCACGACCACCCGCGAATGGACGGAGGCGGATGTCGGGAAGCTCTTCCGCTACACGGGGGAGACCTCCGGGCAGTTCTTCAAGAACCGCCTCTATCTCGGCGTGTCCTGGAAGACGTCCAATTTCGACTACGAGGACGTGCCCTCCGGCGACGCGTCGGACGGCACGGCGGCCAACGCGGCGTCCGCCAGCGCGGTCGGCGCCAGCGGCGAGACTCCGACCCTCACGGACTGGCCGAAGGAGATCACCGTCGGGACGCTCTACCATCCAGGACCAAATCCCCAGGAGGTTACCGAGGCCTGGGCGCTTGCCGTCAAGGGGACGTACCACAGGACAGGGCAGACGCTCACCGTCCTGGGGGAGGAGGTGCCCGTCTGGAGCAACGGGAGCGCCTATATACACGGGACAAATGTCGACTACGGGGAGGCTACGCAGACCCTCTATCTTGCCTGCTTCTATTCGGCAAGCGGGTACACTCCATCCGCGACACAGGAGCTTCAGGCCTGCTACTTCAGCAGGAAAAAGGCGGATGTGACAAAGCCGTCGGACGGGACGACTGTGACAGGGAATATCGGCGACAAGGGCTTCTGGAGCCCTGGCACGATTGCTACGGGCACAGTCGTCGGCTCCTTAACAGAGGAGTTCTACAGTGGCGACGGCGGTGGTTCAGGCTCAGGCGCCTTCCCGCCCGCACCATGCCCCGGAGGTGGCTTCGGCGAAGGATGCGTGGAGTTCTTCGAGACCCATTACGGGTGCGCACCTGTCCTCCTTGGAGCGGGCAGGGACTGGACCGACGACCAGGAGGACTGGGACGTGCAGACCACGAAGACGCCGCCCCTCACCTGCTATCCCGGCGCCCGGTACTACGCCAACATCGCCGCGGATACGACCCGCACCATCAACGCGGGGACATACCAGGGGCCGCCCCTCGCCGAATGCGAGGTGGTGCTCGACATCCAGGAGGGCGGCGGGATTGTCTGCGGTCCGACCGTCACCCTGCGCGGAACCGTCGTCGCGGGGCAGGTGAATTTCTGCCGCCTCGTCTGGACGGGCAATTCAAAGGCGACGCTAATCGTCCAATAAAGGGAGGAACCAATGGAAGTGACATCATACTGGAAGGCGCCCGGCGACGGGACGCGCCATGCGGAGCTGCCGAAGGCGTGGAATGGAATCGCCCCCTTCACGGCCAAACAGGCAATCAGGCACGGCTGGAGGAGGTTCTTCGAGGAGCACCCGTCCTCCACCTGCACGAAATACGAATTCACGAAGGCGGTGCAGAAGGTATCCGAAGACCTCTGGAACCGGCTCCTCGCCGCCTATAGGGAGGACGAGGAGTTCGCCTTCTACTGGAACACTGTCCAGATACTCGACCGCAACGAGGCGAGGTTCCTCGCACTGGCCGAAAAGCTCGGCGTCTCCGCATCGGAAATCGACGAGGTCTTCCACGCATTGAATTATCCAGAAATCCAGGAGGATTGTCATGAAGCCAAGTAAAGCAGCATTCGCGGCGCTGGCCGCAAGCCTTCTCGCCTGTTCCTCGTGCATGACTGACAAGGAGGCGTGGCTGAGAAACCGGGACATGGACATCAAGGCGGCACATCCCGCCACCTATCAGCCCCTTGTGCTAAATGGTCCCCTGGAACTCAAGGAGGGCGCGTCAATCGTCGCCACCACACCAAGCCAGCCCTACGTGGCCACCCCTATCCCTGACGGGGCGGCCATCCAGGCGGGCGTCATCAGGGACATCGCAACTACCGCGGGGCTTGCCGCCGTCGGCATAGTCGGCGCGGCCAATGCCGGAGACTCATCCAAGACCACCATCAACAACGCACCACAGGAAAAGCCATGAAAAAGACCCTTATCGCGCTGTGCTGCGCACTCGCGGCGCTTACGTCCTGCATCGCCACTGCACCCGTGTCATTTGCCTGGCGCAGCAATTCCTCGCAGCAGTATGCCACCACGGAGGCACGCAACGACGGCAGAAGCCATGACCCCGCCGTCAACGCCGACAAGACCACCGAGGCGGCCACCTCTGTCAACACCTCATCCGGAGCCGCGACTGCGTCGCAGGGAGAGATGCAATGATTGACATCACGACCTTGATCGCCATCGTTGCCACGCTCTTCACGGGCGCGGCATGGATTGTGTCGCGCCTTGACAAGATCACCGCCGAACTCGCCGCCATGCGCGCCGACGCCAAGGACTACGTCACGCATGAAGTATGCCACCGCCGCCGCCTGGAAATCGAGGCAAAGCAGTTTTGCGACAAATGACCCCCTATCTCGCCATCCCGTGCGCTGTGAAGGACGAAGGCGGCGTACTGACGCTCCATGTCCTCCACGACTTCGACCTCCGTCCCTTCGGCATCGAGGCGACGATGCCGGAGGGCTTCGCAAGCGACGGCATGAGCGTCCCGCGGGCGCTCTGGCGCTGGATTGGCCCCAAGGTCAATGCCAAGACCATCGGCCCGTCCCTTGTCCACGACTGGCTCTACGCCACTCACTTCCTGCCCCGCGCCGGCGCCGACGAGTGGTACCGCAAGGCGCTTATAAACAACGGCTATCCAAAGCTCCGCGCCCGGTGCGTGTGGATGGGGCTGCGGGCGGCGGGCTGGTCCCACTGGTAGGGGCCCCCGCAGTTTCTATTTCAGTGACTGTATAAACTCCAAAATCTCCAGGAGCTTATCCTCCGGAAGCCCGCGGATCTCATCCGTGACACGCTCCATCAGGGACTGCCGCACTTCGCCTCCCTGAAGAATCTTCTCCAGAAATCCTATCTGCGCCTTCTTCTGGGCGTCCGTCACATGAGCGGCATAATGCGCCGTCATCTCCGGCGTCATGTGTCCAACAATTGCCTGGACAGTCGGCAGGGGAATGCCCGCCTGCCCTGCAAGCCAGCAGAAGGTATGTCGGCAGGAATGGAAGTCCTTTGTGGAACTCCGGCGACACCGCCCGTCCGCCATGACGCCCGTGGAGATGCCGAGCGACTCCAGAAAGCGCCGGATCTTCTTCGAGAATCCGGAGGGATCCCTCTCGTACAAATCATGCTGACTGGGAAAGACATACTCTGAAGAACGATCCAAAGACCGCAGCATCTCCCCGAACTTTCCCATGATGGGGATGGTGACCGGCTTTCTGGTCTTCCGCTGGACAATGCAGAGCAACCCTTTCCGGAGATCCACGCTTTCCCACTTCATATTGCAGACATCCCCCTCGCGGAGTCCCGTAAACAGACTGGCAGCCAGCACATCCCGGCAGAAGGAGTCCCCTGCCCCAAGAATGGCCTGGATCTCCTCCAGCTGGAACACCTCCCGGGTGACCGCCTCCCCCTTCATCTTCGGAATCCCCGCGAATGGATTCCGCTGCAACCCCGCATCCTCCAGAAGAACCGAGAACACCCACGACACCGCCGTCTGCGTCTCGTTGCAGGTCTTTGCAGAAAGGGATGACATCCCCTTGGAATACGGTCTGGCCGCCGGGCGGTTCCTGACGATGACGGCACACCTCCCGAACTTCCGCAAATGGGATACATACGCCTCGCAGTGGCTCCTGGTGACATCGGAAAGAAAACGAACGGAAGGGAACATCCCCCGCATGAATGCCAGGAAGTCCTCCCAGCACTTCCTCTTGTAGCTCTCCCAGTCCTTCGACGCCTTTCGCGCCACCGGCTTCTCTATAGCCAGCGGGAACGCCTCTTCCAGGGAAATCCGCCGCCCCCCGGACAACTCGTCCCGGAAATTCTCCACCAGCGCCTTCACAGACTTCTGCGCCTTCAGCGCCGACACCTTCCGGCGGATCTCCTTCTCGAAGGACAGGGCCTCCTCCCGCGTCGCACATCCGGCGCACGCCCCACGGAAGCGCCGCCCCGCCGTCTCGAATTCGTAATGCCACCGATTGCCTCTCTGAAATATCGTCATGACAGAGAATATAAACGAATGGGGACAACATGAAACACACCGCGCAAAAAACCCGCAAAAACCCCGCAAAAACCCCGCAATCTCCTCCAAAAAACCACACTTCAGCGCAAATAAAAAACCCCGCAACTCATTGAGAGTCACGGGGTTATAATTGGTCGGAGCAGGGGGATTCGAACCCTCGACCTACTGGTCCCAAACCAGTCGCGCTACCAAGCTGCGCTATGCTCCGTGTTGCGACGCTTAATATAGCGCGGTCTTGTTAAGTTGTCTTGTGAAAGTAGGGAGAAGGGAGGAGGGAAAAGAGGGGAGTGCGTGGATGGCGCGCTCGAGCGCGCCCGCGCGGTGAATCCGCCACGCGTCCCATGAGTAGGGAGAAGGGAGGAGGGAAAAGAGGGGAGTGCGTGGACACTATGCAGTGGGCTACCGTCAGGGAAGAGAAAGTAGGGAGAAGGGAGGAGGGAAAAGGGAGGAGTGCGTGGATGGCGCGCTCGAGCGCGCCCAGAGGAGAGGGGAGTCGTGGGTGTGTGGGGCATTCCGTCTGTCGCGTCTCTGATTTCTGGTTACATTATGCGAATTTACGGCGTTTTTGGGGTGCGTCGTATGGATTTGTTTTTCATTTGAGTTCTAGTACTTAGGAGTACCAATAAGTCATGGTCAGCAACAAGCGCGTATTGACTGGCATCCAGCCATCCGGGACGCTTCATCTAGGCAACTACTTCGGCACCATGCGCCAGTCGATTGAGGCGCAGGACACGAACCAGTGTTTCTACTTCATCGCGAACTACCATGCGATGACCTCCTGCCCGAAGCCCGAGGATTTGCGCGCCCGTACCATGCAGGTTGCCATAGACTTCCTGGCGTGTGGAATCGACCCCGAGAAGACCGTCTTCTGGAGACAATCCGATGTCCCTCAGGTTCAGGAACTTGCGTGGTTCCTATCCTGTGTCTGCCCCATGGGTTTGCTTGAGCGCTGCCACTCCTACAAGGACAAGCTTGCCCACGGTCTGGAGGCCACCCACGGCCTTTTTGCCTATCCTGCTCTGATGGCGGCCGACATCCTCCTCTTCCATGCGGACTACGTGCCCGTCGGCAAGGATCAGAAGCAGCACCTTGAAGTCACCCGGGACCTGGCGATGGCCTTCAACAGGCGTTTTGGAGACATCCTGACCATACCCGACGCCATCATCCAGCCGGATGTCGCCGTGATTCCCGGTCTTGACGGCCAGAAGATGTCGAAGAGCTACAACAACACCATCGAACTCTTTGGCGAAGGCAAGGCAATCCGCTCGAAATTCATGAAAATCAAGACCGACTCCACGCCTGTGGAGGATCCGAAGAATCCCGACACCTGCAATGTCTTCCTTCTTTACAGGCTGATGGCGACCCCCGAGGAGACCGAGGCATTGCGCCGGCAGTACCTTGCGGGTGGAATGGGCTACGGCGTCGCCAAGCAGCTCCTCTTCGAGAAATACACCGACTACTTTGCGGAGGCGCGTGCCCGCCGTGCGGAACTGATGGCCAATCCCGCGAAGGTCGAGGAGATACTCCAGGAGGGCGCCAGGAAAGCCCGCGCCGTCGCCGAGGAATCCATGCTGAAAATCAGAGCCGCAGTGGGGCTCTAGCTGAAACCGCGCATCCGTGCAGAGGAGGAGAGAACGGGCAACAGCCGCCCTTCCCTCCTCCTCTTCATATTATCCCAGGGGCGCATACGGGCGCCGACAAAGATGATCACCCTGCTTGCAAGACTGTTCATAAAAGACTGGCGGAACTACGACGACCCGCAGGTCAGGCGGCGTTACGGAGTCCTTTGCGCCGTGGTCGCCATCGTCCTCAACCTGTCGATGGTCGTCGCAAAGTGGCTTTCAGCCTCCTGGGCGAACTCCGCCTCCATACGTGCGGACGCCATCAACAACCTGAGCGACGTCTGCAGCGGGCTTCTTCTGGCGCTTGCCTTCCACCTTTCCGGAATGAAGCCCCAGCCCCACCGTCCCTTTGGGCATGGGCGCATCGAGTACCTGGCGGGATTCGGGGTAGGCGTCCTCATCCTGCTGCTTGGGGCGGAGCTCATCAAGGCATCCGTGACGCACATCCTCCATCCCCAGGAGCTAGTCTTCTCCTGGTGGGCGGCGGCGACCCTTCTTGCCTCCATCGCCCTCAAGTGCTACATGGGGCACTTCATGCTTGACACATCCCGGAAAGTCCACTCCTCCGCACTCTACTCCACTGGAATGGACTCCCTTTCGGACACCCTTTCCACTGCGGCCGTACTCATGGGACTCATCCTCTTCAAGTGGTTCCCGAACTCGATGAACCTGGACGGATGGCTCGAACTCGTCGTGGCACTCATCATCGTAAAGGCTGGAATCGACGCCGTGAAGACGCCGCTCCTGCAGCTGCTGGGGACGACCCCCGACCCGGAGCTTGTCAAGAAAGTCGAGAAGATCTGCCTGAGCCACCCTGAGGTCGTCGGCATCCACGACCTGGTCGTCCACGACTACGGTCCCGGGCGCCTTCACATCTCCGTCCACTGCGAGGTTCCGGGGAACGAGGACATCTACAAGCTCCACGAGGTATTGACCGAGGCAATGGAGCAGATGGACGAGGAGCTTGGCTGCATCAGCGTCATCCACATGGATCCCCTGCACACCGACGACAAGCATGTCGCGAAGATGCGTGACGAGCTTGGGGCTGCCCTGGCCGTGCTTGGGCACGACGTCAGGGTGCATGACTTCCGTGTGGTGCCTGGCCCCACCCGTTCAAACGTAATCTTCGACTGCGTAGTCCCCTACGACGTGGAGGAGGACGCGGCGAAGGCCAAGGCCCGAATCGTCTCCATCGTGAAGGAATTATGGCCGGACACCGACGCCATCGTCCAGATCGACCGACCCTACATTTTTTGTGACAAGGGCGAATAGTCGGTCTCAGCCCGTTGATTCCGTGGTACATTATGCAGATTTCCGTTTAAACAGACCCACTGCGTTGGGCCAGCCATTTTTCGGGCGTGGTCCTGAAGCGCAGGATTTATTATCCAGTCAAAAGCAAAGAAGATGCGTCCCAACATGAACGCAGCCAAGCTGCGCAGACTCTTCCTCGACTTTTTCAAGTCCCACGGCCACGCCGAGATCAAGAGTGCCCCCCTCATTCCCGAGAACGACCCCACCTGCCTCTTCACGACGGCGGGCATGCATCCGCTCGTCCCCTATCTGCTTGGGCAGAAGCACCCCATGGGCAAGCGGCTCACCGATGTGCAGAAGTGCCTCCGCACCAATGACATAGACGAAGTCGGCGACCCCTTCCACATGACCTTCTTCGAGATGTTGGGGAACTGGTCCCTCGGTGACTACTTCAAGAAGGAGGCCATCCACATGTCCTTCCTTTTCCTGACCCAGGAGCTTGGCTTCAAGCCCGAGGAGATCAAGGTCACCTGCTTTGCGGGTGACGAGAATGCGCCCAGGGACCAGGAGGCGGCCGACTACTGGATGGCCGAGGGGATTCCCGAGAAGAACATCTACTTCCTGGGCAAGGAGAACAACTGGTGGGGTCCTGCCGGCCAGACCGGCCCCTGCGGTCCCGACACCGAGATGTTCGTCCCCGTTGACAAGCCCGACTGCGGCCCCGACTGCGGGCCTGACTGCGGCTGCGGAAAGTGGGTCGAAATCTGGAACGACGTCTTCATGCAGTACAACAAGACAGCCGACGGCAAGTATGTGCCGTTGGAGCATCCCAATGTCGACACCGGGATGGGCGTGGAGCGTGTCACCGCCTTCCTGGAGGGTGTTCCGAGCGCCTACCAGACCGAGTTGTTCGCGGGCCTCTTCAAGCGCCTCCAGGAACTTTCCGGCAACAAGGAGGCGGACTACTCCAACCGTTCCGCCCGTGTAGTGGTCGAGCACATCCGTGCGGCGACCTTCCTTCTGGCCGACAATGTGAAGCCGGGGAACGTCGACCAGGGCTATGTCCTCAGGCGTCTCATCCGCCGTGCAATCAGGGAGGCCCGGAAGCTTGGCCTGGTCGAGGCCTTCACCTCGAAGCTGGCGGACGTTGTCATTGGCGAATACGGCGACATCTACCCGGAGCTGGTCTCCCACCGCGATGTAATCCACGAGGAGCTTGACCGGGAGGAGAAGCAGTTTGCCGCCGCCCTTGAGAAGGGGACCAGGGAATTCAACAAGATGATTGACCGTGTTCCCGACTTTGTTGTCAACAAGCAGGTTTCGGGCAAGAATGCGTTCAACCTCTACGAGACCTACGGCTTCCCGATTGAGCTGACCGTCGAGATGGCCAAGGAACGTGGCTTCAAGGTCGACCTGGACGGCTTCAAGAAGGCCGCCGAGGAGCACCAGAAGAAGTCCCAGGCCGGAGCCGAGCAGAAGTTCCACGGCGGGCTTGCCGACCACAGCGAGGCCACTGCCCAGCTTCACACGGCGACGCATCTTCTCGACAAGGCGCTCAAGGTGGTTCTCTCCGACGATGTCCACCAGTGCGGTTCCAACATCACCGCGGAGCGTCTTCGCTTTGACTTCAACTGGCCGGAGAAGGTAACTCCCGAGCAGCTCAAGGCCGTCGAAGACCTTGTGAACCAGCAGATTCAGCGCAACCTTCCGGTCGTCTGCAAGGAGATGACCTTGGAGGAGGCCAAGAAGACCGAAGCCATCGGCATCTTCGAGAGCAAATACGGCGAGCGTGTCAAGGTCTACTCGATAGGCGACTTCTCCACCGAGATCTGCGGTGGCCCCCACGCCAACAACACCTCCGAGCTCGGACACTTCAAGATTGTGAAGGAGGAATCCTCCTCGCGCGGCATACGGCGCATCAAAGCCATCCTGGAGAAGTAATTCCAGACCGCAGAGGGGAGGATGCCTAGCGCGCCCTCCCCTCTCTTCGTACACGGCAGAATGCCATACACACGGAACGCTCCAAGACAATGCAAATGAAAGCGACCTCGGACATCGCAAAGTTTCTGGAAGCATCCCCCACTGCATTCCAGGCAGAGGAAAACATCGCCAACACCCTTCAGGAACATGGCTTCACGAGACTGCGGGAGCAGAACGAATGGCGCCTGGAGCCAGGAGCCAGGTGTTTTGTCGAGCGAAACTCCACCAGCCTCGTGGCATTCGCACTGGCTGAGAAGACCTCTCTCGACTCGCTTGCAATCGCTGTCTGCCACACAGACAGCCCCGCACTGAAGCTGAGACTCGAGGACGCGTCACAGACGGAAGAAGGACTCCTCAGGATTCCAGTGGAAGTCTATGGAGGCGCCACAATCCCCTCCTGGCTTGACAGACCCCTCAAGGTTGCCGGCAGAGTCGCCTGGAATGACAACGGCGCCATCCGCGGGCTCTCCGTCTGCACGGAGGAATCCGTCGCCGTGATTCCAAATCCGCCAATACACTTTGCAAACCTGAACGATGGATTCAAATACAACGCCCAGACCCAGCTCTGCGCGCTTCTCCCCTTCAAGACACGCGAGGAGTTCCTGGCGTCCCTCGTCCCCGATGTCGCGCCAAAGGAACTCCACGGGGATCTCTACCTGGCCGACGGCATGCCTCCCGCCATCATCGGAGACATGATCCAGGCGCCCAGGCTGGACAACCTGGCGAGCTGCTACGCAATCCTCCAGGCACTCGTCGACGAGGACGCCCCTTCGCCCCGCTCTTTCCTGGCAGGCTTCTTCGACCTGGAGGAGGTCGGACTCAACTACCAAAGCGCAGGAAGCAATTTCCTGAACAGTGTCGTCACAAGAATTCCAGACGCACTCGGAGACAAGTCGCCGCAGACTCCACACAGGATGCTGGCCGCGTCCCATTGCCTGTCACTCGACGCGGCACACGCATTCCACCCGAATTTCCCGGAACTCTTCGACGCGCCAATGTCGGCACGCCTCGGCAAAGGCCCCGCGCTGAAGTTCCACGCAAACCAGTCGTACTCCACGACTCTCGCAGAGGCCGCAAGGGTCGAGGCAATTGCACGGGAGAAGGACATCCCACTCCAAAAGTTCACCCCGCGCTCAGACTCAAAGTGCGGTTCCACAATCGGACGAATCGTCGCCGCAGAACTCGGTGTCCCCGCCGCAGACGCGGGCATCCCAATCTGGGCAATGCACTCAATCCGCGAAACCGCCTCCCTCAACGACTGCAACAATCTCACACGACTGGTGAAGGAGTGGGGGAAGTAGAGAGTAGGGAGAAGGGAGAAGAGGGTAGTGCGTGGACACTGTGCAGTGGGCTTCCAAAAGTAGAGAGTAGGGAGAAGGGAGAAGAGGGTAGTGCGTGGACACTGTGCAGTGGGCTTCCGTTGAGCGCGCCCAAGCGCGCCAGCCACGCACTGCTTTCTCTTCCATCATCCCTTCTCCCTACCTTACAGGCGCGCCCAAGCGCGCCAGCCACGCACTGCATTCTCTTCCATCATCCCTTCTCCCTACCTTACAGGCGCGCCCAAGCGCGCCAGCC
>ERZ1034925.493-NODE-493-length-17033-cov-8.555130_pt1 | contig 17033 bp, 18 predicted proteins | sample MGYA00520687_ERZ1034925 | MGnify/ENA primary metagenome ERZ1034925 (study PRJEB33766, sample SAMN09781758) | gut metagenome | biome: gut microbiome | host: Homo sapiens | place: Madagascar | study: EMG produced TPA metagenomics assembly of the PRJNA485056 data set... | reverse complement strand
CTCTTACGCACGTAGCCCTCTGCAACGACATTCATTCATACTTCAGGTTTTGGTGGTAAGCTCTTACGCACGTAGCAAAGTAGGTTGGGCATACTTGCCCAACTTCTCAAAATCCTGCATTATGCGCCGTAGTAAAGTAGGGCGGGATACCTATCCCGCCATCGTAAAAAATCAAAATCGCAATTCTCGTTGTCGGGGGGGGGCATGTTGGGCAAGTATGCCCAACCTATTTAGCTGGATTGCTTCGCTAAACGCTCGCAATGACGACTAATAGCATCTGCTTCCGTAACCGACTTTGCCTCTTAGCCTCTTGGCATCTTTAGCTTAGCTCTTCCCTCACTTTTTCCAACTTTTCAACACTGTCACTTTCAAAATAAATTCTCAACAATGGCTCTGTTCCGCTCGGACGAACTAGTACCCAGCTTGAATTGTCGTCAAAATAAAGTTTTACACCATCTTTTGTGTCAATATTTTTCACAACAAAATCGCCGATAGATTTTTTGTTTTTGAATTCTTCCAGTACAGGCTTGATTTCGTCTACGTTTTCAAGGCGTCTGTCAATTCTGTCATTGTAAAATTTACAGCCGACAAAGTCGTACAAGTCTTTTTGAAGCTCAACAAGCGATTTGTTTTCATAAGCCATTGCCTCTAAAATAAGCAAGTTTGCAAGAATTCCGTCTTTTTCAGGAATATGTCCTTGAATGCTTAAGCCGCCTGATTCTTCGCCGCCAATAATCGGGTTGAATTTTCGCATAGCCTCTCCGACGTGTTTAAATCCGACAGCGGTTTCAATCACTTCAACGCCAAGCTTTTCAGCAACTTTGTTTAGCAAAAGACTTGCCCCGACTGTTTTTACAAGCGAACCTTCATAGTTTTTATGCTTTTTCAAATGCATTAACAAAATTGAAATAATTTCGTTTGGCGAAACATATTCACCATTTTCATTAATTACTCCAAATCTGTCTGAATCGCCGTCGTTTGCAAAGCCAACAGAATTCGGTGTCGATTTAACTTTTTTTATCAATTCTTTCAAAAATTTTGGTTTCGGTTCAGGCATACCTCCACCAAAGTTTACATCGTGATACATGTGTAGGCTTTCAAACTCAATTCCGTGCATTTCTAGCAATTTGTCGAAATAGCCGATACTTGCAGCATATAGCCCATCAAAAATTATATTTTTATCCAAAGTTTTAATCTTTTTAAAATCAATCAATTTTTCAATATGGGCAAAATAATCTGGCGCAAAATTGTATTTGGTAACACTTCCGGCACCTTGCGATTTGAAATTTGCGTGAAGATTGTACATTAATTCATCTGTAATTTCAGAAGTCGCAGGTCCTGCATAATCAGGGATAAATTTAATTCCCAAATATTCAGGTGGGTTGTGAGATGCCGTAAACATTACGGCGCAAGCATTTAGGTGTTTTGCATTGTACGCAAGTACAGGTGTCGGAATTACTTTTTTAGACAAAAGAACTCTAAAACCGTATTCAGCTAATTGTTCTGCTGTTTGTTCCGCAAATTCAAAAGCCATATTTCTTGGGTCAAAGCCGACAATTATTTCTTTATCTATACCAAAATTATCGTAAACATATTTCCCGATAGCTTTTGTAACCGTTCTTACATTTTCTTCGTTAAAATCTTTTCCTACAACAGCTCTCCAGCCGTCTGTTCCAAATTTAATTTCGCCCATTTTTTGCCTCAATATTGTCTCTTCGCCTTCTATCATATAAGAAATAAAGAGTTCGTGCAATATGGAATGTTGTTTTTACTTTATCGGTGCAAATTCTGCGGTAACAAATGCGATAGCTTTCGTGTGATCGTGAGAAAGACTAACTTGAAAAATAATTTCATTTTCAAGCTTTTTTAAAATACGAATTTGCGGACATTTATTTTCGTTATGAAAAACTTCAATTTCGTTATATGAAATATTCAAAATTTCAAGTGCGGTTAATGCTTTTACAACAGCTTCTTTTGCACAAAACCGAGCTGCCAAATGACTTTCTGGGTGATTGAATTTGTTGCAATATTCAAGTTCCAAGGGGGTGAAAACACGATTGAGAAAAGCCTCTGATTTCCCTTTAAATCTTTCAATATCTTCTATATCAACACCGATTGCCATAAATTGATTTTAGCACAAGATTGACAGATTTTGCAAACAAATGGTATAATTGATTATCAAACGCATTTAAATCACATATTCATCAAATTAGTCAGAAAGAAAGGGATAAAAATGACTAATTCGATGATACCATACTCTTTTTCTCCGGGGACAAAGGCTCGTGCCGATGAAGTCAACGCTAATTTTATTGCGCTGGCTGACAAAATTGATGAAAATAAATTGGCACAAACAAACGATGTAAAAGAGATTAATTCGACTTTATCAAAAAAAGCCGACAAAACGGAATTAATAAACGAACATACGGTTACAGATGCCGGAACAAATCTTAATGATTACAAAACCAAAGGCGTATATGTTTTTACGGCCTTAACTACTCCTACAAATATTCCAACAGGAAATGCGGGCATGCTTGTTGTGACAGGTGAAGGAAGTTCTGTTATAAAACAAATTTGGTTTTGTGATGGTTATAATAATGCTATTTTTTTTAGAAATCTTTATGGAACAGCATGGGATCCTTGGTGCAACATCTTGGGAGAATATAGTTATGCCAACCCAGGTTTTGCAAAACTTCCAAATGGTATAAAAATTCAATGGGGATATATGTCAACATCAGAGGTTACTTATCCTATTGCGTTTAATACTCTTGCAGTTGCGATATTTGCAAAACACGGTTGGGCTAATGATAGAGCTAAAAGTGATACTGGCTTTAACTATCAAGCTTGTACCGGATTTAGCGTAGGTAGTATGGGCTTATTTAGTGGAATGAATTGGATTGCAATCGGATATTAAGAAAGGAAAAACAATGAAATATTATGGAACAAAAAATAAAAAAAATTACGGATTTTATGAAGAACCTTTTGAAGGTGCTATTGAAATTACTGATGAATATTGGGCAGAACTATTGAATGCACAAAACAATGGCAAACGTATAATCCTATTTGAAAATAATGTAATAGCAGTAGATGAACACAAGTACAGTTATGGAAAGGGGGAATGGCACAAGCTATCCGATATGGAAGCTGAGATTAAACAACTAAACATTCAACACGAAATCAGAAAAAAAGAAATTATTGAAGAGCTTGAAGAGCTGGATTTGAAACGAATTAGGGCGCTGGCGGAACCATCTTTGATGGAGCTGGACGTAACTTGGTTGGAGTATTACAATAAGAAAATTGCAGCACTTAGGAAAGAACTTGAAAAAATTTCAGATCCGATTATTTGTTAATTAATAGGGGCGGGGTTGGTGCCCCGCCTTATTTTTCTCATTGGGATACTATGTTACTAAGACGCTAGGGCACTAAGGTCGTTTCAGTTAAATAAAAATAAAGTCGTCATTCTGAAAGCTTAGGTGCTACGCACGTAGCCCTCTGCAACGACATTTATTCATACTTCAGGTTTTGGTGATAAGTTTCAGTAGGTCGGGGTACACACCCCGACATCAGCAATTAATAAGTTAGATTCTGAATAATTATTTTGCAACGACCTTAGTACCCTAGTGTCTTAGTAACCGAGTAACTTAATTTTCACTTATCGACTTTATTACATGCCCCAATTCCATATAATACCCATTTTTCAACAAATCAAAAAACTGCCTTGAAACATTCGGCGCAATAGCTTCAACCCATTCCCTGTCAAGATAAATCCCTTCAACAAATCTTGCAAAAAGCTCACAAGGTTTTTCGTAATATTTTTTGTATTTGTTAATGCGTGCTGAAATTCGTGCTTGTTTTTTCTGATAAGAATGAAGTCTTATATATGCCGCAAACGCAGGTGGCATATCGGTAAAATCCTTTTCAATATTATCAATTGAATAAAGTTTCGTTGTTTTTTTGAAAAATCCGCCTTCTATAAGCTTTACTCTGTCGTATTTCAACAAATATCTGGCATTTGAGCGCCTAATATATCTGTCAAATTCTTTGAACTTTTTAGAACGCATAAATTTTGGATAATATTTTTTGACCTCAATTTCATATTCTTTAATTTTTTGTTTAACTCTATCTTTGTGCTCTAAAAGTCTTATGCAGAGCGAATTGTTGTCAACAAAATTTGTAATTTTTACCAACTCTTCTTTGTACAACGGATTGTTTGATTGAAAAAGGACTCCTAAACTTCCGCCTGTTTTGTTCATATCCGGTTCAAGTTTTGAGTGAATATAATGGGCAAATTCATGCAAAAGAGTTGGAACAATTCGATTTTCAGAAATATTTTTTGAGATATCAATTCTATTTTTCAGGAAAAAACCTTGATGTCCACGTGCTTTTGTTGTCGTGTGCACGGTTAGTCCAAGGGATTTAAAGTATTTTATCAACTCATTTGCGTTCATAAAAAAATTATACATTAAAAAAGTTTTCAAAACAGTGACAAAACAAGTTCAACCACTTGAAAAAGCATCAAACGCATGATATTATACTATTGTGTTAGTAATAAACGGAGTGTGAATATGGCAAAAATTTTAGTAACAATGCCTGATGAATTTCTGCATAGAATAGATGGGGTTGCAAACAGCGAACAAAGAAGTAGAAGTGAACTTATCAGGGAAGCACTTCGCTCATATATGAAGCGTTCAACCGTTAAAAACCCTCAAAAAGCAGCCGAAGAAGCAAAAGTTTTGGAAAGTTTGCTAGGTTAGCAAAAAATATTTTTACGGGTTTTAGTATCTCTATGGACAAGATAAATAATATAAGTTTTACAGGAATTCGTAATATGGGCGTAGCTCAGTTTCAAAGAAATGCAGATAGTATGTCTTTGAGCTTGTCAGCTACTTTAAAAAATGATTTTGACGGTAATGATTTAGCCGAATTTAATTCTGTTTTGAAAAAGACTTTTGGCGACAAAGCTGCAAAAATTAGTCCGAGTTATAATGATTTGTTGAATATGGAATTTGTGTCAAAGTTTAACTCTGATGAGGGAAAAGTTTTTGTAAACGGTGCTCATGTCGAGGTAAATGATCACAATTTGCCAATGTTTACATATCTTGCAAAAATGACTCGAAAAATTGCAGGGTTACGAGATGAACAAATGCCGGTTGACACTGCGTACAAATCATTTTATGCTAACGAAACACTAATTCATGGGGTAAGGCTTTATCCTGAAGAAACTTCTTGTAAGGAAATGGAAGAACGCATGAGCCCGTTTTTCAGACCGGATTTAGTTCGGAAAGTTGCAAAAGCCGGCAATGAATTTATCCAACTTTTGATGAATAAGTTTTTGGATATATAGGTTAATTTAGAAGTCGATAAGGCGCTAAGACGTAAGTTTGTTTTTTTACGATGGCGGGATAGGTATCCCACCCTACCTTACTTTGTAATTGTTTTGTAACGAACTTATCGACTTAGTGCCTTATCGACCTTTTAATCTTAGCTGCCCCTAGAACTTCATTTGTTTTGCAGTTTTATCGACCATTTCCATATATTTTTTGTTATTTTTTTCTGCAAATTCTATTGCTGCTTTGCGTGCGTTTTCTTGTCCATCGAGTTCCGAGGCATAAAATCTTTTTACAAACCCGAATTTATTCATTCCTTTGTCTTTCATTGGTACAAAAACTATTGCGCTATAATCATAGTATTTTTTGTCGGGTGGAAAATTTATGAAAGATGTCATTGCAGCGTCCGGATACAAAAGCACTGCAGCACCTTTTGTTTCTTCTTGGATTTTGTGAGCAAACTCGGCGGCTGCTTCAGTCGGGTTCGTAAGGTTTGGTATTTGTTCTAAAATCATTTTAGTATGCCAGTTTTCGATGGTTTCATTTTTCTGGTGGTATGCAAAACTTTGAGTTTTGCTGTCTGGATTTGAAAGATAGTATGTTTCTTTGTCAAATTTAATTTTATTTTCCATTGCAACTCCTATTGATTGGGTGAAAATTAAGACGCTGAGAGCGAAAAGAATGTTTTTGAGATAGTTTTTCATATAAATCCCCTTTCAAATATTAATTTTCTTTTGCTTTTATGTAAAAATCTATTACCCTCTTTGATAATTTCTGAAATTTATAGTATAATTCTGAAATATAGGAGAGTACGTATATGCCGTTTGAATTTGAAAGACAAAAGATAAAAGACGTAATTCTTGTTAAACCAAAGGTTTTTGGTGATAACAGAGGTTATTTTATGGAAACATACAAAAAGTCTGATTTTGTTGCGAACGGTATTGACGTAGAATTCAATCAAGATAACCAATCAATGTCTACAGCACATGTATTGCGCGGTTTGCATTATCAAGAAGCACCTTATTCACAAGCAAAACTGGTTAGATGTGCAAAAGGAAGAATTTATGATGTTGCAGTTGACATCAGAAAAAATTCTGAAACTTTCGGACAATATGTTAAAGTTGAGCTTTCAGAAGAAAATAAGCACATGTTGTTTATTCCGGAAGGTTTTGCGCATGGCTTTGTTGTTATGTCTGATGAAGCAGAATTAATTTATAAGGCAAGTGGAGAATACGCTCCACAAGCGGATAGGGGGATTATGTGGAACGACAAAGATATCAATATTGATTGGGGAATAGATTTTGAACCGATTTTGTCTGAAAAGGACAAGGTGCAAAAGTCGTTGGTGGAAGTGAAACGTGAGAAGTGAAAAGTGAAAAGACCATTTAGCTCACTTCGTTCGAAATAATATTTTGTTGCGTAGCAACTGTAATGAACTTATTCACCTATTCACTTATTTACTTACTTACTTAAACATACAAAGGAGAACACATGACAACAATACTCGTAACAGGTGGTGCAGGATTTATCGGAAGCTGTTTTGTTAGACACATGCTTCAAAAACACCCTGATTATAAGATTATAAATATAGATGCTTTGACATATTGCGGAAATTTGGAAAACCTTGATGATGTTAAAGATAACCCAAATTATACATTTGTGCACGGCAATATTTGCGACAGAAAACTTATTCCTGAATTGGTTGAAAATGTTGATGCAATCGTAAACTTTGCCGCAGAATCTCACGTTGACAATTCAATTAAACACCCTGAAATTTTTGTAGAAACAAATGTTCAAGGTACATTGAATTTGTTGCAAGCTGCAAAAGAATTTAAGATTGAAAAATATTTGCAGGTTTCAACTGATGAGGTTTATGGAACATTAGGCAAAACAGGCTACTTTATGGAAACAACTCCGCTTGCTCCGAATAGTCCTTATTCAGCAAGTAAAGCCAGTGCTGATATGTTGGTTAGAGCGTACCATGAAACTTATGGTTTACCGACATTGAACACAAGATGTTCAAACAACTACGGACCTTATCAATATCCTGAAAAACTTATTCCGTTCTTTATTTCTCAATTGTTGAAGGGTGAAAAAGTTCCTGTATATGGTGACGGCTTGAATGTTCGTGACTGGTTATATGTTTACGACCACTGTTCTGCGATTGATACAGTACTTCATAAAGGTAAAATCGGCGAAGTTTACAATATCGGCGGACATAACGAAAAAACAAATATGGAAATTACACGTCTAATCCTTGATGCAATGGGCAAAGACGAAAGTTCTATCAGATATGTTGAAGATAGACTTGGACACGACAGACGTTATGCGATTTGTAACGACAAAATTCAATCAGAACTAGGTTGGGAACCATCTTTGACATTTGAAGAAGGTATTAAACTTACGATTGATTGGTACTTGAACAACCAATCTTGGATTAAGGCAATTGAAGATAAAAAGGCACTAAGTTACTAGGGTGCTAGGGCACTAAGGCACTAAGGCATTACGCTCGCTTTGCTCGAGGAAGGAAAATATAAATGAAAATTCTCGTTACCGGTGCAAAAGGAATGTTAGGGCAGGATTTATGTCCGATATTGGAAGATATGGGCGCATTTGTTATTGAAACAGATGTTGATACCCTTGATATTACAAATGCTGAGCAGGTGAAAGAGGTTTTGACAGCTCATCACCCTGATTTGGTCGTGCATTGTGCGGCTTACACAAATGTCGATAAGGCGGAAGAGGATTTGAAAACCGCTGAATTGATTAATGTGACAGGAACTGAAAATATCGCTGAAACTTGTGGAAAACTCGGAATTACACTTGTTTATATTTCGACAGATTACGTGTTTGACGGAAGTAAAAACGAACTTTACAAGCCAACAGATATGCCAAACCCATTGAATAATTATGGAATGACGAAGTATGAGGGCGAAGAAGCTGTTAGAAGTCTTTGTGAAAAATACTATATTGCAAGAACCAGTTGGCTTTACGGATATCATGGCAAAAACTTTGTTGAAACAATGCTCGGACTTGCAGATAGAGCAGAGATTAATGTTGTTGATGATCAGGTTGGCTGTCCAACTTGGACGATTGAATTGGCAAACGGGATTGTAAAATTGCTCTCAAAACCTTATGGCACTTATCACGTTTGTGGTTCAGGAACAACAAGTTGGTATGGTTTTGCAAAAGAGATTTTTGCTCAATCTGGGTTGGACGTAAACTTGAAACCTTGTACAACACAAGCTTTCCCACGCCCAGCAAAACGTCCTAAATTCAGTGCGATGGACAATGATGGAATTTGCAGAAGTTGGCAAGCTGCTCTAAAAGACTATCTGGAATTGAGAGCTTAGATCCAGAGCTAAAGTAAAAAATAAAAATTAAAGTTTTTTCGATTTTTGCCGTAATCTAATACATAAATAGGATAGCAGAAGGTAAATTATACGGTAGAATGTAATTATGTACGATTATGAGCTCGAAAACGAAGATAAAGATTTAAAAAAAGTTGGTCTGGAACTTATGTTTATGACTCCTGAAAAAGGTGCATTTGAAAACTGGGTTACGGCAGTCGAGCTTGCCAAAATGGTTGAATTGCCGGTTGATATCGTAAAGAAAAAACTTGCGATTTTGAAAGATGCCGGAATTGTTCGTGTAAAGGGGATTAATCCAAAGTATTGGAAATTTGACGATTACAGTTTTCAACGTATGGACGAAGAGGACGATGTCTATAAACTCTTGTGCAGTTTTGATGATGTCGATTTTGATAAGTATTTTTCGTATTGATTTTGTTGCTATTCAGAATGACGACTTTGTAGTTATTTCTGTAATGAACTTATCGGCTTAACGTCTTAGCGCCTTATCGACTTCTCCCCCCATTTTCATGCTACAATAAATCTATGAAACCAAGAATTTTGATAGTTGATGATTCAAATAAGTGGGTTTTGTTTCACGAAGGTGCTGTGAGACAGGTTTTTGATAACAATGTCGAAATCGAAATTGCAAATTCAGCCAAAGAAGGCGTTGAAAGATTAACTGCGTCGATAGATGTACCTTACGATTTTATCTTAACTGATATGCAGATGGAGCCCGATTTTTTACCGTTTTATGCCGGAGAATGGTTCATAAAACAGATAAAATTTTTTAATGAATATAAAAATACTAAAATCATTATTATTTCTGCAGCCGAAAATATTAAACAAATAGCCAAAAACTATGATGTCAGCTATATTCCAAAGTACAAATGTAACGACATTCAATCATATTGTAAAGAATTATTAAAAAACGAATAAAAAAGCTAAAGAATTCCTCAAAATCTGCCGATATATAATTTGTTGAAAGGTTAGAAACCAAAAGGAGATACGAATTATGTACGGATATATTTCTTGGCCCGGAGTGTATAGTTTTAAAGAGGAACTTGGTCTGTTTCTTGAATATTGTAAAGAGCAGATTGATGAAGTGATGAAAAAGATTGAAGAAACCGAAGACATTGTTGCAAAATAAGTGTCTTAGCTGATGATTAAGGATATGTAAAGGTGGTAAAAAAAATTTACCACCTTTTTGTTTCTGATATTTCTAATATTTTATTGTGCAAAATCCAAATTGCCTAAAACTTAGTCAAATGGGATTGTAATAATGTATTCATTACCTTGGCGAACTCGTGTAATGTTCTGTGTATCAATATTTTCACCAAACGCAAAAGCCTGACTATATCTCATAATTTCTTGACCTTTACGAGAATTTTTTGCTCCGGCTGCGTTTATCATAACAGTGTTTCCGCTTGTTGAAATTTCAACATTTTTTTCATCGTTATCAAACGGGCGCAAATCAATTACAATTCTGTAGGCGTCTTTGTTTTTGTCAACTTTTACAAACGGAGCTGAGTCCATTTTTTGTGCTCGACGAAAATCCTTTTGTGCCATTCTGTCGATTTGTCTCTCTTGTTGTTGAAAAGCCCTGTCCATTCGTCTCATCTGAACCATAGGGTCTAACATTCTTTTAAAGTGCCAATCCGCAACCACGTAAAACGCTGCAAATGCACCAAAAAACACCAACAAACCTACTAAAACATGTTTAAGCGCAGGGTGTTTACACAAAAAGCAATCGTCAAATTCTTCGTGTCTGTAGTTATTTTCTTCCATAATAAAACTCCTTTCTCGACTTAATTTTAGTATAAAAACAAATTCGTGAAAGTCTATTAGTCGTTGAGGCTAATTAAGGTGCTAAGTGGAATTTAGATGCTTTATTTCTAATTTTCGCCTTATTCAAAATCTAAACTTATATATTGTTGCAGAAAGTTCAACCTAAATTTACATTAAATGTCAATTCTTTTCCGTTGAAATCAACAATTACTTTGTCGCCTTTTTTAAATTCACCTTCCAAAATCTTCATTGATAAAGGAATTTCGACAAGTTGTCGAATTGCACGTCTGAGCGGACGAGCACCGTACAGTGGTTCGTAACCCTCATCTGCTAAGTGTTTGCGAGCAGAATCCGTGATTTCAAGTTCAATTTCTTGTTCTGCAAGTCGTTTTTTGAGCGAATTTGTCTGAATATCCACAATTTGCGTCAATTCTTCAAGCGTCAATGCTTTAAACATAATAATTTCGTCAATACGGTTGAGAAATTCGGGCTTGAATTTTTGTTTAAGTGCGTGGTTCAATTCATCTTTTTTCTCTTGCTCAGATAGCGTTTTGTCAAGAATAATGTCACTTCCGAGGTTACTTGTCATAATTATTACTGTATTTTTAAAATCAATCAAGCGCCCTTGACCATCTGTCAAACGCCCGTCATCAAACATTTGTAACATAATATTAAACACGTCTGGGTGGGCTTTTTCAACCTCATCAAAAAGGACAACAGAATATGGTTTTCTTCGAACCGCCTCAGTCAGCTGACCGCCTTCTTCATAGCCGACATAACCTGCTGTTGCACCGACAAGCCTTGATATTGCAGCTTTTTCCATAAACTCAGACATATCAATTCGAATAAGTGCATCTTCGTCATTAAACAGAATGTAGGCAAGAGTTTTGCCAAGTTCTGTTTTTCCAACGCCTGTTGGGCCGAGGAATAAAAAAGTTCCAATCGGGCGTTTCGGATCACGCAAGCCTGAGCGAGAAAGTCTGATTGCGTTTGAAATCTTGACAACTGCCTCGTCTTGCCCGATTACACGCTTGTGCATAACCTTTTCCATACCAATAAGTTTTTTCGATTCGTCCTCTTGGAGCCTGTTTACAGGAATTCCTGTCCATTTTGCGACAATATTTGCTATGTCGTCGCCGTCAACTTCCTCTTTAATCAGGCGTTTTTTGCCACTTTGAGCCTGTAATTTTTGAAGTTTTTGCTCCATATCAAGCATTTGGCTGTATTTTTCTTCCAGTGCTAAAGACATAGACGGATTTTTCTTGTTTAATTCTATTTGCGCTTTCAATTTTTCAATATTTCGTTTGATTGCGGCGGAAGAATCAACTATTTTTTTCTCTTTAAGCCATTGGGTTTTGAGTTTTTCAATTTTGTCATCTAAATCTGCAATTTTTTTGACAATTTTTTCAAGTTTTTTGTTTGATTCTGCGGTTTCGTCTTTTTCGAGTGCTTTTTTGTTCATTTCAAGCTGCATTTTTTCTCTTATAAAAATATCGATTTCTTCAGGCATGGTGTCGATTTCGATACGTAGCGCAGATGCAGCTTCGTCCAACAAATCAATTGCTTTGTCAGGTAAGCACCTGTCTGAAATGTATCTGTGAGAAAGCTTTACGGCCTCTACAATTGCGCTGTCCAAGATTTTTACGCTGTGATAACCTTCATATTTGTCTTTAAGGCCTCTCAAAATGCTGATTGTCGTTTCCACAGATGGTTCATCGGCTACTACGGGCTGAAAACGACGTTCCATAGCTTTGTCTTTTTCGATATATTTTCGGTATTCGTCCGTTGTGGTTGCGCCGATTACTCTGATGTTACCACGTGCAAGCATTGGTTTTAGAAGGTTTCCGGCATCTGCAGAGCCTTCTGATGAGCCGGCACCCATAATTGTGTGGATTTCGTCTATAAAAAGCATCAAGTCGTCGGCTTTTTCTTCAATCGCTTTGAGCACTGATTTTAGACGTTCTTCAAACTCTCCTCGATATGATGCACCAGCAAGCATTGCACCTAAGTCTAATGACAAAATTTTGTCATTTTTAAGACTTTCCGGAACATCGCCGGAAATAATTCTTTGTGCAAGACCTTCAATAATCGCAGTTTTACCGACTCCGGGTTCACCTATAATTACAGGATTGTTTTTTGAGCGACGGTTCAAAATCTGTATAGTTCTTCGGATTTCGTCATCACGTCCGATAACCGGATCAAGCTTGTTTTTTGCGGCAAGTTCGGTCAAATCCGTTGTGTATTTTGAAAGTGCTTCATTGTTCTTTGGTTTTTTAGCAGTCGTTGTTTTATTTGTCGAGAAGTTTGTTTCTTTTTGCTCCAAAAGTGGCAACAAATCATTGTTTTCATCTTCATCAGAAGTTGTCTGATTAGGTGGTGCAGAGGAAATAGTTGTTTCTTCAATCGTTTCAATATTGTTTACGACTTCAGTCATTTTTTCATAGAGTTCAAGCCTGTTAATTTTACTTTGTTCCCACAAAAAATTCAAAGTTCTGTTGTCAATTCTAAAAAGTGCAAGAAAAAGATGTTCAATGCTAACCTGTTCGTCGCCACGTTTTTCAGCCTCTTCTTGCGCAACACGCATTAGCTTAATTGTGTCTGTAGAAACTCGAACGTCAGAAAATTTTCCACGAGCATAATAAGCACGTTTTGAGATGTAATTGTTCAGTCTGTCGACTACAGAAGCGTCGATTAAGTCGACTCTTTCAAGCAAAATTTTTGGCAAATCGTTTTCATCAAGCAATAATGCAAGCATTATATGTTCTGGATTAAGCTCGGGGTAATTCCTTGCTACAACTATTGATTTTGCGGATTTTATAATCGCTTGAACATGGTCGGTTAAAAGCATTTTTCACTCCTTTTCTTACAAAGAATTCTACTTTGAAAACCACTCTTTGCCATCATTCAATTGTTTGAGGTTTTGCAACTTTTGTTAATCAATGTTTGTTCGTCGCTCCCTACTTTGTAGAATGACGAGAATATTTTATTTGCAGACTTAGCCTCTTGGCATCACTTTCTGCAACAGTCTATCACTCAATTCCTTTGCGTATTCCATTTTGAATACTAAGTTCAAAACTGTGTAAACGCTGAAGCAAACCACTGCAACTGTGCCGATTTTAACCATTTCGAACAATGCTTTTGACAGGTGAATATATTTGTCAAAACCAAGTGCGACGCCGTAACAAATTCCTAGTGTAATTACGCCTGCGATGCACATTTTGAACAAGTTTGTGAACAAACCTTTGTAATCCATTTTTACTTTTTTGTAAATCAATGCACCTAAAACACAAGCGTTAAATAGGGTTACAAGCGAAGTTGAAAGTGTAATTCCTCCAATTCCCATACCCATTTTGCTTATAAAAATTACGTTTAAAAGATATTTCAAAACGATTGATGAAAATGCAACAATAAACGGTGTTTTTGAATCATTAAACGAGTAATAAACCCTTGTTATTGAATCTCTGAAAACATACGGTAATATTGAAACGGACAAGAACCAAAGAGCCTCAGTTACCATAAATGTTGCGTTTGCGTCGAATGCTCCTCTTTCAAAAATCAATCTGACAGCGTCCATTCCGACTGTTAAAATTCCTATGATAATAGGAATTCCTACGAAAAACAGCACCCCAACACCTTTGTTGAAGTAGGTTTTAATCCCTTCTAAATCATTATCTGCAACAAGTCTTGCAAAAATCGGGAACAACGGAACCAAAAACGCAGTTACTAAAATTCCGACAGGAAATTGGAAAACTCTGTTGGCATAACCGATTGCCGTCCATGCGCCTTCTGAAATCGATGATGTGAAAAACATATCGACATAAATGTGGATTTGCCCGACAGTCGAACTTAAAATCGCAGGGAATAAAAGTTCCATAATCTCTTTGAAATTTGGGTTATTTGTAAATTGAAAATTTGGTTTCCACAAAAAACCGAGTTTTCTAACATTCGGATATTGGATTACGAGCTGTAAAATCGCACCAATAGTCGTTGCCCAAGCAAGCGCATAGCCCTTTTGGTCGTTCGGGGCAGCTGCCACAACAACTCCGATTATCGCTGCACTCATGATTATTGGCGACAAATTCGGTAACATAAATTGTCTGTAAATAATCAAAATTCCGTAATAAATTCCGACAATTCCGCCTATAATTAGTAGCGGGGTCATAATTTTCAAATGTTCTGCTGCCAAATTAATCATATCTGCAGAGCCACTAGAAATAATCAGCCCCATAATTTGACGTGGAAAAATAAACATTATGACTGACAAAATTAAGAAAAATATAGTTGTTGCAGTCATAAATGTTGAATATAGCTTGTTTACAGCTTCTTGCGGTTTTTCTTTTAAGTCAGGTATAAGTTTTGAAAACACCGCAACTGTCGCACTATGAAAAGGTCCTCCGACTCCGCCAAGCAAAATCAAAGAGAGTGACGGGATTTGATATGCGTAATAGTATGCGTCTGAAACAAGCGACGCACCATAGTAATTTGCGATTATAATATCTCTGATAAATCCGATGAGTTTGCTCACAATAGTTACGACCGCAATTACCCATGCGGCTTTTAGTACGCTCATTGATTTTGAATCTTTTTCCATATTTCCAATTTCTCACTTAAATTTTATTTGAATTTTGTATCACATATTTTTTGGCAAATCTGTTTTGTGCACAGTCTTTTACAACGACAAAGCGTCTTACCAAGTGTATCCGCTTTCATCTTTTTTGACAAGTTCGATGTATAGCCTCAAACCTTTTCTTGCTGAGCTGGAATAGAATTCGTCTGAGGTAAATGTTACAGTATTTTTGCCTTGTTTAAGATATTTTGAAATATCTATTTCTACAAATCTTTTTGCCCCAAAAACCTCTTTTGGTAGCTCAAATACTTGTTTTTGTCCGTTAATAGTAACGGCTATTGAATTTACGCCAAACTTGTTGTCTATAACAAGTTTAGCCTTTTTATCTTTTGAATAAAAACTTTGAGTTGCGCTCTGTTGACCGGCTTCTGTCGAAATAATCACAGGCTTTGTCGCAAGTGTAATTCCGGTGTAGTAATGTTGCAAAATCTTGTCATACGAACGATGAAGTTCTGAGCCCATAAATCCTGCGCCATACTGACTCATTCCGACACCGTGTCCAAATCCACCGCCCCATGCGTGAACTGAAATTAGATTACCATCTTCATCTTTTGTGTTTTCAAATACGATATTGGCACTAGGCAAAGCTTTTCCGTCTTTTGTCATAAGTCTGCGGATTACAAGCTCTTTAAAGACTTTGTAGGTTTGGGAACGGGTTACAATCTCCATTTCCATAACTTTGCCGGAGTCTCCACGGCGAACGACTTTTATCTCTACTAAATCGTCGAGTTTGTCACCTTTATTGAAGGCTGGTTTTACAAATCCTGTTGCAGATTGTGCTACAAGTGTTGATTGGAGTGCATTTTTAAGCTCTTGTGCAGTCCAATCCCTTTCCCAACGGTAATAAGAAGATCTCATATCATAAGTGTCAGGACGAGATTTGTAGAAGGCGCTTGCTGCTTCTTCACTTTTCAATGAAGTTTGCGAAATTATGTCGGGTCTCGCTTTTAGGTACGGTTTTTCAGGAGCCGGAAAAGCTTTTGTTTTCGGATCAGAAAATGCATTGGAATAGCTTTCTGTGTAGCCACCGGCGGTTGATGAATACTGTGCAACGATTAAATCCCAATTGTAAAGCGCCACAATCCCTTCGGTTTCGCCAACTGCCTGATTTGACAATGGACGTTCTGTGTTTGCACCAAAATAAACTTGGCTTGCGACGGAATCAACTACATCGTAATTTGTTGATGCTTTTGTACGAGGCGAGAGCACGTAATTTCTTGCTGCAACACTTTGAGCTTTCAAGGCTTCTAACCCAAAGCTGACAGGCATTTCGTTTGGTACAACACCTTTCAAATATTCTTCAACTTCAATCATATTAACGAGGTTAAACGTTGTGTTTGTACATTTTTTGAGTTCAAAAGCACCGTGGTAAAGAGCTTGTTTGCCGGCACGTTTTAAACCTGTTACCCCTAAAAGTCCATAGTTGCTTGTGATTTGGACTGGACCTACAACTTTTTCAGGTTGAGTGCTTTCTGGTGTGTAAATATTGAACATACCGTCTTTATAAGTAATTCGGATATTTTGGTTTGCGGGATAGCTTCCGATTAGAATTTTGTTGTCATAAATTTGAGTGTCACCCGTGCCAAAAATTGTTATGTCATTATATTGGTAAGTTCCAAAGTTTGTTGTGCCGATTCCGACTCGAACAACTTCCGATGACGGAGCATTTTGAATTACGGCTTGTTGCGCGGCTTGTAGAGTCGCTGCCGGAATTACAGGCATATATTGCGCCTGTGTCGGGGCTATTGTCATAAAGCTCATTAATATTGAAGTTAATAATATTTTTTTCATAACCTAATTATATGACAAAAAAATTTTTTAAGTCTTTTCAGAATGGCGACTTGTTTAAGTGAATAGGTGAATAAGTTCGTAACAGATGCTATCGCACTAAAGTATATTTTTGAGCGAAGCGAACTATATGAACTTATTCACTTATTTACTTAA
>ERZ1034925.492-NODE-492-length-17051-cov-8.173217_pt1 | contig 17051 bp, 13 predicted proteins | sample MGYA00520687_ERZ1034925 | MGnify/ENA primary metagenome ERZ1034925 (study PRJEB33766, sample SAMN09781758) | gut metagenome | biome: gut microbiome | host: Homo sapiens | place: Madagascar | study: EMG produced TPA metagenomics assembly of the PRJNA485056 data set... | reverse complement strand
ATTTCTACCACTGAGGAGTCTGAAAATCCGGAATTGGAAAAGATGTTGGACTATGTTTATGAACCGGAAGAAGAAACTGAAGATGAAAACGTTGGAGAAAATGATGTTGTTTTAAATGTCACACCCAAAACTAAACCGGTCAAAAAATCAAAAAAATTGAGTGAGAAAAAATTGGACTTAGATACCAAAACAGATGACAGAATTTCTCCGGAAAACTTGTATAAATACGAAAATTTCAACCCTTATGAGTCAAAATCAACATCTTATACAAATCAAAAACAACATGGCAACTTTACCCTCGGAACCAAATACGACAGCACAATTGCTCCAGAAAATTTGACTCAGACAAGCACACTATTTACCAAGTACCAGAAAAACAAATTTTCTTTTAATACATCTTATAAGAGTAACAGTTTTGCCTCCCTTGATCAACGTGGCAAAGGCACTCTTTCTTTTTCACCAGAATATAAGTTGAACAGTCGTGTTTCTGTTCAAAATATTTATTCAACAAGTTTTTTGGACAAAAATAAAAAAAGCGAACTCGTTTTTTCCCTAAAACCGTTCAAAGATGACAGAATGGACTTTAATATCGGTGCAAGCCAGATTTACTCAGAAACTTCAACACCAACTCGCTCACAGTTGAATTTTTCAACAAAGTTCAGATTTTAAGCACTAACACCGGATTTAAAACTTTTTCGCCAATCAAAATAAAAATAAATCGCAAGTACAAAGTAAACGCCCCACATTACGACAGTTGAAAGCGTTTTGGCGCCATGCCAGAACAAGTTCAACCACATTAAAACAGAAATCCCATTTACGATAAACCAAACAACCCACTGTTCAATTGCACGCCTTACGGTCAAATACATTCCTAAAATCGACAGAAACGTTGTAATTCCATCAGCCACAGGACTTTTGTCATGACAAAAATATAAAATTCCACTCGTCAAAACAGAACCGACAATTCCAATCAAAAGTAAAATAATTCTTTGTTTCGTATTTAGTTTTATTTTAATAATCTCGTTAGTATCGTTGTGCAGATGTTTTTTCCACCTAAAAATTCCCAAAACCTGCATAGGAATGTAATAACAGAGATATAAAAGCATATTGCCCCACAAGGCATTTGAAAGCGACAACCACACATAACACCAAGAACCTGCAAGTCCAAAAAAGTAACAAGAAATTTTTCCCTTACCCGCAATAATTGTGTACATAATTCCACAAATCGCAGACATAACAGCAATCGGAGTATCTTTTACTAAGTGAGATGAAATCAGTATGAAAAGTAACACCAAAGAAAGAAAAATTATTTCTTGCTTTTTCCAACCATTTAACTCTTTGTTTACAAATTCTACTATTTTCATTATGAGCATTGTATAATAAATTGCAATGAAAGTACAACAAATTTACACAAATAAAATTTTTAAAAAGAGTTTGAAATTTGCAGCAGACAATAGTTTATTGTTTGGCGCAACAACATCTTTCGTACTTTCAACCGTCGCTCGTCCAATTGCGATTATGGCAACCCCCAAAACGGACAAAGAAAACAAAAAATACGCATGCATTCGCTCATTTGCATCAAGCGCTGCAGGTTATTTAGTGATGCTTTTGGTATCGAAACCGTTTGCAAATGCGGTAAAAAAAATTGACCAAAATCCGACAGAATATTTATCTAAAAAAGCTATTAAAACTTTAAAAGACAGTGACAAACCTTTAACCTCTTCATCAAAATACAAATTTGCAACCCAACTTTTCAAACTCGGACTGGGATTTTTAGTTGTTACCCCAAAATCAATGTTGACGTGCGCACTAATTCCGCCTTTTATGTCAAAAATTTTTCCTAAAAAAGATGTGAACGGAGAAAATCCAAACAAGAAAAAAGATGTCAGCTTTACTGGGAAAAATCTTTTAGCCAAAGGAGTGGGAAAAATCATCGACTCGTCTTTTGTGCAAAAACTTACGGACAAATTCCATAATACGAATTTTCCAATGCATTTGATGGCAATGACAGACGCTTTGGCAACTGGTGTTTTTATTAGACAAACCACCAAAAGCAAAGGAATTGAAGAGGATAGAAAACGTGCACTTATTTATAATTCGGCAATTTCAACGGGTCTGTGTATCGGTGGCGGATATGCGCTCAACAAAGCCTCTGAAAAATCTACTGAAAAATTTATAGAAAAATTTAAAGCCGCCAATGCAAAATCTAAAAACTTGGACAAATACATTGAAGGAATAAAAATCGTCAAACCTGCATTAATCTTAGGCGGAATTTATTATATGATAATCCCTTTCATCTCAACGTTTTTGGCAGACAGATTTGATAATAAAAATAATAGTAACGAGCATTAATTTTTCTTGCTATTCAGAATCTATTAACAAATTCAATAATAGACTCCAGATCGGAGTCCGGAGTGACAGTTACAGGTTAGTTGTTTTGTGAAAATTGTAAATACTTTAGTCGTAAGTAGCGCGAACAACATTCATACATGTATTAATTAACACATACAAAATTTTTAATGTAGCTTTTTAAAGTATTTATGCTAAAATTAAACTTATGATTACAACAGATAAATTGACCGTTAGATTTGGGTCACAAACACTTTTTGAAAACGTTAGTATTAAATTTACCCCAGGGAACTGCTACGGCGTTATTGGCGCAAACGGAGCAGGCAAAAGTACTTTGTTGAGAGTTCTTTCAGGTGAAATCGAACCGACATCAGGTGAAGTTCATATTTCAAAAGGACAACGTATCGCTGTTCTTCGCCAAGATCACTTTGCATTCGACAATTACAAAGTTATTGACACCGTAATTATGGGGCACAAAAAGCTTTATGACATTATGCAAGAGCGTGACGCACTTTACGCAAAACCTGATTTCAACGACGAAGACGGCATTAAAGTTGCACACTTGGAAGAAGAATTTGCAGAACTTGACGGCTGGCAAGCAGAGGCTATGGCGGCGTCATTGTTATCTGACTTGGGAATTCCTGATGAGATGCATTATGAATTGATGTCAGAGCTTTCAGGTAGCGAAAAAGTTCGTGTATTATTGGCGCAAGCTTTGTTTGGCAACCCAGATATCCTACTGCTCGACGAACCGACAAACCACTTGGATTTGAATACAATTGCGTGGCTGGAAGAGTTTTTGATTAATTTTCCAAACCTCGTAATCGTTGTTTCGCACGACAGACAGTTTTTGGACAATGTTTGCACGCACATGGCAGATATTGATTACAAAAATATTCAACTTTATACCGGAAACTACTCGTTCTGGTCGCAAGCAAGCCAATTAATCAAAAAGCAAAAAGAAGAACAGAACAAGAAAACCGAAGAAAAAATGGAAGAATTGAAGGCATTTATTGCACGTTTCAGCGCCAATGCCTCTAAGGCAAAACAAGCAACTTCCAGAAAAAATATGCTCGACAAATTGTCACTTGAAGAAATTAAACCATCATCAAGACAATATCCGAGAATTCGTTTTACTTATAACAAAATTCCGGGGAAAGATGTTTTGCAGGTTAAAAACTTGTACAAAACTGTCGATGGCGAACTTTTAATCAAAAACTTGAGTTTTGAAATTAATCAAGGTGAAAAAGTTGCCTTCATCGCACGTGACCCGTTTATTATTTCAAACCTCTTTGACATTTTAGAGGACAGGGTTAAACCTGATAGTGGCGAAGTAATTTGGGGCGTTACAGCAACGCATTCATACTTTCCAAAAGACAACAATTTCTATTTTGAAAACAATAAAACCATTATGGAATGGCTTGCGGATTATTCTCCGGATCAGCACGTAAACTTTTTACGCGGATATTTAGGAAGAATGCTGTTTTCAGGAGAAGATGCAGACAAAAAAGTTAGCGTTCTGTCAGGTGGCGAAAAAGTCAGATGCCTTTTTGCAAAAATGATGATTGCGGAAGCTAACGTAATGATTTTTGACGAACCGACAAACCACCTTGACTTGGAAAGCATTACGGCACTAAACAATGCTCTAATTGACTTCCCAGGGACAATTTTGTTTACATCGCAGGATTACCAACTAATCCAAACAGTTGCCGACAGAATTATTGAAATTTCACCAAAAGGCTATATTAATATGCGCAACAAATACGATGAATATCTCAAAAATCCGGTCGTTTTGAAAAAACGTGAAGAGATTTACAGATAAACTGGTATTGTTTCGTTGCCAACTTTTTCTATTTTTGGCGAAAACAAAAAATTGTGAATAACAAAGGAGAAATTATGTACAGAATTGGTATAGGATATGATATTCACAAACTCACGACAGGCAGAGATTTGATAATCGGCGGAGTTAAAATAACGCACGAAAAGGGGCTTTTGGGGCATTCTGATGCAGATGTTTTAATCCACGCAATTATTGATGCGATGCTCGGCGCTTTGGCTCTTTCTGATATCGGAACACTTTTTCCGGATACAAGTGAGTTGTACAAAGATGCCGACAGTACTGTGCTTTTGCGTGATGTTTATAAACTTATTAAAGAAAAAAAATACGTTATAGAAAACATCGACAGCAACATTATCGCTCAACAACCGAAAATGATGCCGTATATTCCGAAAATGAAAGATGTGCTTTGTGCGATTTTAGAAATCGAACCGGACAGACTTTCGATTAAGGCGAAAACCAATGAAAAAATGGACGCCGTCGGACAAGAACTTGCAATTGAGGCACAGGCAGTGGTGTTGTTGAAGAGATATTAAAGATATGAATTCGTTATTCTAAAAAAAAAAGATTCCGGATCGGAGTCCGGAATGACAGTTTCGAAAAAGTTATTTTTCAAAAAATGCAACTACTTTTGTCGTCATTCTGAAAAATAACTAAAACCAAAACCTATGAATATAAAACAAAAAATTTTATCAAAAGCAGAAAAAGATTACAGAAAATTTTCACAATCACTAATTCCAAATATCGACAACGTTTTGGGTGTACGCTTGCCAATTTTACGTAAAATTGCAAAAGAAATTTATACCAAAGAAAATTGGCAAGAATTCCTTGAACAGAGCGAATTTGAGTATATGGAAGAAACTATGTTGCAGGCTATGGTTATCGGACTTGTCAAAGATGAACCTGAAAGTATCCTAAAACTTGCCAAAGATTTTGTGCCCAAAATCGACAACTGGTCTGTGTGTGATTGTTTTTGCGCTGGATTGAAATTCGCAGACAAAAATCAAGAACTTGTTTGGAAATTTATTCAGCCGTATTTTAAGTCGGACAAAGAATACGATATTCGCTTCGCATTTGTAATGCTTTTGGAACATTTTATAAACGAAAACTATATTGATGACTGCCTCAAATGCATTGATGAATTTAAAGACACAAGATATTATGCACAAATGGCTTGTGCTTGGGCACTTTCAATTTGTTATGTAAAATTTCCTGAAAAAACGCTTGCTTATTTAAAAAAATCAAAATTGGATAAATGGACTTTTAACAAAGGAATTCAGAAAATTTGTGAATCTTTAAGGGTTGAAAAATCGACTAAAAACATGCTAAAATGTTTGAAAAGAAAGTAGTTGATAAATATGGAACTTGTTAAAGAAAAAAAATTAGCGGCAGGGCTTTCGATAACCTCAAATGCAATCATAATTATTCTAAAATTCATCGCAGGTTCAATTTCCGGCAGCATAAGTATAATTTCAGAAGCAATTCACTCAATGAGTGACTTTTTGGCATCTGTTTTAACATTTTTTGCAGTGATGAAATCGTCTGAACCGGCAGACAAAACTCACCCGTTTGGACACGGAAAATACGAGGATATGTCAGGATTTATCGAAGGCGGATTGATTGTTTTCGCAGGGATTTTCATTATTTGGGAAGCCTGCAAAAAACTGTTTTTCCACCAAACAATTGAAGTTGACACCTCACTTGGCATTGCGGTAATGCTGTTTGCGGTTGTTGCAAATATTTTAGTAAGTTCGTATTTGTTTAAGATTGCTAAGAAATCAGACTCGGTTTCTCTTCACGCAGACGGGGAACATTTGAGAACAGATGTTTATTCGTCACTTGGTGTGCTTTTAGGGTTGATCTTGATTAAAGTAACCGGAATTGCGATTTTGGACCCGATAATTGCGATTTTGGTAGCTATTTTTGTTTTGAAAGCCGGATTTGTAATTTCAAAAGATACGCTTAATAACCTCCTTGACGGGGCTTTGCCAACAGAAGATATTGAGGCGATAAAAACAATCATAAAATCCTATAATAATGAATGTTTGCGTGGCTTCAAAAATTTGAAAGCACGTCGTTCAGGGCCTTTGAAAGATATTGAAGTTACGATGCTTTTCCCTGAAAACATGACTATTTCCGACTGTCACAAGATTTGTGATGATGTAGAAAAGTTACTTGAAAAACGCCTCGGAAATTGCGATATTTTAATTCATGCCGAACCGGAAGTTTGTTGTAAAACGAAATAGACTCCGGATTGTAGTTCGGAGGTGCTACGCACGTAGCTCTTAATTTGTAAAAATTCACGTCATTCTGAAAAGACTAAAAATCAAGCGTTCAGCGTAGATTTTCGTCTTGTTCAGAATCTAATTTATTCTTTAATATTTCATTCAACATAAAAACTGGGAACTCTTTCAAGTTCCCAGTTTATTAATGATTTTATTGATTATTCTTCAATTGTTGTTGCAACGTTTTGGTTCATAATAGTTTGTGCTATCGGTTGATCCTTTTCTAACAAGCTCAAGTATAATAACTTGTTAGCTGTTGCTTGGTCTAAGTCTATGAACTTACCTCCGGCTTTGACATCACTTGCTGATACGATTTTTACGTTTGCATTGATTGTCAAGTCTCCGTATTGAAGGTGAACCGGAACAACGTCACCGACTTTCAATTTGCCTTTGTGGGTTAATGATACCCCACCTCTTGAAATGTCTGAGATTGAAACTACATTGTTACTTGATTCAAATGTAATCGGATTTTGATTATCCATTGTATTAAATCTCATATATTGACGTTTATCGATTGAGTCAACTCTGTCACTTACAACACGTTGTTTGTAAATATCTTTGAAATCAACTTTTCTTTCAGGCTCTGGTTCAGGAGTTGGTTTTGGTTCAGGTTCAGGATCAGGTTTTGGTTCAGGGTCCGGATCAGGGTCAACGTCAGTATCTGTATCGTTATCAGTATCCATATCTGTATCAGTATCAATATCTGAATCTAAATCAGTATCTGTATCACTGTCGGAATCCAAATCGGTATCAGAGTCAGTATCTGTGTCTGCATCTGTATCTGTATCCGTGTCGGTATCTGTATCTGTGTCAGAATCCGTATCAATATCAGTATCTGTATCGTTATCAGTATCGTTATCTGTGTCTGTATCGATATCGGTATCAATATCAGTATCTGTGTCTAAGTCAGTATCTGTATCAGTATCGTTGTCGGTATCAATATCTGTGTCAGTGTCTGTATCCGTATCAGTATCGGTATCTGTGTCGTTATCAGTGTCCATATCTGTATCGGTATCGTTGTCAGTATCATTATCTGTGTCTGTATCGATATCGGTATCTGTATCCAAGTCTGTATCCGTATCTGTGTCCATATCGATATCGGTATCTGTATCTGTATCAATATCTGTATCAGTATCTGTATCTAGCGGATATTCTTTTTCATCTTTTGGAACTACCAAGTTGTCGTCATCTTCTTCAGTTCCTTTTTTATCCGGATCAGTAACCCCATCATATCCAGGGTCTTCACCTTGTTCACTGCCACCGTAGTAGTAGTTTCTGCCATCTTTATTTTGACCGATTGCTGTAACATCGTCCGGTCTAACAGCTTTACCTCTGATTGAAATCGGAGTATCAGCATCATTTGCGTTTGTCAAAGTATTTGTTGTATGGTCTTTAACAACTGTTGATTTACCGCCGTTACGGTGTTTGCCCATATTGAAGTAGTAGCCACCAGCATAAGCGTTATCTGCAACCATCATCAAATCTTGATCACCAGAAGGACGTTTGTTGCCGTCACCTCTCAATGTACCGTTTTTAACGATAATTGTTGAATCTGCTGCGCTTCTGTATTCAGGATTTTCAGAATCAATCCATTTTGTACCCAAGTCAAGTGCAACCAATTTTGCTCTTTCAGGGTGAATATTTGTGTTTGGTCCGTAGTAATCTTCTGCGTAAGAAGGAACTTCGCCCAAGTGGTCAACATACATATTTTTGCCACGAGTTGTTAGATTAATGTTGTTAGCAGCAGTTGTTTCGCCAACATAAACATCTCCTGAGAACTCTGCATTGATATCGCCTGTTCTTGAAATAATTGCACAAGCTTTAGTAGCAAGTTTTGTGCCGCCCTCTGCGTCCATACCTTTAACATCGATGTTGCCGATTGCCAACATATCAACGCCGTTACCTGATTTGTTGATATCATCAATTACGTGTGGATCACGAGCGTCATCACCTGCTCTGTTGTATGAATAACCGTTTTGTCTGAATGTCAAAGCTTTTGCAGAAGTTGTAGATGTTTTAGCTTCACCAATATTGCCACTTGCGATAAGTGAAATGCCTGTGCCTTCAACATTCGGATTTTTAGAATCTTTTGTTCTGTTTACGATGCTGTAAGCTGTAGCGCCTTTTGTTGTAGCATCGTCAGCAAGAAGAATAACTCTACCGTCTGCCTTGATTTGGTTGACGTTCATATTCTTGTCTAAACTTGCCATATTGATTAAGGAAGTGTTAGTTCCTTTTGTGCTTTTTGCCGTAATCACACCATCAATAGATGTGTTTACAGATTTTGTCAAATCTCTTCCGCTTGGCCCAACACCTGTGCAAACTCCATCTGCACAAGGACCAACTTCTTCACCAATTCTGCCGTTTGTAACAGTTGCGTTCAAATCAGCACCGTTGGTTGTATAAATCAAAGTTTTTGCAACACCATTGTTCAACAAGTTTCCATCAGTAACTGCAATATTCACATCAGCGTTAGAAGTAATATTTTTGTTTACGCCTGTTGAACCGATAGACATATTAGAATTTTTGTTTACAAAGTTTACTGTGTTAGTTTTGTTACCATGGTTTGCAACAACAGAACCTTTTATGTTCATACCGCCGTTGCCTGTGTTAGAAACTAATAAAGTAGAATCTGCACCACCAATACCAGATGCGATTAAACCAGTTGAATCAACTAACAAACCACCGTTTGTGTTGGTAATTGTTGTTGCACCGTTAAGGTTTGAAACTCTACCTGCAATATTAATTCCATTAGCACCAGAGTTGTCAATTGTAACATTGCCTTTACCATAGTTATGAACAATACCATCTTTTCCTACAGAAGTACCGGTAACAGATTTAATTGTAATGTTACCGTTATTGCTAGAAAATTCACTACCTGTATTCATGTTAGTTGTGTTTACAAGTTTTGTAAACAAAGTATCAGCAGCAGAATGACTTGTCAAAACTTCTGTATTTCCGCCGACACCTGCAATCAAAAGTCCGTTATTAGCAATTGTTCCGCCTTGTATATCAACATTTCCACGAGCTGCAATTTTACCATTTACAGTAATTGCATCACCGCCAAGAACTAACTTGTTACCGTTGCCATCAGTTAGAGTTGACATGTCAAATGTTTTGTCAGTTGTAACTGCAGTGTTTTTTGAATAATCGTAACCTGTAATTTTAATTGTAGAAGCTGATGGGTTATCAGCATTGTAATCTACTTTCCAATCAGTTGCATAATAATTATGAGTTTGAGGCAAACCTAAGCTGTCTTTCAATTTGTCATAAGAAGACTGAGTTGGAGAAATAACAGACAAGTTTCCAACATTCAAAACACCGGAAGCACCAACAACCATGCCGCCCGGAGAAATAAACATCAAATTGCCATCTGTTTTTAATGCACCATTAACACTTTGCAAAGCATTAACAATACCGTTAATATTTACTCCACTATTAACAAGAGCAATGAAATTATCAATATTAAAAGTATCTGTCTTTAATGTCAAATCATTACCGGTGCCTGATTGTTGTTGTGTAATATAGTTATAAATAAAGTTTAAAACATCACCTTGAGTCAAATCAATTTTGCCAAATTGTTTGAAACCAGTTTTACCATTTACGGCATCAGGTCTGATGTTCCAAGTATTACCGCCCCCATTTTGAATTTGATTGCCACTTGCATCAGTAATTGTAGATGCTAACACTTGATAAGTTAATGATTGCTGCATGATTAGCAATGAACTTAAGAAAAATGCTATTACTCTTTTTTTGTTAATTCCAAGTGTCTTCATTGTATTTTGGACCTCTATTTCTTCTGCACGTTATACACTTTTACATGTATATAAACGGTTTCACGCAGATAAAACTTTACTATTTTTGGATAAATATTTACAAAAGTTTATATTTCAGATTAAGGAGGTTTTGACCTCCTTAATCTTTAATTATTAGCTGATAAATTTGCCTTTGCCTCTGTATGTTCTTGCTTCTGACGCTCTGGAATTGTAAACTCCGCCACGTCCACCAGGGCGTCCTTCTTGAATATGAACTTTATCCCAATCATCTTTTCTTGTTATGGTAATTTCTTGTCCATCAACATTGATTGTGAAACTTTCATAAACCGGAATGTCTCTTGGTACATCGCCTTTTTTGCCATTTGTACCTTCACGCCACATCTGGTCAAGTTTTTGGTAAACTGCTCTTCTGTATTTTGCAGGAATTTCAGAACCGTTGATTTGATATAGCACTGTATAAGCTTCAGGGCCACGATATCTAACAGCTTTTCTTGTTGGAACTGCTGATTGTTCTGTAATTTCACCTGAACGAACAGTTACTGTTTTAGATTGTGGAATTGTTAATTTAATTTTTGATGGTTCAGTTGTTTCTTCTGTTGTATCTTTAGTTAATCTAACAATTCCGTCAAAGTTTCTGCCTTTTGCATGAACTTTGCCCATTGTTGTAAGTCCTGTAATAGCACCGCCCAAGGCACCAAGAGCTGAACTATATCCTGCTGTTCTCCAGTGATGTTGACCTTTATCTCTATATGCTGCTTCACCAGAATATTCTTGTCCATCAACATGGATATCTTTATTTACTCTTTGTGTAAATTCTTCACCATTGTTATTATATTTGAATGTAGTTGAATCATGGATTGTTCTGTCTGCAGTTACACCTGAATAAGCGGCATTACCAGCAACGCTGACAGCTCCGCCAATCAAAGATCCTCCAAGAGCCCCTAAACCACCACTGGCAGCTCCAATTCCAAGATATGCCATAACTCTACCGAAACGTTTTGCGCCGGTTTTGTTTCTGTCAACACTGTAACCTGATGATTTTATCATGTCACGGAGTTCGTTAAGTTCTCTGTTGCCAACTTTACCATTCTTGTTACCGATAATTTGTTCAAGGGTTCTGGCTTGCCCATCTTTTGTAATAAGAGTTTTTGAAAGCCAAGCATTACGACCTTCTTTCAAAGTCAAGTTGCCATCTTCGTCAAATCCTTCTTGCGTTCTGTCGTCCAAACCACGTGAATCACAAACATCTGCCGCAAAAGCTTTCCATTTAGCTTCACTAAATTTATAATATTTGCCATTTACCACAAGATCGTGATCTGCAGGTGTACCTGCATCACAAAATTCTTCCGGACATTCAGCTACAAGTTTACGACCAATTTTGCCAATATCTGTATGCTCTTTAGTCGGATCATCTTTTTTGCCCGCTTTTCTTTGTTCTTTTGAAAAATGAACTTCTGTATTTTCAACATTTTGTCTTGTTTCAGCAGCCTTTGTTTGACGTTTTGCCTCATCTGCAATAAATTCTTTTTTGTCTTTTTCAATTCGTTTAGCACTTCTGCCACCCAAAACATCAATTGCAGCCATACGTTCTGTCAACATAGAAGTATCAAAATTTGGATCTTCTGCAACAGTCATCAATGCTGCAAGTTTACGTTTTCGTTCACCTGTTTCACCGTCAAATGTAGCTTTTTTGTCACCGGTAACTCGTCTATATGTTTTTAATAATTCATCTTCATTAGTTGATACTTCGCTAAAAGCTTGTGCAAGTGCCAATTTTTCATCTTCAGTTGCATAATTACTATAATACTTTTGCAAAATTTCTGATGGGCTATTATTAGTTTCTTTTTGAATTTTTTTCATTTGCTTTTGAATTTTTTTAGAATATTTATTTTGAGCAATTGAATAATTCATTATATCTTCATTTTCAGGATCAGCAGCCCAATCCGTAAGCGCAGCTTTAAAATCGCCTTCAGCTTTTTTTCTGCCGGCTCTATTATGTTTAAGATTATCTTCAACCTCAACAGAGTGTTCTCTTCGAGTTGTTTCTGTGGTTGTTTCCGCATCAATTGCAAGTTCAACAGGTGGTTGTGGCTCAGCTGTCGGTTCTTGCTCTACATGATTTAATGCAGTTTCAGCTTTAGTTTTATCTAAAACAGTATATGTTCCATCTTCGTTCTTACGAATTGAACCTTCTGCAACCATTTTATCAATAAATTTTTGGTCAGTAGACTCCTCAAATTTTAATTGAGTTTCTTGTTTACTTTGTGCAAATTGTGCAAGAGTTGTATTCAACTTTTGAATAGTTTCTTGACTAGAAGTATCAATATTACCAGATTCATCAACAGGAATTCCTGCAGCCACAAGTTGTGCTTTTAATTCAGCAACCGCCTTTTCATCAAGCTTAAAACCAGCCTTTGTCATTGCAGAAGTTAGACTCTCCAAAGTTGTTGTTTGTGTCTGAGTTTTTGCAACTACACCTTTGTCTTCGGGCTTAGTCGTTCTTTCAAGTTCTGCGCCTTTTACTGGAGCAGGAGGCTGTGTACCCTGTGGTTGTTCCGCTCCGGTTGGTTTAGATACTGGTGCTGTACCATTTAATGCTGCTGTAAGTTGTTCATCGGTCAATTTTTCAGGGTTCTGAATTCCTCTTTGAGCAGCCAATTGTAAAGCTTCAGTTCTGGTAATTTGTCTTGGTTGTTGTCCTGTTACTTGTAAATCTGCACACATAATGTAGTCCTTTCTTTACAAATCGTTCGTAACAATTTGCATGAAAATTTATCTGATTTTATACTTCTCTATGTCCATGTAAAAACATGTTTTAACCGAAAATTGCGCCATTTTTGAAAAAAATTTACAATTTCCACATAAACCCTTGTCTTTACTGGATTTTGAGAACTTTTTCTTCTTAATACTTCTTAACAACCTAGATATATAGTAGATATTAAATACATATTTTTGCTATATAACTCAGCTATCTTGAAATATTTTAGTACACACTCATCTTTGAGCTTCTACCACATGGCATATCGGCAACTGTGATTAAAAACTTTAGGACTTTGGAAAATCATGTTACATTTCTTTACATGTGTGATTATGATGTCGGCATGGCGTCTTGAAATTACTTCTCGCTCGTAACTGTCATTCATATTGCTGTCGCAGATATGAATTTCGTTACTCGCTCCCCGAGTTAAACACTCGTACGTAATTTCGCAATGCCGACCTACCTACTGTTGTTGGGGTAGAAACCCCAACCTACTTTCTTTCCACCAAAACCTGATGTATGAATGAATATTGCCACATAGGGCTACGTGCGTAGCACCCCCTCTTGAATAAACCAATAGTTTTTGCTTAAATAAAATCATGAAAACATTAGCGCAATTTATACAACACAGAAGAGATGAAGTCGGATACTCCCCAAAAGGCTTGGCAAAAGAGTGCAACTTACCACTCAGCCTGATTGAGGACATTGAAGCCGGCAAAGAATTATTTTTGCCCGTAACTGTACGTCAAACCCTTGCAAAAGTCCTAAAATGTGAGGCGGCTGCAATTAAGGCGCTAGAAAAAGATTTTTCATCATACACAATTTCACAAGAAATTATTGACAGCTTAAAAGAGCTTATTCTAAACGGTGCAGGCGGATTAAAATGTCCAAAATGCGGCGCTCCACTGGTTACAAGGATTGCAAGACTTTACGATCTTGAGGACAATTTAATGCTTCACCCAAAAGCACACTGCTCTAAATGTTCATTCCACATCACAGAATAATCGAATTTTTCTTGATTTGATTTTTTGCTAATTTCTTAATAATATGGATTTATGGAAAATTGGCTGGGATATCAGATAAAATATTTATTACTTTTACAAAATTTTAGAGAAGCTACAAATGGCATATTTGACTGGTTTTTCGCACATGTTACTTGTTGCGGAGAATGGCTTGGAGCTTTTTTGGTAATTTCTTTTGTATACTGGATTATTGATAAAAAATGTGGGATTTACTTAGCATTTAATTATTTTTTAGGAATTTTAATTAATCAATTTATAAAAATTACGGCTTGTATTTATAGACCTTGGGTATTGGACAGCAGAATTCACCCAACGGCAAACGCAATGAAAATGGCAACTGGATATTCTTTTCCAAGCGGTCATACTGCAATTGCCACAAGCATTTGGGGAGGGCTTGCGGTAAAGTTTTGGAACAACAAACTTCTACGTTATGCTTTTATTTTCCTTGTGGTTTTGGTTGGATTTTCAAGAAATTATTTATTGGTTCATACCCCTCAAGACGTTGTTGTATCGTTGATTTTAGGTATATTTATCCTTTGGGGCAACCTTAAACTTCTTGACTGGCTCGACAATGGTAAAAATCGTGATTGGATTGTGTTTGGTGCAGTTTTAGTAGCTTGTGTAATATTGATTGCATATACTGAACTGAAACATTATCCGATAGACTATTTTAACGGTGAAATTTTGGTTGACCCCATAAAAATGACAAGAGATTCATATCCAAAAGTTTATATGATTGTTGGAGCATTTTTAGGTTGGATTTTGGACAGAAAATTTATCAAATTTGAAACAGTTAAAGGTTCTATTTATTACAAAACCGTATTTTATCTGATTGGCGCTTATTTGCTCAGCATACTCCTTAATAAAGGTAATTTTTTCCTAATCGGATTTTTCATTACCGGAATTTATCCAGCGTTTATAAAACTTTCAGATATTTTAAAAAACAAAATAGAAGGACGAACAAATGTTTAGAAAAGCTACAGAAAAAGACATTGCAAGAATTGCAGAAATTCTTGTTTTTACTAAAAGAACAACATATAGAGATATTTTCAAAAACGATCACGTATCATTTAACGTAATTCAGGTTTTGAGCGAAGCTGAAAACTTGAAAAAGCCAAATGCTCTGGAAAACCAATATGTTTACGATGACGGCGTTGTAAAGGCAATTATTAATGCAGAAGTTATGGAAAACGAGATTAAATTGAGCGATTTTTATGTGGATCCTTTTTTCCAAAACGAAGGTATCGGCACATTTACGATGAAAAAATTTATGGACGATGCAAAAAAAGACGGGAAAAAACTATGGTTTTGGGTGCTTAATAAAAATGTTCGTGCAATTGAGTTTTACGAAAAACTAGGATTTAAATATTCTGGAATTAAGGAAGAATTTGAAGATTCGGGGTTTTATATTTTAAGATATGAGATGTAGGGGGTAAAAGCAGCTAAATATCTTTTACAATTCTTTACAAATTAGCAAAAATTTACAATTGTAATACTTTATATATATAAGGAAACAAAAGGGGTTTATGGCGAAAGCCATAAGTTAAAGGTGAATAAAATGTCATTCGATGTAAATGTTTTGAGTACAAAACCTGTTATCAAAGCGGCAGCATCTATGCAAAATGACGGCGGCGGCGGTAACCTTGGCTACATGGCTCAAGGGGGAAAACGAGAAAAACAAGAACGCAAATACTTAGATGAAAGTATTTTCCTAAAAGACCAACCGGATATGTTCGGTTTCGACAAAGAACCTGAAATGCCGGAAGAAAAACCGTTTATTCAAACCGTAATTGAAAATATTCTAAAATTGTTCAAAAAATAATAAACATCAGGTTAAATCTTTTGCAATTTTAAACAAAGTATATAAATTTTTATCATCAAGCAGCTGTATAATTTCTATTAGCTGCTTTTTTATTTCCTCACGTGATAAATTCTCTTCAAATATAAATAAATCAGCATAAGAAATATTTAATGCTTTAGTAATCTTTTCTAATAAATCACAAGATGGAAAACTTCTGGCATTTTCTAAAAAAGAAATGTACCTAAAATCAACATCTACAAGTTCTGCAAGTTGTTCTTGAGTAAGTTTTCTAGATTTTCGAATAGATTTTAATTTTTTTGCAAACTGTTCTTTTAACATATTCTTTTTCCAGTGTATAAACTAAACATTAAAATATTACTAACCAACATAATGATATAAGTTGACAATATTCTAATTTATATATAGAATTTCATGTTATAATTGAGAATAATTCATAGATAATTCAATATGAGGTTTAGTTTTATGCCAAAAATAAGTGTTATTGTTCCTGTATATAATACAGAAAAATTTTTACATAGATGTTTAGATAGTATAATTAATCAAACATTAGAAGATATAGAAATTATTTGCATTAACGACGGTTCTCCGGACAATAGTTTAGAAATATTGCAAAATTATGCACAACAAGATAGAAGAATAAAAATAATTAATCAAAAAAATATGGGGCTCTCTTGTGCCAGAAATAATGGGCTAAAACGAGCAAAAGGGAAATATATAAGTTTTGTTGATTCTGATGATTGGATTGATTTAGATTTTTTAGAAAAATTATATAACTCTATAGAAAAATATGGTGCAGACATAGCTGTTTCGGGGATTAAGAGGCTCAGAAGTTATAAATGGAAATATCATCTTAAAATTAAAAATGAAGAAATTGCCCGCAATATAGACAGAAAATTTTTACTATGTGATGTTCCTGACAAATGTTACGTGTGGAATAAAATTTATAGATTGGACAAATTACAATCAAATCAAATTGAATTCGAACCAAATGTTTATTTTGAAGATAGATGTTTTACAGCAGAAGCATTGATAAAACTGAAAAAACTCGTAACTGTTCCTGACACATATTATAACTATTGGACAAACCCTAATTCTATTGTCAAAACAAAATCCTCTAAAAAAGAAAACGACTCAAAGCACACAAAAGCAAAAATGATGAAAATATTGAAAAAATATAATGTAAATCTTGATCATTATTTTAC
>ERZ1034925.487-NODE-487-length-17229-cov-4.989053_pt1 | contig 17229 bp, 14 predicted proteins | sample MGYA00520687_ERZ1034925 | MGnify/ENA primary metagenome ERZ1034925 (study PRJEB33766, sample SAMN09781758) | gut metagenome | biome: gut microbiome | host: Homo sapiens | place: Madagascar | study: EMG produced TPA metagenomics assembly of the PRJNA485056 data set... | reverse complement strand
AATTTCTTGTGATTAAATGTCGTCTGTGCCACCAGACTTAGTTCTTTTCCACCAAAATCCGATAGATTCTCTGCCTCTTCTTCGCTTTCAATCACAATTGGTTGTGTATTACACCATCCGCAGATTCCCTGCACTTCCGGATGATGTTTATTGCCAATAATGATGATCTGATTTCCTTTTGTACTATCCTTATCGACAATATTATGAATTTTCTTAACAAACGGACAGGTTGCATCAACAAGATTCAAATGATGTTCTCCTGCTTCCTCATAGATCCGGCGTTCCACTCCGTGAGAACGGATCACAACCGTACCTTCCCTTAACTGTTTTAATTCCTCTTCGTTATGAATAATGGAAACACCTTTATTTTCCAAGTCCTTTACAACTTCTTCATTGTGAATGATTGGCCCATAAGTGTAAACATCTCCGTGTTCAGCCTGCTCATATACCATATCCACAGCTCGTTTTACGCCAAAGCAGAACCCTGCTGTTTTTGCTAATATAACCTGCATATTGTCCTGTATCTCCTTCATTCACGTCATTATCTATATGCATATCACTATAAAAGAATTATTTTTCAATCTTATCTGCCGCTTTTAAGATTGCCTGAACAACCTCTTCAATCGTCATATCTGAACTATCTACCAAAACAGCATCCTCTGCCTGTCTCAAAGGTGCGATTGCACGGTTCATATCCCGGTTATCTCTTTCTATGATATCAGCCTCTATCTGATCAAAATCAGGTGATTCTCCTTTGTCAACCAATTCTTTGTAACGACGATTTGCCCGTTCATGAGAGGATGCCGTCAGATAAATCTTGACTTCCGCATCCGGTAACACATTCGTTCCAATATCTCTTCCGTCCATTACTACATCATATTCTTTTGCCATATCTCTTTGAATATCTAATAATGCAGCTCTCACAGGCGCTTTTGCAGATGACTTCGAAGCCATATTGCCTGTTTCCTCTGTTCTTAAATACGGAGTGACATTTTCATCGTTCAGATATACCTGCTGTACACCATCTTCATACGCTATCCGGATCGTGATCCGGCTGCATGCCGCTTCTAATTCCTCATCATTTTCAATATCAATCCGATTCGTAACCATATAATATGCAATTGCACGATACATTGCGCCGGTATCTACATATATATATCCTAACTCTTTTGCTACCTTTTTGGCAATGGTACTTTTTCCCGCACCAGCTGGTCCATCAATTGCTATTGCTGCCATGTTTTTCTCTCCCATCTTATCAAATACTTGCGAAATACCCAAGCCATCATTATCCGTTCAGGCATCAGAAAACATTCTCATAATATTTATCCGCACAACATAGTATAACAGAAAATCCCATTCATATAAAGAACTTTATTGTCAATCCATTATCAAAGTGCTATAATATCGGATTCGGGTGACTTACCACCGAAATAAATGAAACATCTCCATCTTCCTTACGCTGTGCAAGGGTTGCTATGCAGACAATCCGGCAAGATAACCGGTTGACCACGCTATTTGCAAATTAAATCCACCTGTAAGTGCATCTAAATCGAGCACCTCTCCTGCAAAGTATAATCCTCCGGTCAATTTTGATTCCATTGTACCCGGATCAATCTCTTTTACAGATACTCCACCTTTTGTAACAATGGCTTCATCCCAGCTGCGCAATCCAATAATTGAAAATGGCAGATACTTGATCGTATGTCCTAAAATTCTTCTTTCCTCTTTCGTTAATTCATTAACTTTCTTCTCTCCATCTAATCCACTCTTTTCAATAACAACCGGAATCAATGCACGCAATAATAATTTATCAAGTGCATTCTTTAACTGTTTATTCTGAAACAACTGAAAATCCTTCAAAATACGATCGTCTAACTGCTTTTCATCCAGTGCCGGTTTCAGATCAATCGTAAGTGAAAGATTCCTTTGCAGATATTTCTGAATATAGGCACTCGCTTTAATGATAATCGGTCCGCTTACCCCGAAATGCGTAAACAACATCTCCCCAAAATCAGAATATACTTTCTTATTATCCGCATAGATTGTTGCAGATACATTTTTTAGTGAAATCCCCATCAGATCCTTACAGCAGTCCTCTTCTAATTCTATTGGCACAAGCGAAGGGCTCGGTGCGACAATGGTATGTCCCGCCTGTTTTGCAAAAATATAACCATCCTTACAAGCCCCTGTCCTTGGATAAGACACACCGCCCGTTGTTATAATAACACTGTCTGCATATATCTTTTCTTTTTTATTAACAAGTTCTACACCCTTACAGATGTTCTTCTCTATGATCAATGATTTCACCTTTGTGTTGAGACAAATTACGACTCCTAACCTTCTCATTTCCTTTTCCAAAACCTTAATCACATCCGAAGAGTGATCCGATGCCGGAAATACCCGGTTTCCTCTTTCTACCTTATAGGGCATACCAAGCTCCTCAAAAAAGTCCATGACCATATCGTTCGAAAATGTATAGAATGCACTATACATAAACTTTGGGTTGGATATCACATTGCCAAACAAATCCTCGATATCACATGCATTGGTAAAATTACAACGCCCTTTCCCCGTAATAAACAGCTTCTTTCCTAATTTCTCATTCTGTTCTAATACGGTTACTTCTTTTCCATTTCTTGCCGCAATAATCGCCGCCATCATTCCGGCAGCACCGCCACCGATTACAATTACCTTTGCCATATTATATTCTCCACTCAACAATCTCTTCTAATCCTTTTCTTGGTCGTGCAGCCGGCTCCTCATCCGGATATCCCAACGCAACCGCTCCAACTAATTGCTCCCCGGTCTGTAAGTATTCCATCAATTCCGGATAGGCAAAACAGGTATTTGCTATCCAAAGTGTTCCCAATCCCATACTCTGTGCCTCTAATAGCATATTCTGAACAAATGCACCAATTGAAAGACTGTCACAGATTTCGGACACTCTTCTGTCCTCATCAATCGGAAGAAATGGACTTGTTCCATTTGTATTTAATATAATAAGCAGTACCGGAGCCTGACGCATAATCCGAAGCGTATGTCTTGCATCCGGCAAGCCAAATCTTGACTTAGGAAGCACTGCTTCTCCCTTATATTCCCGCTCTAAGCCACGTTCCATACACTCTAACAATTCTTTCTTTGCATCATTTTCAAAGACAATGCACTTCCATGGTTGTCGATTCTTCGCAGATGGCGCCTGTTGTCCCGCACGGACGATCTGCTCAATCATTTTCTCCGATACCGGAGTATTCTTATATTTTCTGATACTTCTTCTGTCATATATCGCTTGTATATTCATTCTTACTCCTTTTATTCTCCTCCATCTATACAAACCATACTAACTATGCCACAAAATCAAGAGTGCGTCAATGTAACATCACATAAAAAAGACTGCACTTCAATGACAAAATCATCAAAATACAGTCTTTGTTGTTCAAAGTTATATCACTTTCTCTTTTATACCGGATATACTCCGTTCTCTGTATCTGCAACAGATGCATCTACACCCGTCTGCTGAGCTTCTCTATATTGGAAGAACTCTGTTGCAACCTGTGGGAACAATGCATAAGATAATACATCTTCATCCTGCTGCTTGTACTGTGACATCTCAGCCTCTAACTTCTCAAGCTGTGGCTCAAGATCATCAGCCGGACGATAAGTGATTGGCTTATCCATTCCGAGTGCATCCAATGCTTTCTTCTGAACTTCCGGATTCACCGGCTTAACTGTCTGTCCATACTTACCAACTAATAAGTCACGGGATTCCTTTGTCATGTTCTTATAACGTTCGCCTAATACAACATTCAATACAGCCTGTGTACCAACGATCTGTGAAGAAGGTGTTACAAGAGGTGGTTCACCGAAGTCTTTACGCACGCGTGGTACTTCCTCTAATACTTCGTCAAACTTGTCTTCCTGTTTCATCTCTTTCAACTGTGATACAAGGTTCGATAACATACCACCCGGTACCTGGTATAATAATGTCTTAATATTAACACCCATTACCTTCGGACTTAACAATCCTGACTCTAACCACTGCTCACGTAACGGACGGAAGTAATCAGCGATCTCTGCCAATAAGTTCTGATCAAGACCCGGATCATAAGGGGTTCCCTCAAATGCCTTAGCCATAACCTCAGTAGCCGGCTGAGAAGTACCCATAGAAAGTGGTGACATTGCAGTATCAATCACGTCACATCCTGCCTCTACTGCCTTCATGTAAGTCATAGAAGCTACACCGGAAGTATAGTGTGTATGCAACTGGATAGGAAGAGAAGTTCCATCCTTTAATGCCTGAACCAACTCTGTTGCTGCTGTTGGAACTAACAAACCAGCCATATCCTTGATACAGATAGAATCTGCACCCATATCCTCAATCTTTTTAGCCATGTCTTTCCAGTAATCCATAGTATAAGCATCACCTAATGTATAAGAAAGAGCAACCTGTGCATGACCTTTTTCTTTGTTAGCAGCCTTAACTGCTGTCTCAAGGTTACGAATATCATTCAAACAGTCAAAAATACGAATAATATCAATACCATTCGCAATTGACTTCTGTACAAAGTATTCAACTACATCATCTGCATATGGTGCATATCCTAAAATATTCTGTCCGCGGAATAACATCTGTAACTTTGTGTTCTTGAATCCGTCTTTTAACTTTCTAAGTCTATCCCATGGATCTTCTTTTAAGAAACGAAGGCACGCATCAAATGTTGCACCACCCCAGCACTCTACAGAATGATATCCCACTTGATCCATCTTATCAATAATTGGGAGCATCTGTTCCGTAGTCATACGGGTAGCAATCAATGACTGGTGTGCATCACGTAAAACTGTTTCGGTAATTCCTACCGGCTTTGCTGCTTGATTTGCCATTTTATTTTCCTCCATAATCATATTCATACGATTCTATTCATATTCCAATCTTCCATACCGAGTTGGCAAAGTATTCTATCACTTCGTCAACCCGATAGATATTCTGTAAGAAGATTCTATATTATCAAAATACACCGAAAATAGCCATAAATGTTCCGGCTGCTACTGCAGTACCGATAACACCTGCTACGTTAGGTCCCATTGCATGCATCAATAAGAAGTTCGTAGGATCTGCTTCTGAGCCAACCTTCTGAGATACACGGGCTGCCATAGGAACGGCAGATACACCTGCGGAACCGATCAAAGGATTTACCTTACCCTTTGTAACTACGCACATTAACTTACCAAACAATACACCTGCTGCGGTACCGATTACGAATGCAATCAAACCAAGTGCAACAATCTTCAATGTATCCATGTTAAGGAATGACTGTGCTGTTGTGGTAGCTCCTACAGAAGTACCAAGTAAGATAACTACAATGTACATAAGTGCATTAGAAGCTGTCTCTGTCAACTGCTTAACAACACCTGACTCACGGAACAGGTTACCAAGCATTAACATACCAACTAACGGTGCAGTTGTTGGAAGAATCATAACAACCACAATGGTAACAATAACAGGGAACAAGATTCTCTCTAACTTAGATACAGGTCTTAACTGTTCCATCTTAATCTTACGTTCTTTCTCTGTTGTCAAAAGCTTCATAACCGGTGGCTGAATAACCGGTACCAATGCCATATAAGAATATGCCGCAACCGCAATCGGTCCCATCAAAGTACCACCCATTCCAAGCTTACCTGCAAGGAAGATAGAAGTCGGTCCGTCAGCACCACCGATAATAGAAATCGCTGCGGCTGCCTTATCACCAAATCCCATCATAATCGCAAAGAAATATGCGGAATAAATACCGAACTGAGCGGCTGCACCAAGCAAGAAACTCTTCGGATTTGCAATCAACGGACCAAAGTCAGTCATCGCACCAACACCTAAGAAGATCAAGGATGGCAGAATACTCCACTCATCTAACATGTAAAAATAATGTAATAGTCCTCCATCGGCAATGATACCAGGGAACATGTTCGCCAATAACATACCGAAGGAAATCGGAACTAACAAAAGTGGCTCAAAGCCAAATTTAATTGCCAGAACAAGGAAGACACATGCAACTGCGATCATTACAAAGTTACCCCAATAAAGATTCGCAAATGCAGTCTGTCCTGCTAAATTCGACAATGTTGTCCAAATATAATCCATCTGCACTGCCTCCTGTCAAAAATGAATCATCAAACATCAACTAGTTCAATGTAGCAAGTGTGTCACCTGACTCTACACTATCACCTACAGCAACATTGATTGATGCGATTGTTCCATCTTCCGGAGCAGTAATCTCGTTCTCCATCTTCATAGCCTCTAAGATCATAACAACCTCGCCCCTCTTAACTGCCTGTCCTGCATTCGCCTTGATAGCTAAGATCTTACCTGGCATTGGAGAAGCAACTGTGATCGATCCTGCTGCACCGCTTGCTGCAGGTGCTGGAGCTGCTACTGGTGCAGCGGCTACCGGAGCTGCTGCGGCCGGAGCTGCTGCTACTGCGCCTGCTCCTAATTCTTCTACTGCTACATCATAAGCGGTACCATTAACGGTAATTCTATAATTCTTCATATTATAATTCCTCCTAAATTAATATCTCTTTGCTTTGCGGATAGAACGAACAACTAAGGAATCTGTTCCACCTGCTGCTTCATTTGCTGCGGTTACAGCGGCAGTAATCACTGCTACTAATTGTGCATCATCCATTGGATTCGCTGTTGCTGCCTGTGCCTTTGGAGCAGATACTGCAACGGTCTTTTCCTCTTCCTTATCCTTCTTACCGGATGAAAGCTTCGTTACCAATGCATTGATACTTGACAACCGTCCGATGATTAGGGAAATGAAGATCAATACAATAAATACGGTACCCATTCCCATTAATGTATTGGCTGCTGCTTTACCCATAATCTCACCAAATGAATAATCCGGCGTAGCGGTAACCTCCTTCACCTGATATGGAGATACACTCTGACCTGTCAATTCATAAGAATATGCATAAGCACTATTCTCCTCGTATACAAAGCTATATTCTACATCATGTTTCTCATATACAGCTTTGACATTTACTGTTACATTTCCATTGCTTTCTTCGACCGTATAATCTAACATGCTGATGAATGAAGTAAAATCATCTTTTGCGGTTTCATCTTCTGAATCCTGCAATCTGTTAAAATCATACATGATTGTGCTGCCATCTTCTTTGGAACGATATCCCTTGAATTCACCACAGTCTTTCTTCGCATTATCCATGTTTGAAATTCCTGTCAACAGTACTTCAGCCATTGGATCATCGTTGTCTGCAAGATATGCACGATAAGCATCACTTACATTCTGCATATTATATGCTTGATATACCGTATCGGAAACGATATCTGTGTTTGTGTACTCAAAAGTTACATCTTCCTGCCCACTGCTGCAGGCTGTTAAAGAAAAGAAAACAGCAATCATAGAAAACAATAAAACAATCTTTTTCATTTTCATATGGCTACTCCTCTCTATACTGCACCATGCTTCTTTAATGGTCTCTCTTCTCTCTTTGTGTAAAGCATCTCGAATGCAGCGATCAAACGCTTTCTTGTTGCAGCGCCTTCGATAATATCATCTACATAGCCACGCTTAGCTGCTGCCATAGCACTTGACATCTTCGTTGTGTATTCTGCTTTTGCTTCTGCGATCTTGTCTGCATCTTTCTCATCTGCATACATGATCTTAACTGCCATATCCGGCTCCATGGTTCCGATCTTAGCAGTTGGCCAAGCGTACTCAATGTCTGCGCCAATTGACTTAGAATTCATTGCAAGGTATGCACTTCCCAAACCGTTACCAATTACAAGGTTCACCTTAGGTACCGTAGCATTAGCAAATGCGTATGTAAGCTTCGCTGCTGCCTTAGCCATACCAGCTTCTTCTGCAACCGTTGCCTTATAACCTTTGACATTGGTTAAAGTAAGTACAGGGATATTAAATGCATCTAAGAAGTTCACAAACTCTGCTGCAATATAAGCACCCTTTGTAGAAAGAACATCGCCGCCATCAGCAACCTGGTTTGCAACACAGCCAACGGTTGTTCCATTCAGCTTAATAAAACCAATTACCATATCCTTAGCATATTCTTTCTTCAACTCAACAAATACATTGCTGTCTGAAATGTGTGTAAGAACTGCTCTTGCATCATCTGCAAGACCTTCTAAGTTCGGAATCTCACGATTCAGATCATCCACACAATCTACAAAATTAGAATCATCTTCATTGTTAGAAGGAAGCATTGCAACGACCTGTCTGATTCTTCCAAGAACAGTTGCATCATCCTCTAATACTTCGTCTACTAATGCATTATTGCTCTCCTGATATGCTGCATCCGCTGTGTCAAGCTTGTCTGCATAGTTGTTTGCTAATGCATTTGGACTATTAACAAATAATTTGGCATTATCTTTTACCATAAATGTAATATCAGATAAACCAGGAATAATTGTGCTGCCGCCACCACAAACACCGAACACTCCGGTAATCTGTGGAACAACTCCGGAAGCCATTGCCTGCTTCAGATAAATGCTGCCAAACGCATTCAAAGAATCAGTTGCCTCCTGTAATCTCAATCCTGCACAATCTACTAAACCAATTACCGGTGCACCCATCTTAAGTGCCATGTCGTAGATTTTTGCAATCTTAGCAGCATGCATCTCACCAATCGAACCACCTAATACAGTAGCATCCTGGCTGTAAACATACACTAATCTTCCATCGATCGTACCGTAACCTGTTACGACACCATCTGCTGGTGTTTCATGATCCTGTGTGTTAAAGTCGGTATTTCTAGCAGTTACATAAGCTCCAACTTCAACGAAACTTGAGTCATCAAGTAACGCATGAATTCGATCACTTGCTGACAACGTAAGTTTATTGCTCATTTTTAGACCTCCGTTTAAATTTATTATCAGGCTTACAAAAAGGTAAGCCAAATTTTAGCCAATTATATTTTATTACTTTTGCGTGGTAATTTCAAGAAAAACTTCTATTTATTATTTTCCGCCAAAACGCCTTTGTTATGGATCAGATAATCCATCAAAGACACAATTGTCAGAATCAATGCAATATAGATCAAGACATTCTCAAATACTGCAATTCCATCTGCCGCATTCGGAAAAATGCTTCCAAAATCAGCCAACAGGATACAGATCATAACCATCTGCTCTGCAGTTTTAATCTTTCCCCAGATGCCGGCTGCGATCACAATTCCGTTATCAGCTGCAACCAGTCGGAAGCCGCTGATGATAAATTCTCTTGCAATAATCACAATAACGATCCAGCAGGGAATTCTTCCAAGTTCAACAAATGCGATCATTGCAGATGAAACTAATAATTTGTCTGCTAACGGATCCATAAACTTTCCAAAGTTTGTAACAAGGTTATATTTTCTTGCGATCTTGCCGTCTAACATATCTGTAAGTGATGCAATTGCAAAGATCACAAGTGCGATCCAGTTGCCATAAGGCACTGCATCCCATAACATTGCCACCAAAAAAAACGGAATCAATATAGCTCTCATAATTGTTAATTTGTTTGGTAAATTCATACTCTCTCTCCTATCAAATCATATTCATTAAAATCCGTTATCTTCACATCAATAAAATCTCCGGATAATAATTCTTCTTCCGATGCTGCAAAAACACAACCGTCAATTCCCGGTGCATCCATATAAGAACGACACATATACATTTCATCCTTATATAGATATCCATCCACGATCACGCGCAATTGTTTTCCAATCATCGCACTATTCAGATCATAGGATATCTCCTGTTGCAATGCCATGATCTCATCCCGCCACTGCTCTTTTTTCTCTTCAGGTACCTGATCCGCAAATTCCGCTGCCGGAGTTCCTTCTTCCGGAGAATAAGTAAATACACCCAGCCGGTTAAATTCCACCTCATCAATAAAGTTAAGTAACGCCTCATGATCTTCCTGCGTCTCGCCCGGAAATCCTGCGATCAGCGAAGTTCTCAACACAATATCCGGAATCTCTTTTCGGATCATCTGAATCGTATTCCGTATTTCTTCTTTTGTTGTTCTTCTTCCCATCCGTTTTAATATACGATCCTCACAATGCTGCAACGGCATATCAATATAATGGCAGACCTTCGCATTGTCACGTATCTCACAGATCAGTTCCGGTGTAATCTCTTCCGGATAACAATAAAGCAGACGAATCCATTGCAGATCCTCTATCTTCGACAATTCATGTAATAATTCCGGCAACATTTTCTTTCCATACAGATCTGTACCGTACACTGTTGTTTCCTGTGCAACCAGACAGATTTCCGTAATACCGTTGTCCACCAGATACTTCGCCTGTTCAATCAGTTCCGGCATCGGGACACTTCGATAATTGCCACGCACCTTCGGAATGATACAATATGTGCAGTGCTTATCACAGCCTTCTGCAATCTTGAGGTATCCCATATACGTTCCGGATGTGATCACCCGCTTTGTATGGCTTGGCGGAAGATAATTGATATCTTCAAAATGTGTATATCCCTTTCCGTTCAACGCTTCTTCCACCGCATCAACAATTGCTTCTGTTGCGGTAGTACCTACAACGGCATCCACTTCCGGAAGTTCCGCCTGGATCTCGTCCTTATAACGCTGTGCCAGACAGCCTGTTACGATCAAAGCTTTCAACTTACCTGTTTCTTTTAGTTTTCCCATCTCAATGATATTCTCGATGCTTTCTTCCTTTGCATCTCCAATAAAGCAGCAGGTATTGACAACTACTACATCCGCCTCTTTTTCTTCGTTGGTAATTGCATATCCCTTTTCCTCTAAAAGTCCCAACATCACTTCACTGTCGACCAGATTCTTGTCGCAGCCAAGGGATACAAATAAAATCTGAATCATATATTTCCCCTATTCACCAAACATGGTCGCTGCTTCTACACAGTTGTGCATCAGCATGGCAATTGTCATCGGACCGACGCCTCCCGGAACCGGTGTGATCTTAGACGCAATCGGTTCCACACTGTCAAAGTCCACATCACCGCAAAGTTTGTTATTCTCATTCCGATGGATTCCTACATCAATAACCACTGCACCCTCTTTCACATAAGAAGCATCAATCATCTTTGGTCTGCCAATTGCAACCACTAAGATATCTGCGCGCTTACATACCTCTTTCAGGTTCTTCGTACGGGAATGTGTAATGGTTACGGTTCCGTTTTCTCTTAACAAAAGTAATGCCATTGGTTTGCCAACAATATTACTTCTTCCAATTACAACACATTCTTTTCCCTCTATCTCTACACTGCTTCTCTTTAATAACTGAATAATTCCGGCCGGTGTGCAGGATACAAATCCCGGTTGTCCGATCGTCAAGGCACCAACGCTTTGTGGATGGAATCCATCCACATCCTTCTTTGGAGAAATGGCCTTAATAATGGTATCTTCATCAATATGCTTTGGAACCGGAAGCTGTACTAAGATTCCATGAATCTTATCATCCTGATTCAGCTTATCGATCAATGCAAGCAACTCTTCCTGCGTTGTTTCCTCCGGAAGCTCATAACTTTCCGAACGGATTCCGATATATTCACATGCTTTCTTCTTGTTACCGACATACACAGAGGAAGCCGGGTCATTTCCTACCTGAATGACTGCCATTCCAATTTCCCTGCCTTGTTTCTTCAGATCCGCTACCTGTTCCTTTAATTCATCTTTGATCTGTTTGCTGATTACTTTTCCATCGATTAATTCTGCCATATTCATGTCCTCCTTATCTTTCAAGGTATATTCATAATTCTGTATAAAATAAATCTGTCACATTAACTAGAACAATCCGACAATCTTATCGTCTACCACGTCAATATTCTCAGCAGCAGGAACTTTAGGAAGTCCCGGCATTGTCATAATCGAACCGGTAATAGCAACGACAAATCCCGCACCTGCATTCACATAGACATCTCTTACATTGATATCAAATCCGGTTGGTCTTCCAAGCTTGGTCTGATCATCTGACAACGAATACTGTGTCTTCGCCATGCATACCGGAAGTTTGCCATATCCAAGTTCTGTGATCTTCGCTAACTGTTTCTTAGCTGCTGCTGTATAATTCACACCATCTGCGCCGTAGATCTTTGTAGCAATCGTATGAATCTTATCCTCTAAGGACATATCATCTTCATAAAGCATCTTAAAATCTGCTTTCTTATTCTCTAAAATATCAACAACTTTCTCAGCTAAAGCAAGTCCGCCTTCGCCACCCTTCTCCCAAACCTGGGCAAGTGCAAAGTCACACCCCTTATTTTCTACAAATTCTTTAACATAAGCAAGCTCCGCCTCAGAATCTGTAATAAACTGATTCAATGTTACAACGATCGGAACACCAAACTGTTGTAAGTTTTCGATATGCTTCTCCAAGTTCACAATACCCTTCTTAAGCGCCTCTACATTCTCGTTGCTAAGATCTGCCTTAGCAACTCCACCATTGTATTTTAAAGCACGGACCGTAGCTACTAATACGATCGCATCCGGTGAAATACCGGCTTTCCGGCATTTGATGTCTAAGAACTTTTCTGCACCGAGATCCGCTCCGAATCCAGCCTCTGTTACAACAATATCAGAAAGCTTTAATGCAAGTTTTGTTGCGCGGACAGAGTTACAGCCATGCGCAATATTGGCAAACGGTCCACCATGTACAAATGCAGGTGTATGCTCTAATGTCTGGATCATATTAGGCTTCAACGCATCTTTCAATAATGCAGCCATTGCACCGACTGCTTTCAGATCCGCCGCAGTCACAGGCTTACCATCTACGGTATACGCAACAACAATCTTAGATAACTTATCTTTCAGATCTTCCATATCATTGGCCAGACAGAGAATTGCCATGATCTCAGACGCAACGGATATTACAAAATGATCCTCTCTCACATAACCATCCATCTTACTTCCCAGACCAACTACAATATTACGAAGTACACGATCATTCATATCCATACAACGTTTCCAAACAATCTGTCTTGTATCAATATTCAATGCATTGCCCTGCTGGATATGATTATCCAACATAGCTGCTAACAGGTTATTAGCAGATGTAATTGCATGAAAATCACCGGTAAAATGCAGATTCAGATCTTCCATTGGAACAACCTGTGAATATCCACCACCTGCTGCACCACCTTTAATACCAAAACATGGTCCAAGGGATGGCTCACGAAGAGCGATGGATGCTTTCTTACCCATTCTGCCAAGTGCCTGTCCAAGACCAACCGTAACGGTTGTCTTACCTTCTCCTGCCGGAGTTGGATTGATTGCAGTTACCAGTACCAGTTTTCCATCTGGGTTGTTCTCAATCCGGTGGATCAATTCGTCCGAAAGCTTTGCCTTATACTTTCCATAGAGATCTAATTCTTCTTCCGCAATATCTAACTTTGCTGCTACCTCTTTCACATGAACCATTTGTGCTTCCTGTGCGATTTCAATATCTGTTTTCATATGTGCATATCCTCCTGCAATGTTATTCTTTTCTGTTCGTCACATTGTAACGATATATCTGATTCCCGTCAACTAAGAAAGACAAATTATTTCACAAATTACCTATATCCCCCTAAAACTTAACGAAAATAAGCCTCTGCTTAATATATGAAACTGTCTCAGTTCCACGCCTCTTCTAAAAATATTCATCAATATACTGCTCAAATTGTTCTTCACTCATCAAAACCTGACGTGGTTTTGTTCCCTCCTCCGGACCAACCACTCCTGCTTCAAACAACTGATCCATAATTCTCGCAGCTCTGTTAAATCCAATCTTAAACATTCTCTGCAACATGCCGATGGATGCTTTGTTCTTATCGATAATAAACTTACCAGCCTGAACAAAATATTCATCCCGGTCATCATCGGATGCACCATTGCCAATCGCTGTTGCCGAAGAACCTGCTGATGAAGTAATCTGCGTTGTCACTTCTTCATTATAGGTTGTTTCCCCATTTTGTGCCTTTAGGTATTCCACAACATTCATGACCTCATCATCCGAAATGTAGGCACCCTGAACACGCAATGGTTTCGGATACATTGTCGGATAAAACAGCATATCACCATTTCCTAATAATTTCTCCGCTCCTACACTGTCAATGATCGTTCTGGAATCCACACCCGAAGATACCGAAAGTGCAATTCTGGATGGCACATTTGCCTTGATCAATCCGGTTACTACATCGACAGACGGACGCTGCGTTGCAATTACCAGATGAATTCCGGCAGCTCTTGCCAACTGTGCAAGACGTACAATCGCTTCCTCTACCTCTGCTTTAGCTACCATCATCAGATCTGCCAACTCATCTACAATAATTACAATCTGCGGCATTTTCTCCAATGCATCCTCATCCACTTTTCCGGATTCCTGTACTTCGCGTACTTTCTCATTATATCCCTGGATGTTACGGACATTGCACTCCGAGAACATCTGATAACGTTTTGTCATTTCTGCCACTGCCCAGTTAAGAGCTCCTGCCGCTTTCTTCGGATCTGTTACAACCGGCGTCAATAAATGAGGAATACCATTATAGACCTTTAATTCTACCTGTTTCGGATCTACTAAGATCAACTTTACTTCATCCGGTCTTGCCTTATATAAAATACTCATGATTAACGTATTGGTACAGACAGATTTTCCCGAACCGGTAGCACCCGCAATCAATAAATGCGGCATCTTAGCAATGTCTTCCACAACGACATTTCCTTCTATATCTTTGCCGACCGCAAATGCAATCTTTGAAGGATGTTTAATGAATTTCTCTGTATCGATCAATTCCCGGAAACCAACACCGCTTCTCTTTGTGTTCGGTATCTCAATTCCGACTGCCGATTTTCCCGGAATCGGTGCCTCAATCCGGATACTCTGTGCTGCAAGATTCATCATAATATCATCTGCAAGTCCGGTAATCTTACTTACCTTAACACCCTGTTCCGGCACCATCTCATATCGGGTAACAGAAGGTCCGCAGCTATAATTCGTCATTGTAACATTTACACCGAAGCTTTTTAATACTTCCTGTAATTTGATGGCATTGTGACGTATCAGATCTTCTTTTTCTGCAGTCTGTGTCTTACCTTTCTTCAGCAATTCCAACGGAGGAAACTGATAAGTATGATCGCTGTTTCCGATTTCTTTTGCAGATACATTCTCCACCGTAGCTGCCGTCTTGTTCTCCATATGTAAAGCTGTATCCTTCTTATCCGGCACAGAACTTTTCATTTCTTTCGACATCGGCTGTTCTTCCGTTTCCGGAAGCACAGTCGGTACAGTATTCTGTCTGGCAGACGTTTTTCTCTTCTTTCTTGGTTTGTCCGGCTTCTCTTCTTTCTCTGCTACCGGCATATGCTCTCCCGGAAGATCTAAATCATATGTCATTGTAATCTCATGAACTTCCTCATTTAACGGCAGTTTCGTTTCTTTCTTAGCCGGAAGAATTCCTTTGTCTGCATCTGGTGGCAGCACCGATATTGAATCTAATACGGATGTTTTCTTCCTCTGTGCAAATACCGGATCCTTTTCGTCCGGGTAATCCTCTTTCACAATATGCTCATAGCCGGATGTCCGTTTTTTCTTTCCTGCCGGAATTATCTCTTCTTCCTGCTCTTCATATTCCCTGCCATCGGCTCTCACATCGGAAATTGTTTCGATCACGCCCCGGAACATATCGATGACGGAGACTTCCGCAAACAGGACAATACAGATGATAATGGCTGCAACAATAATAATATAGGTGCCAATCTGTCCAACCGCAGCCTGCAACAGATATGCAAGTGAACCACAAACAATCCCGCCGCCTAGTTTATCCTGAAAACCTTCCATAAAAAGTTTCGTAAAATCATATTTGTCTATTCCAGCTGCCAATTGTCCGATCATTCCAATGCATAACAACACAAAAGAACCAAAGACCACTTTATTCACTGCACGTCTTCTATACTCATTGATATGTAAGAAAAATGCCGCAAACATTACTGCAACCGGCAATACATATTCAATAATACCAAACAACCCAAAAAAGAAATTACTGACATAACTTACTGCCCCACACAGTCCGAAATTACCAAGTTCTACGATCAGCATTACGGCTCCGATCACCCAGATTGTAATCTCCAAAGCATAAGAACTTTCCTCTTCCTGTACATTTCTTTTAGCCGCTTGTGTCTTTGCAGAATTTCTTTTCTTTGTTTCCTTATTCGAATTCGTTGATTTGCTTTTCTTCTCAGCCAAGCATCCAACCTCCCTTTTCAAACTTATACGCCGCTATGCGCAAGACAAAAACAACAAATTGTAGTCAAGCGCATAAAACACCACAATATTTATATATTACTATTTTTTCTTTTATTTATCAAGTCATATAAATAAGAAAACGCTTCCTTTATCCCTCCTACTTCATTTATTAATCCCAGCTTTACCGCTTCTTCTCCAACCAATACACTCCCTACATCTTTTGCTAATTCTGTTGTATTAAACATGATCTGTTTCAGATCCACTTCGCTGATATCAGAATGGTTACAGGTAAAGGATATGATCCGGTCCTGCATCCGGTCAATATACTCATAATTATGCTTTACTCCCAGTACCGGTCCGTTCATCCGGATCGGATGTACTACCATGGTTGCGGTTGGAACGATGAAAGAGTGGGTTCCTGACACACTCAACGGAACCCCGATCGAATGTCCCCCGCCTAATAGCAACGTAACAACCGGCACCGATAAAGATGCGATCATTTCCGCTATCGCCAGTCCTGCTTCTACATCACCGCCAACAGTATTTAATAGTACAAGTAGTCCGTCTATTGAATCATCTTCTTCAACTCTTGCAAGTTCCGGCAATACATGCTCATATTTCGTTGTTTTCACAAGTGGTCCAAGCGTCTGATGACCTTCAATCTCACCAATGATATTTAACAGATAAATGCGGTATCCATATGCATTTTCCTTCAGATCCAACTGTCCCATTTCCTTAATCTGTTCGGTTCTTTCCTTCTCAATCTGCCTGTCGCACAATCTCTGTTCGCATGGTTTTTCGTATTCCACGCCATGACCATATATATTCTTTCCCATATCGACCTCCACACAACGCTCCCCTCATATATCTTTTCCCATCATGTACACTTTCATTCACATCAAAAATCAAGAATGGATAATCCCCAACTTGACAACTTCGTTGTCTCTCATCCCGTTGTCTACACAAAAAGGAGCAGCCAAAGCTACTCCTTCGTGTAAATAAAAT
>ERZ1034925.486-NODE-486-length-17240-cov-23.416410_pt1 | contig 17240 bp, 17 predicted proteins | sample MGYA00520687_ERZ1034925 | MGnify/ENA primary metagenome ERZ1034925 (study PRJEB33766, sample SAMN09781758) | gut metagenome | biome: gut microbiome | host: Homo sapiens | place: Madagascar | study: EMG produced TPA metagenomics assembly of the PRJNA485056 data... | reverse complement strand
TTAAAAATATTTTTAAAAAATCTAAACAATTATTTTACCTCAACTCATTCTTATTATACAATTATAGACATGGCAAGAACGGAAATCAATAATATTAATAGTTATGAAGTTAAACCCGAAGAAACTTCAAAAGGTATGCGTCAATTTTTAGAAATAAAAAAGCAAAATCCAAATACTCTTTTATTATACAGAATGGGAGATTTTTACGAAACATTTTTTGAAGATGCACATACACTATCAAAAGAATTAGAAATAACTTTAACTAGTAGAGATGCTGGTCAAATTGGACGTATTCCACTAGCAGGAATTCCTGCAAAAGCACTTGATGGATACTTAAAAAAACTTATAGATAAAGGTATAAAAGTTGCAGTTTGTGAACAATTAGAAGATCCAAAAACCGTAAAATCAGGAGAAATTGTAAAAAGAGGTATTGTTAGAACTGTTACACCTGGAACAATTATTGAAAATAATTTTTTAGAACAATCTGCAAACAACTATATTTGTTCAATTTTTGAAGAAAAAGGTGCTTTCGGTTTTGCTTATTCAGACGTTAGTACTGGTGAATTCAAAGTAACGCAAGCACCATTAAATATGATATTGTCTGAACTTGCAAGAATCAAACCTGTTGAAATAATAGGACCAGCAATCCAACAAAAAGCACTACCTTTTCAAATAGTTCCAGATGAAAAATTAGACTTACCAGAAGAAATTTCTTCAATATATAGATGTTCAAAAGTTCCATCTAGAATCTTTACAGAAAACTGTGCAGAATCGACACTTAAACATGTTTTAAATATACAAAGTTTAGATGTAATCGGGTTTAAGAATTGTAAATTAGGTTATAGAGCAGCATCTGCTCTTATAGGATATATTTGGGAAAATCTTAAAGATTCATTTCCTAAAATTGATAGAATAGAATATTATGAACTTTCTGAATTTGTTTTAATGGATTCAAGTACAAGAAGAAACCTTGAACTAGTTGAAACATTAAGAGAAAAAAACAAATATGGTTCTCTATATTGGGCAATAGATAGAACGCATACAAATATGGGGACTAGATTACTAAAATCTTGGGTTTGCCAACCATTAAAAAATATTGATGCTATAAAACACAGACAAAATTCTGTTGAATTATTATTAGAAAACAATTCATATAGACAACAAATAATTGAATTACTTAACGGCATATATGATATCCAAAGACTTTCAACCAGAATTAGCACAACATCTGTTATGCCCAAAGATTTTCTAAGTCTTAAAGATTCTTTAGTTTTACTTCCACAAATAGATGAGATTTTAACACAATGTGGAATAGATTTGTTCAAACCGATTTCAGAAAAGTTACCTGAACTAATTGAATTTGCATCACTTATTGATAAAACTATTCAAGAAGATCCACCAAATGTAATCAAAGAAGGTGGAATAATAAAAGATAACGTTGATGAAACACTTGATACACTAAGAGATACGATGAATAATGCCGAAGAATGGCTAACCAATTTTGAAGAAACAGAAAAAGAAAGAACTGGCATAAAAAATCTAAAAATAGGTTATAATAAAGTATTCGGTTATTATATTGAAGTTACAAATTCTTCATTAAATCTAGTACCATCAAATTATGCAAGAAAACAAACATTAGCAGGTGCTGAAAGATTTATCACAGAAGAATTAAAGAAACATGAAGATGAGGTATTATCAGCACAAAGCAAAGTTACGGAACTTGAATATAAAATTTATTGTAACTTTAGATCTTATTCAAAAGAATTTGTACAATTAATAAGAGAAGCGGCATCATTAATTGCAGAACTAGATGTTCTAACATCATTTGCAACAATCGCATTAGAATCCTCTTACGTAAAACCTGAATTAACAGAAGGTTCTGAATTTATTGTAAGAAATGGCAGACACCCTGTTTTAGAAAAAATTCTACCATTAGGAACGTATGTACCAAATGATTTAGATTTATCTAATTCCGAAGATGAAAATTCTACAAGATTTATGATTTTGACTGGTCCTAACATGGCTGGTAAATCAACATATATGCGACAAAATGCACTTATTGCAATACTTGCACAAATAGGTTCTTTTGTTCCTGCTGATTACGTAAGACTTGGCATTGCAGATAAAATTTTTACAAGAGTTGGTGCTAGTGACGATTTATCACTAGGTCAATCAACATTTATGGTTGAAATGATAGAAACTGCATATATTCTAAATAATGCAACAAGTAACAGTCTTATTTTAATTGATGAAATTGGACGTGGTACAAGTACTTATGATGGTGTTGCCATTGCTTGGGCTGTAGCAGAACATATTGCAACAATAATCAATGCTAGATGTATATTTGCAACTCACTATCACGAACTTAATGTAATGAGTCAAACATACCCTCAAATAAAAAATTATAGAATAACTATTTCCGAAACAAATGGCAAAATAGAGTTTTTAAGAAAAATCGTTCCTGGAGGTGCTAGCAAAAGTTATGGAACACATGTTGCACAAATGGCAGGTTTACCTATTACTGTAGTAAAACGTTCTCAAGAACTTATGTTAAAACTACAAAAAGACTTTTCAAAAGACTTATCAACAAGGAAGAAAACATTGTCAGATAATACAGCACCACAACTATCATTGTTTGAACAAAAATAAAGAATTAAAAAAGTCCAATTCAATTGAATTGGACTTTCAAATCTAAAGTTCAACCTTAGAACAAGCCATGCAAAATTCTATTGTTGATAGCCATTTGGTTCATTTGGTTAGTCAACATCATAGATTTTTCATTTAATGAATATTGCTTACCGTTTTGAAGATTTTTAATTGTACTTTCAAAACCTGGATTTGTAACATTCTTAACGTCTTCTGTTTTGTCTGCAGATTTTACATCTGATGTTTTAACATCTTCTACATACTTAACAGGTTCTGTTTTTGTGTCATTTAATTTTGACTCCAAATCCGTTTTCTTTGTCATTGCAGCAATATCACTAATCTGATTGTTCTTAACATCAGAATCGACTTTGTTAAGTTCAGCTTTGTAGTTGTTTGCATCTGCTTGTTGTGTAACAGTAGGTGCTACATTGACCTGAGGTCTAATTGCCATGAAACTAGTCATATAATTTTCCTTCCTTTACACACATACACCCATGCTAAAACTCCTCAATAGAAAAATTTGCTATTGAGGAGTTAAAATTTTACAATCTTTAATATTGTTATAGCCTATTCTTCAGCTAATTTTTCTCTTACTAATCTTTCAATTTCTGCTAATAATTCTGGGTTAGCATCTAAAAATTCTTTAGATTTTTCTCTACCTTGACCTAATTTAGCATCATTATAACTAAACCAAGCACCGGCTTTATTAACAATACCTAAATTAACGGCTACATCTAAAATATTACCTGTTTTAGAAATACCTTTACCAAATATAATATCGAATTCGGCAGTTCTAAATGGTGGAGCAACCTTATTTTTCAATACACGTACACGAACATGGTTACCAACATCTTCACCATCACCTTTCAAGGTTTCAGTACGTTTAATTTCCATTCTTACAGATGCATAATATTTTAAAGCATTACCACCTGTAGTTGTTTCAGGATTACCATACATAACACCAATTTTTTGTCTTAATTGGTTAATAAAGATAACTGTTGTATTAGTCTTACCAATAACACCTGTTAATTTTCTTAATGCTTTAGACATCAATCTCGCTTGAAGTCCCATTTGTTGATCTTCCATTGTACCTTCAATTTCAGCCTTTGGAACAAGTGCTGCAACAGAATCAACTACAATAATATCAACAGCACCAGAACGAACCAATTCTTCTGTAATATCTAATGCTTGTTCACCTGTATCTGGTTGAGAAATTAATAATTCATCAATATTTACACCCAAATTCTTTGCATATTCAGGATCAAGTGCATGTTCTGCATCAACGAATGCAGCGATACCACCTTTTTTCTGACATTCAGCAACAATATGTTGTGCTAATGTAGTTTTACCAGAAGATTCAGGACCATAAATTTCTATAATACGTCCTCTAGGAATACCTCCTATCCCAAGAGCAACATCTAATGATAAAGCACCTGTAGGAATTGCATCAACATTAACTGTTGTTTTATCCCCTAATTTCATAATAGAGCCTTTACCAAAATCTTTTTCAATCTTTTCAATTGCTAAACTTAATGCTTTAGCACGTTCATTAGAAATGCCTGCATTCTCTTCTGCTTTTTTTACTGCCATTATCTAAACCCTTATAATTACTTATTAAAATAAACTTTGTTGAACTTCATCTTTAACATACAAACCAAAAACGAATGGTTTATAAGAAGCATTTTCTTTTTTTAATGAATAATTTTCTTTATTCAATTCTTCTATCTGATTTTTTAAATTTTCATTTTCTGTTTTACAACGGATAAGTTCAACAACAACCTCATCCATTCCTTCAAGTCTTTCATCTAATATTTTAGAAACAGAATCTGTAATATTATCTTCCATTTTATGTAATGATTTCAAAAGACTATCAACTACTAATTGTGATGCATTATGTGAAATTGCAGGTGCTGCAGGATTTAAAGATTCTTTTGCTTGCTTTAATGCACGAACATCATCTAATGAAAAATATGTTTTACCGTCATCAGTTTTACGTGGAGAAACATCGGCTTTCTTACAAAGCTTAACTATTTCCATATTATCACTATCCAAAATTTTTCTCACATCTTGTGGAGATAAAACGTTATCGTTCACTTCACTCACACCCACTAAAGTTTCCTCTCAATTTTACACAATTATAACTTAATAATTTATATTTTACCACATAATATTACGAACAGTAAAGTTATTAAGTTATTTTTCAGAGATAAACCCATTTATAGCAGTATAGGCAGCAACATAAGGAGATGCAAGATAAATTTCACCTTTTGTATTTCCCATTCTACCTTGAAAATTTCTATTTTGAGTTGCTAAACAAACTTCACCATCACCCAACGTACCAGCATGAACACCAACACAAGGACCACATCCAGGTGGCAAAATTACAGCATTTGCATCCATAAAGATTTCTAACAAACCTTCTTTCAAACAAGCCTTATACACGTCTGGAGATGCTGGGCAAATCAACATTCTAACATCTTTACTAACTTTTTTACCCTTTAAAATACTTGCAACAACTCTCATATCTTCTAAACGTCCATTTGTACAAGTACCCACATAAACTTGATTTACCTTGATATGATTCAATTCTTTAACAGTCTTTGTATTATCTACAGTATGAGGACAAGACACTGTTCTTTCGACATCATTTGCATCAATTTCAATAATTCTCTCATATATTGCATCAGCATCAGGAAGAATTTGTCTATATTTATCTTCTCTACCTCTAGATTTTAAATATGCCTTTGTCGTTTCATCTGCAACTATCAAACCACATTTTGCACCAGCCTCAACTGCCATATTAGAAAGTGTAAAACGTTCTGACATAGACATATTTTCAATAGTAGAACCACTAAATTCCAATGCTCTATATGTAGCACCATCTGCACCAATTAAACCAATAATGTGCAACATTAAATCTTTTGAAAAAACACCATCTTTTAATTTACCATTGATAACTATTTTAAAAGTTCTAGGTACTTTTAACCAAGTTTTACCTAATGCCATTGCAACGGCTACATCAGTAGAACCCATACCAGTTGCAAATGCACCTAATGCACCAGATGTACATGTATGAGAATCAGCACCAACCAAAACTTCACCAGGATTAACAAAAGTTTCTACCAATCTTTGATGGCAAACACCTTCACCAATATCAGATAAAACTGCACCATATTCTTTAGAAAAAGCTCTCAAAACCATGTGTGTATTAGATAGTTCTTTTCTTGGACTTGGAGATGCGTGGTCAATAAACAAAATTGTTCTTTCAGGGTTATTAAGTTTTTCTTTACCTAATTTTTTAAACTCTTGAACTGTCAAAGGTCCTGTACCATCTTGCACTGCACAAACATCAACTTTTGATATAATCAATTCATCTGCATGAACTTCTTTTCCTGCATGTTCTGATAATATTTTTTCTACTAATGTTAATCCCATTCTTATCCTCTTTCTTAAATAATATGTTTTGGTAATGTTAGTAAATTTGCATCAACTCTTTCTTTCAATGCACCTTGAGGTTCATAATAAGGTGATACTGTCATTACTTTCGCTGCTATTTCAGGATAGTAATAAATAAATTTTAATTCACTTTCTGTCAAAGGTTTTTGAGTATGAACGTTAGCATAACGAGCCAATTCCAAAATGTTACGTGCTTCGTGTTCATCTTTAAATTCAATTTCTAACTTGTCATAAACATTTCTAAACCCTTTAATACCACCATATTCACCAGTTGTAATCATTCTACCAGTTTCGATAATTTCAGGTTCACCACGTCCCAATTCTTCATAATCATATAACTCATAATTACGTCTATCTTTTAACGCACCATCAGCATGAATACCAGATTCATGTGCGAACGCATTATCACCAACAGCCGGCTGATTTATAGGAATATCAACACCAAACGCATAAGCAGTATATTTAGCAAGTTTCCATGCTTTGCTCAAATCAATTTTTTCATCAATTTTATATTTATTCTTGAAACCTGCAGATTTTAATATTGCTAATAAACAAGATACTAAATCAGCATTTCCGGCACGTTCACCCATACCATTAATAGCAGTATTTATATAAGTATCAACACCAGCATCAATAGCACCTCTTGCGCCCATAACAGAACAAGCAACAGCCATACCCAAATCATTATGATAATGAACTTCAATTGGCATATCAGTCGCTTTTGCTAACTCATAAATACGTTTATAAGCAGTTCCAGGATCTTCATAGCCTAAAGTATCACAATATCTAAATCTATCAGCACCACATTTTTTTACTTCACATGCCAATTTAATTAAATAATCCAAATCACTACGAGATGCATCTTCAGCATTAACACCAACCGTTTTTGCACCTTTATCAACAGCACATTCAACTGCTTCACAAGTAAGATTAATAATATCTTCTTTTGTCTTTTTACCCAAATATTTACCATGAATCATTTGGTCTGATGTAGATTGTGAAAGATTACAATGCTTTAACAATGGCACATTTTTAAACGATTGTTCAACATCAGATGCAATTGCTCTCATCCAACCTGACAAACGAGTATTCGTAATTACATTTTTTTCTACAAGTTCTAAATTTGCATTCAAATAATTAAGTTCGTGTTTTGTTGTCGGGAAACCGAACTCTGACTGAGTAATCCCCATATCATCTAACATAAGATTTATAATTGTTTTTTGAAGTTTTGCCAAACCTAATCTTGAAGTTTGTACACCATCTCTATTGGTAACATCTACTATATAAATTGTCCCCATATAATGACCTCACTAACTTAATTCATTCTGCATACCAGTATAATATACCACTACTATGACAATTCATGATGATTTTTTACATATCATTAATATTTCACAAATAAGACTTTTACATAATTATTAAGAAATGTTACATATTATCAAATAAAAAAAGCAATTTTTCAACAAATATATACTTTATATATACATAAGATATTTATTAGGATAATTGATAATTAGGATATGGAGAATTTAATATGGTAGCAGCAACTTTTGAAAACACTTTGCCTCTTACAGTTGGCGGAAAAGAAGCAGATTATAGAAAAGTAAATGGAAAACCAAATAAAGAGAAAGTAGATCGTGGTGTACAAGATGCAATTACAAAATTTAATTTTAACGCTGGAGCATTATTCTCAGCAGAAAACTGGAATAACTTTTTAGCAGAATGTCAAAAACAAGGACAAGACGTTACTGAAAATAGAACTCTTACGGCAGAACAACGTAATCAAATCGGTAGTACAAACTCAAACCCTATTGTACGTTTCTTTGCTAATAGACAATTAGATGCTATGACACAACAAGCATAATAAAAATTTATAAATTTTTCATATCAAATTATCAAACTTGGAGCCGAAAGGCTCTTTTTTTTTACACAAATTCACCAATAAATTTGTCTTTATTGATTTGAACCAATTTCACTTTATGCAATGTATTAAAATAATCCTCTTGATTTTCAATATCATCAATTAAAACATTCAAATAATTTTTAGTCATACCTTTTAACATGCCAGAATGTTTATCCGGATGTTTTTCAATTAACACTTCATGAACGGTATTCAAATTTTGATTTAAGAATAATTCATACTTTTCAACTGAAATCTTCTTAATTATTTCGGCACGCTCATGTTTTACACTATCAGGTAAATGACCTTCCATTTTTTCAGCTTGTGTTCCTTTTCTAATAGAATAAGGGAACGTATGAATTTTTGATAATTTTGATTTTTTTAAATTTTCAACGGTTATTGCAAAATCTTCATCAGTTTCACCAACAAACCCTGCAATAATATCACTACCTAAAAATGGTTTATCAAAACGAGTAACAATATCCTCAATTTGTTCTAAATAATCTTCAACCTTATAAAATCTATTCATAGATTTCAAAGTTTTGTTACATGCTGATTGCAATGATAAATGGAAATGTGGACAGAATTTGTCGGATTGTTGAAGTAAATCCAACAAATCATTTGTTATTTCTAATGGATTTAAAGAGCCTAAACGATAACGTTCGATTTTTGTTTTTGCTTCAACTTCTCTCAATAAATCTATCAAAGATTGGTGTTTTTCAATTCCCCATTGACCAATATGAATCCCCGTAAATACAACTTCCTTAAAGCCTTTATCTGATGCTTTATTTATCTGTTCTATAATAAACTCTGTGTCAGCACTTCTTGATTTTCCTCTTGCGAAAGGAATAACACAATATGCACAACGATTGTCACAACCATCTTGAATTTTTAAACTAAAACGTGTCTTTGAAACATCATCTAATGATTGATAATTAAACAAACCTAAAGTCATAATATCAGTAACTTCTGTTTTTATATCATTTAATAAAAATTTTGAAATATTAAACTTGTCATCATTACCAAAAACATAATCAACATAATCTAATTTTAAAAGATTATCTTTTTCTAATTGAGCGGTACAACCGGTAATAACAGTTTTTATATCAGGATTTGTATGTTTTGCATTTCTGAGCAAATATAAAGCCTCTGTATCACTCTTGTGAGTAACAGAACAAGAATTAAGGATAAAATACTCAGCCTCTGTCAACTTCTTAACCTGAACAAACCCATCTTTAATCAAATGTTCAATAATAAGAGAACCCTCAAATTGATTTGATTTACACCCCATAGATTTTAAGATAAAAGATTTGTTAGTCATTATACCCTCTATACACGACCGTACATATCTTCATATCTAATAATATCTTCTTCAATCAAAGGTGAACCTTTTTGAACTTCAATAATTTTCAAGTCTTCTTTAAATGGGTTTTGTAAAGAGTGAATTGCCTTAACTCCAATATCTACACTATGACCTGGACTTAAAATATGTTCTTTACCCTCTAAAACAACTTTTGCTGTACCTGATAAAACTACCCAATGCTCACTTCTAAAATTGTGAGATTGTACTGAAAGTTTTTGTCCAGGATTTACATGAATCATCTTTGTTAAGAATCCATCACCTTGAGCCAAAACAGTATAATAACCCCAAGGTCTATAAACCGTTTTATGAACCATTTGAGTGTTATCATGTTGTTGTTTTAATGTTTCAAAAACTTGTTTAACGTCTTGTACCCTATCTTTTTTACAAGCCAAAATTGCATCTTCTGTTTCTACTACAACCATATCTTCCAAACCGATAGTTGCAACCAATTTTGATGATGAATACATCAATGAATTTTTTGAATCCTTATCTAAGATATGACCAATCTTAACATTGTTATCAATATCTTTTTTACTAACATCATAAATTGATTTCCAAGAACCAACATCAAGCCAATCAGATGTTAATTCTATCATTGCTATATTGTTAGATTTTTCCATTAAAGCATAATCTATAGATATATAAGGTAATCTATCAAACTCTGTATATGGAATTTCATCTTTTTCTGTAAAATCAAATTTGTTAATAATATCGAATATTTCTGGTGAATATTTTTGTAATTCATTCATAAACACAGATGGTTTAAACATGAATATACCACTATTCCAATACATACCCTCTTCGTTTAAATATTTTTCTGCTGAATAAGAATCTGGTTTTTCTACAAAACTTTTAACTTTAAACCCGTTATCATTTATTTTGTTATCTACTTGAATATAACCGAAACCAGTTTCAGCATATTCAGGTTTTACTCCAAATGTAACTAAATAACCTTCTTTTGCTAATGCTTCACCTTTCAAAATTGATTCTTTAAATTTTTCAACGTCATTTATTTTATGGTCAGATGGCACAACTAAAACGACTTCATCTTTAATATCGCTACATCTATCTAATAAATATTTAACAGATACAGCGATTGCAGAAGCCGTATTTTTAGCAATAGGTTCTGATAAAACTACAGGATTCTTTACTATAGAAGAAAGTTGATAACGAACATTTGCATTATGTTTTGTATTCGTAATACTTACAATATTTTGTGCTGGAACAAAATCTACAATTCTTTTTAATGTTTCTTGTAACAAACTATCTTTATTTTGAATATTTAATAACTGTTTTGGATACAATTCTCTAGACAAAGGCCATAATCTGCTACCAGAACCACCAGCTAAAATAATACTGTACATTTTTAACTTTCTCCTCAAATAAATAACTTTCTTTAATTATATACTAATTCAAGATTTATGTAAAAAATAAATTGAAAAATTTAACAAAATAAAATATCATATAGTCATGACTAATATTCAAATAGGAAAAACTTATAAACATTACAAAGGTAATTTATACAAAGTTCTCGGCATTGGTAAGCATTCTGAAACAACAGAAGATATGGTTATTTACCAATCATTAAAAGACAATCAAATCTGGCTTAGACCAATAAATATGTGGAATAACGTAATTGATGATAAAGGAACATTACGTTTTACACTAATAAATGACTAAAAGTGTAAAGTCTTATTACAAAAATAATATATTTTAAAAAGAGTACTTGCATAGAATTTTTTAGCAAGATAAAATAGAAACAGTCGAAATTACAAATTCAAGTTTGGAATCTTGAAAAGAAAGAAGGTAACAATGAAAGACGGAATTCATCCAGATTATAAAAAAACTGTTATCAAATGTGTTTGCGGTAACGAAATTGAAACAGGTTCTGTTGTAGATAACATTACAGTTGAAATTTGTAACAACTGTCACCCATTCTATACTGGACAACAAAAAATCTTAGACTCTGAAGGTAGAGTTGAAAGATTCAACAAACGTTACGGCAAAAAGAACTAAAAATAGTTTTCAAACGTTAAGATTTTACAAAATATATCTCAGCCACTCGGTTGGGATATATTTTTATTTAAATGGATTTTCGTTACATTCTATATGTAAGAGTTTATTAAATTATTTACAAGATAAAGTATCTATTATAAAATAGTAAAAATGAATAGGGGAGTGAAATATGTCAAATAATAAACCGGAAGTTAAACTTATATCAAAACCAAATAATTTATTAAAAACTATTTATACTGCTTGTAGAACGTGCTACAGTGCAGATACTCCTATCAATATTTACGATACTGCAGATGATGAAGAAAAAATGCTAAAACTAATTAGCAGAGTAATTTCTTCTGGACATTATTCTACAATTGAACATATTCAAATAAGTTTTGCTATCTCCAACGTATCAAGAGCATGTACTCACCAATTAGTTAGACATAGACACATGTCATTTTCTCAAAAATCACAAAGATATGTAAAAGAAAAAGGACAATTTGACTATATTATTCCACCTACAATAGAAAAAAATCCTGAATTAAAAGAAAAATTTGAACAATTTATGTCTGATATTTCTAACAAATATCAAGAATTTGTAGAAGCAGGTATTCCTGCTGAAGATGCAAGATTCGTTCTACCTAATGCAACTGCTAGTTCAATGGTTGCAAGTTTAAATCTTAGAGAAATGATTCACCTTGCAAATCTTAGACTATGTTCAAGGGCTCAATATGAAATTAGAACATTAGTAAAAATGATGTGTGATGAATTATCAAAACAAGAGCCTTGGTTAAAAGATTATTTAGTACCTAAATGTGTTCGTCTTGGTTTCTGTGATGAAGACAAATGCTGTGGTAGAATGCCAAAGAGAGAAGATTTACTAAAAAAATAATGATTAGTTTAGATTTCATAACGTTAAAAGCCTTTTTTGAAGAAAACAAAGAATTTTTCTGTGGTGCTAGAGTTCAGAAAATTCAACAACCTACTAGGCGTGATTTTGTTTTGTCTATAAGAGGAAAACAAGAAACTAGAAAACTTTATATAAATATCGATCCTCAAGTTTATCATTTATGTTTTATAAATGAAGAAACTGCAAAAAAAAGGCATATAACAATACCTCAAAAGCCACCTATGTTTTGTATGTTATTAAGAAAACATTTAGAAGGTTTTCGTATAACAAGGGTAAATGTACCACCTTATGAAAGAATTTTTGAAATATTTTTTGAATCATATAATGAACTTAACGAAAAAATAAACCTATGTTTAGCAATAGAACTAATGGGAAAATATTCTAACGTTATTCTTTATAATGATTCAACAAAAACAATTATTGGTTGTGCTCATAACGTTGGTTCAGAAAAAAGTAGAGATAGAGAACTATCTGGCACAATGCCTTATGTATACCCACCAAAACAAAATAAATCGGACATTTTGACATATTTTGGAGAAATCCATTATGACTGTTTAAACGATGATTTTAGAGGAATTTCAAAATCTTTTCAAGAACTATTAAAAAATAAAAATGTACAATTAGAAACTATCAAAGATTATATTGAATTAAAACGTCCAATTACACCAGCAATACAGAATAATATTTACTCCATATATCAAGAATTACTAGACGAACCAAATATTCAAACAAGTGTAAACACTATGATTGACAATTACTATTCATCAATTCAAGCAGAAATAATAAAAAAAGCCTTAAAATTAAAATTACGAAATATTATTCAACCAAAATTAAAAAAATCAAAAAATTCTAAACAAAAAATCCAATATCAAATCAACAAAAAAGATAATGCAGAAAGATATAAAAATTACGCTGATTTGATTATTGGAAATCTTTATAACAATAAAGATTATTCTTCTTCAATCACAGTATTAGATTGGAACACAAATGAAGAACTTAAAATCAAATTAGACAATACAAAGACTTTAAAAGAAAACGCAACAAGATACTACCAACTATATACAAAATCGAAAGATTCAAAAGAAAAACTCATTCAATTAGAAAATGAATTATCACTACAAACCGAATATTTAGAACAAATTTTATACACAATAGATAATGCAGATTCTATATCAACATTATTTGAAATATTATCTGAATGTGAAGATGTTGGTTTAACACATTCATCTAATAAAACAAAATCAAAAACAAAAGATATAAATATTGAAGAAACTAACATAAACGGCTTCAAAGTTTATATTGGTAAAAACAATAAGCAAAATGATTTAATTATATCAAAAATATCATCACCTGATGATTATTGGTTTCACTCACAAAATTGTCCAGGTTCACACATTCTATTAAAAATAACAGATAACAACGAACCTGATGACAAAACTATCTATGAATGTGCGAAACTCGCAAAAAAATATTCAACTGCATCAAAAAGCACTAAAATTGGAATTATTTATACAAAAAGACGCTATATCAAAAAACCACCTAAAGCAAATTTAGGATATGTAATTTATAAAAACGAAAAAGAAATCATCGTAAGTGACAATTTAGACTAACCTAGAATGCTATTATAGTTTAGTTTTCATTCTATTTATTAAGTTTTGTAAACAAAAGATAACAAAAAAGTCAATTCTAAAAAAGCAAAATACTTTATATAAATGTAAGGTTAAAGTAGATAAAACAAAAGGTTAGTTCAAAGATTTTAGATAGGTTGATTAGAACAAACGATTAAATCAAATTTTGTTTAGGTTAGTTTTAAAAGATTTAATCAATAAAGTTCAAAGTAAACTTAAGACTCTAAGTCAATTGACTAATCTAGAGTCTACAAAACTTTGCAAAAAGTAGTAATAGTTTATTTAGGTTTAGAAAAGGTAGGTTCACAATGGGTTTCTTAATGTTTTTAGCAAGAAAGATTAGTCTTCAAAATCAGGATAATGATATTCAATATCAATTAACCACAATCAACAACAAATTACAAGATTACACAAACTATGCGTCAATCTTATCACAAGATTCAGTATCAATATCAGACATCTCAGCATTACCATCATCATTATTTGCACAAGGTATGGCTGACTTAACAAACGCTCACTATCAAGCATTACAAATCTCAAATGCACAATTTGGACAAGCAATGGGCAGTGGTATGTTTGGTAACAATCAAAATGTTCAAATTCAAGAAGTTGCAAAACAAAAAATGTATGAAAATGCTCGTAAGCAAATACAAAAACAACTTGCAATGAAATTAAACGAAGAAGAAAAATCATTACAAGCGAAAAAGACAAGGTTGGAAGCACTTGATGCAGAAATTCAACAAGAACTTCAAGGAATGGATCAAAAAATTGCAGGCGGTATCAAATCTTCTATCTCAACATACGGTCTTCAAGGTTAATAATCCGCCCATTGAACCTCCAACCTAAACAAACAAAACTAACAAAACTAACTAAACAACCTAAATATCCTAAACAAAATAAACTAACTAAACAAACAATCTACTTAATAACCAATAATAAACTAAATTCCTTAGCCTCTTCAAAAAGAGGCTTTTTTTTGTGTAACAATACAATCACATTTCACATCAATATTTTCTATTGGTAAACTATCAATCAATAATTCTTCAGCAATTGGGATAATTTTATACGCATTCAAATTTTTTAAAAACCTATCATAAAAACCACCACCATAACCTAAGCGATAGAAATTGCTATCAGCCATCAATGCAGGAGTAAAAATTAAATCAATTTCAGATTTATCAACTGCTTCACAACAAGGTTCACTTATGTTCAAAGGAGATAAAAGTAAATCATTACCTCTTTTATATGGACAACACTCCAAATCCTTACCATTAACTCTTGGTAAATAAAAACATTTGTCATCATCTTCTAATAATTCTAAAAGATTTACCTCACTAGCCAATGGATAAAAAAGCATAATATGCCTCGCGAAGTGATATTCATGCAAATCCCTAATATTAGAAACTATTCTCTTACTAATATCTGCAATATTAAGATTTTTTCTAATACTTTTTGCTATAGACCTTAATTCTATTTTATTATGCATAGAATTAATATATAATAAAAAAGGAAAATATGAAAATGAATGAATTAATAAACCCATTATGGGACGAACACGGCTATATACAAGTTTATACAGGAGATGGAAAAGGAAAAACTACAGCATCTCTTGGGCTTGCTATGAGAGCATTAGGTCAAAACTGGAATGTATTATTAATTATGTTTACTAAAGGTGGAAACAATTATGGTGAATTAAATTCATTTAGAAACCTTTCAGATAAAATCAAAAAAAACATGACAATAAAACAAGCAGGATTAGACCGAATTGTTTATACTTCAAATATGACTGATGAAGATAAAAAAGTAATAAATGAAGGTTGGATTATTGCAAAACAAGCAATTAAGAATGATGAATATAAACTAGTTATCTTAGACGAAATAAATATAGCAATAGATTTAGATATTATTGATGTAGATGATGTTGTAAATATTCTAAAAGCAAAACCAGATAATATGGAAATAGTGCTTACTGGCAGGAATGCTCACCCAAAAATAATTGAAATAGCACATTTAGTTTCAAAAATAGAGCCAGTAAAACACTATTGGGATATAGGAGTTTCTGCCAGACGAGGTATAGAATATTAATACTATTAGGCTACGAATATATATTTATTTTTTTTATAAAAAATATCCTAAAATAGTTCAATAGTGTTTTTTATAAGAATAATTATCATTAGTATAGAGGTATTATAATGAAAAAACTTTTGATAATTATATTTTTATTTTTAGGACTAATTTGTAGAGTTTCAGCGACAGAAAAAAGCATTGATACTCTAAGCAAAATTGAAAATTCTATACTAGGAATTGATTATTCAAATCAAAAAACAGAAAAAAGACTAGATAGGATTGAAGAATATGTATATGGTCACAAAAACACAGGCAACAATAACACACGTTTGCAAAAACTAGCAAAAGACTTAAATGCAGACGTTATTGGGCAAGAAATTGAACCTTGTGAAAATACTATGCAGACAGAACCAGAAGAAATAGCAGACAATAGTGTTGACTATCCAATACTTGATGATGTAGAAAAAAAACTATCTTTAAAATCTAATAAAAATCAAACACTACATTCAAGACTTGTTGCAATTGAACAAAATATGTTTAAAAAAGTTTTTGATACTGATGATTTTTATACAAGAGTAGAACGAATTAAAAACAAAATGTATAGAAATAAAGACTATATCGCAGAAAATGATGATGACAATACAATCTCAATACCAGAGATGATACCTGATACATTTGATGATTCAGATTTTGCACCAAAACATAATTTTTACAACAAATGTAAAAATAAAAATTGTGAATATAAACTTTCTATATTAGAACAAAAAGTTTTAAATAATACTTTTCCAGACGAAAATAATAACGACAGATTAGCAAGATTAGAGAATTGCGTATTTGATACAGAATTTTACTATGACAACGAGCAAGACAGAATAGACAGATTAGAGAGTGCTGTCAAAGCAAAAAAAACTGCAAATAGATATGATAATAATAAATTCCAACAGCGTTTAAATGCTGCTCTACAAATAGGTACAATGGTACTTATGGTTCTAGCATTTATACTCTAGCCTTGAACATCGTAAGCATGAGTTTCATTTGCTAAATATGGATTTGGTCCAACATCATAACTTTTTGATACCATATTGATTTGATTATTAAATTCTTCTGGGGTAAATCTAATACCTGTACTTGGATTTGTCATATACCCTGAAACGCCTTCACGCATTCCATAAGTTAATGGAAATCTCTGTGCATAAAGTGATGCAATTGTCATATCTATCTCCGTTCCTATATAATCTGCCTATATATCTCCTGTATATATATAAAGTATAT
>ERZ1034925.485-NODE-485-length-17324-cov-26.457815_pt1 | contig 17324 bp, 13 predicted proteins | sample MGYA00520687_ERZ1034925 | MGnify/ENA primary metagenome ERZ1034925 (study PRJEB33766, sample SAMN09781758) | gut metagenome | biome: gut microbiome | host: Homo sapiens | place: Madagascar | study: EMG produced TPA metagenomics assembly of the PRJNA485056 data... | reverse complement strand
TCGGCACAGTCCGTGAGGTCGAGAGTTCGAATCTCTCCCTTGCTATTTTTTATTGCTGTTTTACGGGTAATTCGCCGTGACGCAGGTTCTGACGAACCCCAATCGATTTTCGCTCAAGTTTTCGCTCAACTCTCTTGGAACGCACGGCTTCCTCTCGCTCGAACGATATTTAATCGTTCTCACTCGGCACAGTCCGTGAGGTCGAGAGTTCGAATCTCTCCCTTGCTATTTTTTATTGGAAGTTTTTATTTCTCTATATCCGTTGTGTGTCCATTTCTTTAATTATATGAATTAAGCACATATATTACTTCAAATTTTGTTTAAGAATTGAACGAACATAACAAATTATTGTTTTATATCAAAACATTGTAATTTTTACGATAAATAAAACTATACCTTTTCCTACAAACCTTGTAGTAACAATATTTCGTAAGATATAAAAGACATTTTATATCTTAAAAAGATTGTAAAGTAATCCACTAAGTAAAAATCTACCAAAATAAAAAAGACATCAGTTAAACTAATGTCTTTAAAATTCGGAAAAGGTGGGATTCGAACCCACGGTGCAGATTGCTCCACACAACACCTTAGCAGGGTGCCGCCTTAAGCCTACTCGGCCACTTTTCCAAGGCAAATTCCTTATGTTGTATATAATATCATAAAGATAAAAATTTATAAAGTATTTTTTATAAAATAAAAGCGAACCGAAGTTCGCTTAAATAACTCTCATTCATCTTACTAAATCGATAGACCGTGATAATTATTGATACACTACTTAACGGCTACTAACTTTTGTTGAACTCCTGCTTCTGCATTCATTCTTCTTGCATTTGCCATTGCTGAGGAACGGCGTTTCTTTGCTCCTCTAAGTATGTATTCTACGCCACTGAAGGTATTACATGTTGGAATTTCAACTTTCTTTAACATAGGTTGTCCTTTCTATTGCTTCCGTGACATGTATATCGGCATTTTTCAGAAAAACTTTAGATTTTTAAAAACATATTTTACAAAATTTAACATATGTGTAACAATCAATAAAAGGTACTATTCCACTCCTTTATCACACCCAATTACGTAATATAGAAAAAATAAGCAATAAAAAAGACTATATAAAATATAGTCTTAAATCATAGGAAAATCATATAAAGGTTAATTAAATTTTTCTTCTATCTCTAAGTGCTAATTGGTTTCTATAAAATGAACTGTTAGAGATTCTATCTTGTATATAGTCATGAGAAACTGTTGAACTATGTTCAAGATTTGCTAGACTGTTTAATCTTTGAGTTAACGCAGTTTGAGCATATTGTACATTATGTTTCTTTAATACTGACCAATATTGTGCTTCTTTTCTAGTAGCAGTTGTTTCTTCTTCAAGTGTTGCAACTTTTCCTTTGTGGCAACTTTCGTGTGCGATTAAACATGCGATTTGTTCTGTTGGTGCGTTTTGAAATTTTGTATTGATTAGGATATATCTGTTTCCCCATACATCTGTTGTGTTTATTGCAAAATGATTTTTGTAATCGTATGAGATTTGTGACAAATCATAAAATTTAATTTTTACTGAATTTTCTTGAAGATTATCAAATATTTCTTTTGCTCCAACGTCATCCAATAATGTTAATGCGGATCTGATTTGTACGTCTTCACTAAAATATTTTACATTTATTGCTGATACTTTTGATGCACATAGCACAAATAAACATGCTAAAAGCACTGCTACTCTCTTTAACATAACACACATTCCCTACAATATTTTTTATCTAATTCCTTATGCCTTTTATAACGACACATGTTTTGAAAACTTTAATCAATTTATTAATTTTTTTATAAAATACTCATTTAGTAGTATATGTATTCTAGATATAGAGAGGTTTTTAGGCTTTGTAACAAAATGTAAATATAAATAAAACAAAAAAGGCAATTTTTAAACACAGATATACTTTATATATACATAAGAGATAATTAAAATCTCAAAGAGAAATTAGGATAATTTAGAATAGAGGAAATAGGATATGGCATTCGGTGATTTAACAACAAAAACACGTTTTACGCAATCAACAGATTTAGGTTTAAGTTTGCTTAACAGTGATAAATTTAAAATTACTTTAAGAAAAGCAGCAGAAACTGTTCCAATGACTAGCCCAATTAAAGAAGAACCAATTGGTGTTTTAAACAAAGATGAGGAAGGTCATATTAACGGTTTAGGTTAATATTTAAACTGCTTTTATTTATTTATAGAAAGATTAAACGCTCGATTATTCGAGGGTGAAGTGGTAATGTGCAAACAAGATTATCTATTCTATTCTAATTATCAAAATTTTAGAGCCGAAAGGCTCTTTTTTTTATTTTTTTTGAATGTTTTTTTGTTAACATCTAAGATTATTTAATACGTTTCAATGATGATATAAAGTTGTTCTTTTCAATATCACCTTCAACTTTAGTTAAGAATATTTGGCAATCTTTATCATTCGCATCAATTGATGGCAATTCTGATAATTCAGATGCATAATAATTAGAATCATTTCTAGCACCTAATGATACTCTAGATGCGATAGAACTCAAAGAAATGTTTCTCAATACACCATAAACACCTTTTTTCTTGTTAGTTAGACGTGTATAAATTCTAAGCGATGCATCACGGCTATCTAAGTCAAAACGTCCTGCTATATATGCACTCAATTGAGGTGCAAATGATTTTATTTTAATATGTTCAATCACGTTATTACTTATTTCTAATGAACCTTCAATCTTATTGAATTTACCATCAGGTACGTTGATTATATCCCATATAGTTGTTGGACTAATCATTGCTAGTGGGTTTCTAAATATTGATGCAAATTTAAGTACATATTCAATCAAACCGATTTTACCGATAGTTCCGTTTTGAACTAAAAATTTAATATGACCATTCAATTTTAAAGATTCATCTGTATTAAGTCTGATTAAACCACTTGCTTTACCTGAAATTTCTTTTTCTAAGTTTAACAAAGAAGTAGCGATTATATCAGAGTTTACATCTTTTACTCCTAGCAAAATATCATATTTATGATTTTTTAAATCGCATCTGGTATGGCAAGATGAATGTCCTTCGGCAAAATCAAATTTGTTAGAATCAAGTTTTAACAAACTTTTTTCATCTAGTGACAAGTTTGCGTGTAAATTACCAAAGTTAATTAGTTTATAAGAACCTTTTGCAAGATTGAAAGTACATTTTTTAATTATTAAATTTGCCAAATCAAATGTTGGTGTATCACTATCTTCCGACACAACATCATCTGCTTTCGTCTGAATCTGTTCAGTACCTTGTTGATTAAAAGATTTAAGCATCTTATCAATATTTATATTATCAATAGTTAGATTGATGTCATTAATAATAATAGGGAATGCTATATTGTTAACAAAATTACCAGTAAGGTCATATTTTGTTCTTCTATACCTACCAGAAGATTTTACATTAATTGTATTAAAATCTGTTTCTAATCTGCCAGATTCTATATATAGTCTTTGAGATGGTACTCTAATTTTTGATAAATCTAAACTACCAAACAGTTTTACACCTTTTGGTCCGTCAATGGCTTTTAATCTTCCTAAAATTGTACCTCGTTTGAAGAAATCCTGTCTAATAATCATATTAAGAAATTCACTTGGCATTGGTTCTTTTATATCAAAACCCATTTCTCTAACATCAATACCTTTTGAAAAATCAATAATACCATTTAGACTAAGAATTCTTCTCTTTGTATATTGTGCAATTCCTGGAACTGTTACAAAATATTCCATGCTATTCAAATAAAGTTTTGAACCAATAAACTTCATTTTAGAAACAAGAACTCTTTCAACTTTATATTTACCAAGAGGTTCTCCACCAACTAACAAACTACATTCAGGATCAATTTTAAATAACCAAGTTAAATCTATTGAATCATTAGCATATTTTAATATTAATTTTGTATCTGCTTTTCCAATTATACCCATTGGATAACACATTATTTTTGATAAATAATTTTGAGCAAAATCATTTGTTACGATAGCATCAGCGATTATATCTGCTGTTAAATTTTTTGTATAATTATTAATTTTACCGTTGAATTTTAAGTTATTCGCTTCTTGTGAAGCATAATAACCTTCAAAATCTTTTAAAAGAATGTCCTTTTTACCTAATAAAATACGACCTTTATGTATATGTACAGGCAAATTATGAACAGGTTTCAAGATTAAACAAACTTTATTTAAAATTATATCACCTGACATATTTTTATTAGTGAATAAGAATTTAAAATTAAAACTTCCGTGTATATGCTCAAAACTTGATAATAATTCTGAGCCATTTGGAATAATCAAATTAGAATTAATTAAATCTGTAATATTTTCAATATCAAAATTATTAGAGAACACTTCTAAACTAAATTTCTTATTTTTATGTGCTTTTGCATTAATATGTACTATAGAATTATTCATCTGAACTGTACCGTTATTGATGAATAATTGACGTTTTTTTATAAATACCTTGTTCTCATCTTTAAGTTTAACATTAACAATATGTTTACCCTTTGTTATTTTTGCAAAAATATCATAATGTACATATTTACAACGTTTTTTTGTATGGTCTATCTGTAAATTTTTAGCATTGATATCAAAATACGTACCTTTTCCATCATTAAACAAAATTTTAATTCGTTTCACATACATTAAAGAATTAAGAAAATCAAATTTCCAATCCAATTTAGTTTCTTTTTTTTCTGTTTTGGGAACTATTGATAATACTTTGTTTACATCTACAAAAATATCATCAGCACCAAGTACTTGCACTTTTAATTTTTTTATAAAAATATCTGAAAATGAAAATTTTGTATTAATATTTTTGATATATATTAATTTATCATTTGTTTTTAATAATTGAAATTCATCTGTACTAAATGCAATATTTGTAGAAAACCCCGTTTTAAGTTTAGGATTAACTATAACGTAATTTACACCTGTATATTTATATAATGCATTATTAACCTGTTGATGAACTCTTGTTGATTCAACTAATTTTGGCAATAACCATAGATAAAGAAACAAAAACATTCCAACAACAGTAACTACTAATGTCATTAATGAAATCATTATTATTTGATTTTTTGATAACTTTATATTCATTCCTAGCAATGATTATAGCATAAAAAATAGTTGAAAAATAATACTAGTGTATTGACTTAGACATTAAGGGAATATGACTATTTTTGATAATGTTTAATACTTGATTTGAGGAGAAATTTTGATGTACGTTAAATTGTTATATTTAATTAATTTCACCATCTTTATGGGAATAATGACCTATTTGTCATATATTTATGGCATATATTTGTATATAAAACATTACGAAAAAAATATATGGCACATAATATTTATGATTTTTTCAATATTAGGTACCATATTTTTTACGATTTTATTTGCAATAGCCTTTTTCATTCCAGTATAAATTGAAATTATTTAGGCCATTTGAATTTTTCAAGAGTCTTTTTCATTGCATTTTCAATGCAAACTTTGTATTTAACATACTGGGCAAGTGGTGTATCTTTTACAGGAAGATAATGTTCAGAAGTACTGTTAAACTTTTGTCTGAACTTTTCAACACCAATAAGTCCTGCTCGTTGAGATTCAGACAATTGTTCAAATTGTTTTCTACCTTCGCTTAATGGTGATTTGGACGATGTGCCAGTAAAAGATACACTGTTTACTCTCATATTTATTCCTTTTTTATAAAAGCCCTAATGATTTGTGTTTTTCTACAATAGATTGTACCATATCATCAAGTTTTTTAAAATCATCAGTTGTAGGTTTTCCTTTAACCATTACTGGTTCAATTACATCTAGTCTTAATTTAGCCAAGATATCGCCCAAGATTCCAAACAAGTTTCCACCCCAACCATAAGAACCTACGAATGATGCAAATTTTGCTTTTGGTTTTAAAATACTTGCGATATATGCAATATTTACAGATGCTGGGTGAGGACCTGCAACTACCATTGATGTACCTAAAACTATTGTTGTACCGTCAACAAGTGCCATTGCTAAGTCACCTAAATCATCAGTGATAATATCGTGTTTGATTGATTCAATACCGTGTTTTGCAAGTTCTGATTTTAAATAATCAATCATATCTTCTGTGCTGCCATACATTGAAACGTAAGGCAATAATACTAAGTTTTTACCTAAATCAGATGTCCAATCTGTGTATAAATCAAGAATATAATCAGGATTTTTATGTACTGGACCATGGCTAGGTAATATCATATCAACATTCATATCTTTAATCATTTTTGTATATTTTTTGCACATAACTCTGAATGGCATCATAATTTCTGCATAGTAACGTTTTGCACTTTTTTCAAGTTCCTCAGATGGCACAGCAAATACATCATCAAATGTGTAATGAGCACCTAGAAAATCACAAGTACATAATAGATTATCTTCTTTTATCAATGTGAACATTGTATCAGGCCAATGTACATTTGGTGCGAAGATGAATTTTAAGGTTTTATCGCCTAGTGACAATTCTTCTTCGTTTTTGATTGTCATAATTCTATCTTCTGGAATAAATAACATTTCCATTAGATTAGTTTTGCAAGTTGGATTTGTAACAACTTTTGCATCAGGATATTTTTCAATCAATTTTGGTAATGTACCTGAGTGGTCTTGTTCACCATGATTTGCAATCAAATAATCAACCTTTGTAATACCATTTTCATCAAGGTTCTTCAAATATTCATCACTTTTTGGTGGGTACATTGTATCAATGATAGCAGTTTTTTCTGAACCGACTACTAAATATGAATTGTAACTTGTACCATGTTCTAAAGGGATTAATTCATCAAAAATCACTCTATCTTCATCGTTCAAACCACAATAGAATACATTATTTTTTATTTCTTGAAATTTCATCATCTTATTCCTTTCTCAAATTTTTATATAATTTATCGCACATATTATAACATGTTCAAACAAAATATGTTATAATGTGTGACAAGTTTTTTAATAATTAAGAAGGAATATATATATGGCAAAAATTTCTGAAAGAGCAGCAAAAGAATTAGCAAAATTGCTTGATGGTAATAAAAATTTTATGAATGGAACACCAACTGCTAAAAACATGTGTTTATCAACATTGCAAAAATTGGCATTATATCAAGAGCCTTATGCTTGTGTGTTAAGTTGTTCTGATTCTCGTGTTGTTCCAGAAATTATTTTTGATTGTGGTATAGGTGAACTTTTTGTTGTTCGTGTTGCTGGTATTGCAGTAGGGCCTAATGTTAGAGAAAGTATTGAATATGCCGTAAAAAAATTGCATGTCCCCCTATTAATATTATTAGGACACGATGATTGTGGTGTTATGACTTACGCAAATGAACATTATCCAGAAGTTACAGAACATTTTCAATCAATATTGAAATGTGTTTACCCTGTAATTGATGGTAAGGGAAAAGTTGATTGTAATAACAAATTTGCCAGACAACATACTGTTTGGGTAGAAGATTATTTAATGAAACATTCAAATATAATTAAAGATGCTGTAAAAAAAGGTGACTTGTATATTGCAAAATGTCATTTTGACCACAATACTGGCAAAGTTAGTGAAATTGATAGAGATTTAAACGAAATTTAATAAATAGTTATATCGACAAAAAACTAATTAAATATAATAATGTCTCAATTTTTGTGGAATAATCAGCATATTTTATTTTGAAAATATATTTACTTATGTTATAATTTTTCTGTTGTTATGCATTTAATTGGTATGCATTTAGCATAGTAAATAAGGAGAAAATTATGGCAGAAAAACGAGTTTGGCTTTTTAAAGAAGGTAACGCAGACATGCGTAATCTTTTAGGTGGTAAAGGTGCTAACTTAGCTGAAATGACTAATTTAGGTTTACCAGTACCTCCAGGGCTAACAATTACTACAGAAACTTGTATGCAATACATTAATAATGGCAATAAAATGCCAGAAGGTCTAATGGACGAAGTTAAAAACGCTCTTCATACGGTTGAAGAACAAGCTGGTAAAAAGTTCGGTGACAAAGTTAACCCACTTTTAGTTTCAGTTCGTTCAGGTGCTAGAGTATCAATGCCAGGTATGATGGAAACTATTCTTAACCTTGGTTTGAATGATGAAACTGTTGAAGCAATGATTAAATTAACTAATAATCCTCGTTTTTGCTACGATTCATATAGAAGATTCTTAACAATGTTCGGTTCTGTTGCTTGGGAAATGGACAGACAAAAATACTTCGAATCAGAAGTTGAAAAAGTTAAAGCTAGAGAAGGTGTTAAATCTGATACAGAAATTTCTGCAGAAGGTTGGAAATCATTGATTCCAATATACAAGAACGTAATCAAAGAAGTTACTGGTAAAGATTTTCCACAAGATCCATTCGTTCAATTACAAGAAGCAATTGAAGCAGTATTCCGTTCTTGGAATATTCCTCGTGCTGTTGCATATAGAAATATGAACAAAATCGATCACAACTTTGGTACTGCTGTTAACGTTCAAACAATGGTATTTGGTAACATGGGTGATGATTGTGCAACAGGTGTATCATTCACTCGTAACCCTGCAACTGGTGAAAACAAATTCTATGGTGAATATTTAACAAATGCTCAAGGTGAAGACGTTGTTGCTGGTATCAGAACACCAAAACCTATTGCAGAACTTGAAACAGAAATGCCTGACTTATACAAACAATATGTTGATATTGCTAAAAAATTAGAATTAGGCTACAAAGATGTTCAAGATATGGAATTCACAATTGAACGTGGTAAATTATGGATACTTCAAACACGTAACGGTAAAAGAACTGCTGCTGCTGCAGTAAGAATTGCTGTTGAAATGTGCGAAGAAGGTATTATTACAAAAGAACGTGCTATACAATTAGTTGATCCATATTCAGTAAACCAAATTTTACTTCCTTGCTTCGATGCAAAAGCAATGGAAGAATCACGCAAGGTTGCACACGGTGTAAACGCATCTCCTGGTGCTGCTGTTGGTAAAATCGTATTCGATACAGAAGAAGCAGCAAAAAGAGGTGAAGCAGGAGAAAAAGTTATTCTAGTTCGTGTAGAAACTTGTCCAGATGATATTCACGGTATGGCTGTATCTCAAGGTGTTTTAACACTTAGAGGTGGTGCTACATCTCACGCAGCAGTTGTTGCAAAAGGTATGGGTAAACCTTGTGTATCTGGTTGTGAAGATATGAAAATTGATTTGGCTAACGAAACATTAACAGGTGCTGATGGTACTGTTTATCACAAAGACGATATCATCTCTCTTGACGGTGGTAAAGGTCTTGTTATGGAAGGTGCTGTAAAACTTGTTGATGCTCAAATCGATGACAATTGGAATAAATTCTTCTCTTGGGTTGACGAAATCAGAACAATGGAAGTTGAAGCAAATGCTGATACACCTAAAGATATTACAAACGCACTTAAATTTGGTGCTGAAGGTGTTGGTCTTTGCCGTACAGAACACATGTTCATGGATCCAGACAGACTTCCTTGGGTACAAAAAATGATTATTGCTGGTACTCCAGAAGCAAGACGTGAAGCATTAGACAAATTATTACCAATGCAATACGATGATTTCTATGCAATGTTCAAAGCATTAGGTAGCGAACATCACATGACAATCAGACTTCTTGATCCACCTTTACACGAATTCTTACCAGATAAAGAAACTTTAATTGCAGAAGTTGCTACATTAAAGGCTCAAGGTAAAGATGCTTCTGAAAAAGAATCTATGTTACACGTAGTTGAAGGTTTGTCAGAATCTAACCCAATGATGGGCTTAAGAGGTTGCCGTTTAGGTTTAACTTATCCTGAAATCAACGAAATGCAAGTAAGAGCAATCTTTGAAGCATGTTGTGACTTAAAGAAAGAAGGATTAGATGTTAAACCTTGGGTAATGATTCCACTTATCGGTCACGTTAACGAGTTAAAAGTTGCTAAAAAAATCCTTGAAAAAGTTGCTGAACTTGTTATGGCTGAAAAAGGAATCAAAGTTGATTACAAATTTGGTACAATGATTGAAATTCCTCGTGCAGCATTAACCGCTGATGAAGTTGCTGAATACGCAGAATTCTTCTCATTCGGTACTAATGACTTAACTCAAATGACATTCGGTTATTCAAGAGATGATGCTGAAGGTAAATTCTTAAACAGATATGTTGAACAAAAAATCTTACCTTCAAACCCATTTGAAACACTTGATGTTAAAGGTGTTGGACAACTTGTTGAAATGTCTATGGTTAAGGGTAAATCAGTTAATCCTAACCTAGTTGGTGGTGTTTGTGGTGAACACGGTGGTGATCCAGATTCAGTTAAATTCTGTCACAGAATTGGTTTGAACTATGTTTCTTGTTCTCCATTCAGAATTCCACAAGCAAAACTTGCTGCAGCTCAAGCAGTTGTTGAAAGTAAATAGTTTAAGATATTATTCTTAATATAAAAAAAGGGTTTGTTAGATTAACAAACCCTTTTTTGACTATTTCTAAAAATTCATAATCAAAAACATTATTAAACAAAAGTATTACTTTCTATACCAAAAGTATAAAATTGTGTAAATTTTATTAAAGTTTTTCTAAAATGTGCCGTAATAAGAAATATAAGATTAAAACAAAGATTTAAGAAGGTATACAACTATGACAGATGAAGAAAAAGGAGCCTCTCTATTCGGAAGATCTATTGATCTTGTAGAAGGTGATCCTCTTGAAGAGATATTTGCCCTTAACCTTGGTGATTTTATTTCAGAAAATCTTATCTCAGAAGATTTAGCAAAAAAAATTGGTAGCAGTGAAAAGAATAAGACTGCTAAATTGAAAAACCAGTTGTCAGAATTAGTTTCTGTTTATTCAATGAACAACACACTTTCTGTTATTGGTTTCAATTCAAAAGACGATTATATTATATATAATTCAATCGCAAAAACTATGACTCAAATACTTGAATGCGATACAAGTTATGTTTATTTAACAAAAGAATTCGCATGTGGATTGAATAATGTAGAAAAAGATATTGTTTTGGCTGGTGCATCTGTTGATTTTGCGAAAGATGTATTTTCAGAAAACATAGGTTTTAACCTAGATGAAGATGAACCAGTCGTGCAAGCACTCAAAAATATACATACTATTTCAGTATCACCCGAAAATATCCAACATATTAAAAAATTCAAGCAATTAAAAGAAGAAAATGTTAAACAGTACATAGCAATTCCTATGCATAACAATGCCAATGTTGTCGGCATCTTCGTGCTTGAAAACTACACCGAAAAGAACTTCAGAAAAGAGTTTATTACCCTAGTTGAAGCAATGGCTAAATTATTCGGAACGTCAATTTCACTTCAAAAGACAATCAACATAGTTAACGAACTTATTGATTCACCCGATGCCGAACTAGTTGAACTTCAACACATGAGAGCAGAACTTACTGCATTGATTGGTGATTTAGGCGACAATCAAGAATCATTTATCAAATCATTGGCAAATGCCGTTGATGTCAAAGGTCAATACAGCGTTGCTCACTCTCAAAACACTGCAAACTTGGCACGCAAACTATCTGCAGAGTTAGGTTTGAACGAAAAAACAAAAGACCTTATCTACTATGCTGGTCTACTACAAAATATTGGTAAAATTACTTTACCAGAAGAACTATTCTCTAACAGAGGTAAACTAAGCAAAGAAGATTGGGACAAATTGAAAAATTATTCTAACATTGGTGTAAATATCCTTATGAAGATTAACTTCTTATCAGAAGTAGTTCCATATATTTGCTACCAAAAAGAACGTTATGACGGTTCAGGTGAACCTGAGGGCTTAGCAAGAATGTCTATTCCATTAGGTTCTAGAATCATTGCTGTTGCAGATGCTTATTCAGCATTAACATCTGATAGAGCATACCGTAAAGCAATGTCAAAAGAACAAGCATTATCAATAATGAAACAAGAAGCAGGTATAAAATGGGATCCTATTATTGTTGATGCATTGTATGATGTTGTTAATGAATAATTCAATCAATACAAGATAACAAATCAAAAAGCCGTTCAATTTCTGAACGGCTTTTTTAATTATACTATTTGAATTTACTAATCTTTCTTTCTTACAAATAAATTGTGTCTTTCACAATATGATTTCAAATCATTCTTAACTTCAGGTGCTAAGATGTAAAGAACAATAATATTTGGAACACACATTGCAATCATCATCGCATCTGTAATATCAATAATAGATTTAACATTCATTGCAGAACCAATTACGATAAACAAACAATAAATGATATTAAATGCAAGAACACGTTTCTTACCTTCACCTAATAAGAATGTCCAAGCTTTTTGTCCATAATATGCCCAAGAAATCAATGTTGAAACAGCAAATAATACTGCGATTATTGACAAGATTACTGGGAAGAATGAAATAACTGATTGGAAAGCATTAGATGCTAACTCAATACCTGATATATGACCAACTGCACTTGTTTTTAAAACACCAGTTACAACAATTGCAAATGATGTAAATAAACAAAGTACACCAGTTAAGAATGTTTCTAATAAAGCAACAAAACCTAATGAAACAGGTTCTTTTGTTTGAGAAGTTGCATAAACAATAGCCGCAGCACCTGTACCAGCCTCATTAGATTGAACAGAACGTCTTAAACCAATGATAATAGTACCAAATACACCACCTGCTACTGCAGTTGGATGGAATGCTTCTTTCAAAATCAAAGCAATTGCATCTGGTATTTGTGTAATATTTGCAAGAATTACAATCAAACCTGAAACAATGTATAACAAACACATTGTAGGTGTTAAAATTGTAGTTACTTTTGCAATACTCTTAATACCACCAACAACAACCAAACCGATAAGAATAGCAGCAATCAAACCAATAACCCAAGCATATCCATGGAATATACTAGATTCACCACCTGTGATAAATATGATTTGGTGTGCAGTTTGGTTAATTTGAATCATATTACCACCAGTAATACCACCACCGATACAAAGAACAGCGAATAATACTGAAAGTGGTTGACCTAACCAACGAAGTTTCTTTCTAGTCAAACCATGTGCAATATAATGCATTGGACCACCAGACACTGAACCATCAAGGTTAAATCTTCTATATTTTACTGCTAAAGTTGCTTCAACGAACTTAATTGACATACCAAGAATAGCACCGATAAAAATCCAAAATGCAGCACCAGGTCCACCGATTGATATAGAAATTGCAACACCGGCAATACTACCAATACCAATTGTTCCTGACAATGCTGTTGCTAATGCTTGGAATGATGAAACTTCACCACAATGATTTTTGTCACTAGGTTTAGTTATAACATCAATTGCATGTTTAAAACCCCATATTGCAATACCTTTGAAATATATTGTAAAAAATATACCCGCAAACAAAATCCAAAATATAATTATTGGAACATCATTTCCAAAAAAGTTTATAGGGGTGAAAATAAGTTTTGCAACAGCATCAGAAAATGGTGCGATATTATCGTCCATAAACTTATCTACATTTAGAGCAAATGCTTGTTGCATACCCATCATTGCAACGGTTAATAACCAAAATAATTTTTTCATTGAGCAACTTCCTTCTATTTATGTGACTTTAGCATATTGCTAATGTTACAATTATAACAAAAATATGTAATATAGAATAATTCCTTTACAATTTTTTTATACTTATGTAAACAAAATGGCATTTTAAACATTGTTTCGTTGTATAATATAATGAAATATTTGAGGAGTTTTTATTATGAACAATTATGATATAGGTATCATTGGTGGTGGTCCTGCAGGCTATACAACAGCATTATATGAGGCTAAATTAGGTAAGTCCGTTATTTTGTTTGAAAAAGACAAAATGGGAGGAACTTGTCTTAATCGTGGTTGCATTCCAACAAAAGCATTTTTGCATGTAGCAGATTTATATTCAGAACTAAAAACTGCAAACAAATTAGGTATCGAATGTGAAAATATAAATTTTGACTATGAAAAAGTTTTTACTTATAAAGAAAATGTTGTCGACAAACTTCGCAGAGGGTTAGAACTAACTATGAAAAATGCTGGAATAACCGTTGTTAATTCTTATGCAGAAGTTATTTCAGAAAATCGCATTAAAGCAGACACTACTGAATATAATTGTTCAGACATCATTGTTGCGACTGGTTCAAAACCTCGTGAAATAAAAGGATTAGAATTTGACCACAAATTCATTCTAAATTCTGATGATGTTTTAAATCTGAATAGACTTCCAAAAAGTATTTTAATAGTTGGCTCTGGTGCTATTGGTATTGAATGGTCAAGAATATTATCTGCTTTTAATGTTCAAGTAACAATTGTAGAATTAGCACCTAGATTAACACCATTAGCCGATTGGGAAGTATCTAAACGCATTGAAAGATTCTTCAAAATGAAGAAGATTAAAACATATCTATCAACTTCTATTGAAAAAATAGAAGATAAAAAAGTTCATTTATCAAATGGAGAAATTCTTGAGCCGGAATGTATTCTATCAGCAGTAGGTAGAGAATCTGTCAAGCCTGATATAAAAATAAACGTAAAATGTATCGGAGATGCTTGTGGTGAAATCCAATTAGCACATTATGCTATGAGCCAAGCAAAAGAAATTGTTTTTGATATTCCATTTGATAAAAACATTGTTCCTGCTGTAATCTATGGAACTCCTGAAATTGCTTGGGTTGGAGAAGTATCAAAATCTAAAGAAGATGATGAAAAATATGATAAAGCAATGATACCAATATCAGCATTAGGTAAATCACATTGTGACAATAACATTGATGGATTTATTAAAATCTTAGCAAAAGACGGAAAAATAAAAGGTGCAAGTATAATTTCAAAAGAAGCATCATCATTAATTCAACAAATTACAATAGCAATGCAAAACGATTTATCTATTGAAGATTTAAAGAAAGTTTGCTTTGCTCACCCAACATATTCAGAAGGAATATTTGAAGGAGTAATGAATTTATGAAAAGATTACCAGAATATTTAAAACGTCCAATAATAGACACAGACAAAACAAAAAAAGTTCGTCATATATTAAGAGATAAGCATTTGAATACCGTTTGTGAGGGTGCGAGATGTCCAAATAAGAATGAATGTTACCAACATAACACCGCAACATTTCTAATAATGGGAAACAATTGCACTAGAAACTGTAAGTATTGTAATATTACTACTGCAAAACCCGAACCTCTAGATTTAGAAGAACCAAAACATATAGCAGAAGCAATAAAAGAATTAGAACTTGATTATGCTGTAATTACATCTGTCACTCGTGATGATTTATCAGACGGTGGAGCAGAGCATTTTGCAAATTGTATATATGAAATCAAAAAATTATCGCCAAATATTAAAATAGAAATTTTAACACCAGATTTTAGAAGTAAAAAATCAAGAACAGAGTTTAATAAAGACTCACTAGACACGATTATAAAAGCAAAACCTGATGTATTTAACCATAATATTGAAACTGCAAGAGCAGTATTTGAAAAAGCAAGACCATTAGGTAATTATGATTTATCTTTATCTGTCTTGAAATATATAAAGGAAAACTCAGATATTCCAACAAAATCAGGTTTAATGGTTGGTTTAGGCGAAACTATGGAACAAATAGCAGAAACCTTTGAAGACTTAAAAAATATTGGTTGTGATATTTTAACAGTAGGTCAATATATTCAACCATCAAAACAACATTTAGAAATAGACAAATATTATAGTTTAAAAGAATTTGAAGAAATAAAAGACTTAGCAAAAAAAATTGGATTTAAAAAATATCAAATTGGACCACTTGTAAGAAGTTCATACCACGCAAAATTGATTATGGTTGAAGAAGAAAAATAAACTATTTTGTAAAATTTTTTGAGAAAATAGTTTCAAACTAACAAAAAATATTTTTCTAAAACTTAAACTAATATAATGCAAATTTGCAACAATATAAATGTTCAACAACATTCAAATTATGTTAGAAAATATGCCATAAACAATTCTTCGAATTATGGCAATAGTTTTGTATGCAAAGAAACAAGTCACACAAACCCTATGATATACTCTCAATTGGCTTGTTCAATAAACAATATAAATTTCACATCAAATGTATCAAATGGCTCATTTTTACGTAATTTGGCAGGTGTTCACGATCCATATAGTGGAGTCGTAATTCTCAATAACAAAGAAATTAACCAAATATATCAAGACCTTACAAAAAAAGAAACTAGTTATGATAAAATACGTTATTTAAAGAATTATACAGAAAGTATGCTACCTGTTGAACATAAAGTTTTCGACATTATTAAAGATGAACTAAAAATTAATAATCAACTATCTATGCAAGAAATTCTTAAAAAAAGGCAACCAAAAGCATTAGAAAATTTAATTCAAGAACAAGAAAATATTTTTGATAAAATTGATAGAATAACTTATAGCCTATCCGACGAAAATAAATTCAAAGTTGCAAAAAGCCTTGATAAAGCAAAACATCAAATCAAATTACCGCACGAAGATAAACATCATTTTAAAAACAGCAAATTTGAATGTGAAATTATGAGAATCGCTCAAAATAAAACTTTAAGAACGAATGAACAAACTTCCACAAAACGAGAAAGATGCTGCATTTGAACGTTTGAATAATGTTAAACAAATTTTTGAAAACACACCTTACTATACAAATATAAAAGGGAAAACACCTCTTAAAATGCTTCATGAACTTCAAAAAGATTATATTCCTAATACATTAAATGAAGAAAATGAAATGCAAAAAATTTTAGAATTATCACAAACTTTACCAACAACAAAAAATAGTGTAAATGCATTTATAGTTGAAATGGCGGACAAAGATGATAAAACAATTTCAAAACGTTTGGTGAGCGAAGCATTAGGCACAATTGAACACGTAATTCCTGATTCTAAAGGTGGAGCAAATGAAGCATACAATTTTCTATTTGTAACGAAATCAAGAAACGAAGAACGTGGAAATCGTTCTATAAACAAATTTAAACATAAATATCCTGATATACCAAGTCACTGTCAACAATATTTAGATGATGTAATCAGAAATTGTGAAAATGGTAAACTTAGAGGGTTTGAATGGTATCCATACTTGATAAAAGATACCTTAAAAAATGAAATAGGTGCAAATGTTGCAATAAAATCATACAGAATGTCACCATATAAAGCATTCAAAGCATTTCCTGAACGTTTGAAAGATAAATATCCTCAATTGATTAAATTGAGGATATTTATCTTTCAAACGTTCAGGAAAT